>PPYF01223149.1_pt1 | contig 12292 bp, 8 predicted proteins | sample 1559871 | NCBI WGS metagenome assembly PPYF01 (sample SAMN08240021, study PRJNA423297) | Human gut metagenome, whole genome shotgun sequencing project. | reverse complement strand
TTTACGTCTGGGGGGATGAGTTTAAGATTGAACAGGTCGTGCGTAATTATGTAAGTAATGCCTATAATCATGTCAATGAAGAAAAGATTATTGAAGTGAAGATTTTGCGGGAAGACGGACTTGCAAAAGTGACTGTATTTAATACCGGAAAGCCAATACCGGAGGAAGATGTTCCGCGTATCTGGGATAAATTTTTCAAAGTGGACAAGGCTCATACACGCGAGTATGGAGGCAATGGAATCGGACTTTCTATCGTAAAAGCCATTATGGAATCCATGCATCAGCAATACGGTGTGAAAAATTACGATAATGGTGTTGAATTCTGGTTCACACTTGATGTACGATAGAAGAAACCACAACAAAAGAGAAAGATGTGCGTTAACAGGCATAAAGGAATGAGAAGAAAGGGACACGAGCACATGATAGCAATTATTGATTACGATGCAGGGAATATAAAGAGCGTGGAAAAGGCTATGCACCTTTTAGGACAGGAAGTTGTTGTAACAAGAGATAGAGAGTCGATTTTAAAGGCAGACAAAGTAATTCTTCCGGGAGTCGGAGCATTTGGAGATGCTATGAGCAAGATCAGACAATATAATCTGGAAGAAGTGATTCATGAAGTCGTGGAAAAAGGGACTCCATTTCTTGGAATTTGTCTGGGACTTCAGCTTTTATTTGAACGAAGTGACGAGACACCGGGAGTAGAAGGACTTGGTATTTTAAAAGGAGAGATTCTTCGGATTCCGGATCAGCCGGGACTTAAGATTCCTCATATGGGCTGGAATTCTCTGAAGTATCCGAATGAAGGCAGATTATTCCGTGGAATACCGGAAGATTCTTATGTATACTTTGTACATTCTTATTATCTGAAGGCAGAAGATGAGAGTATTGTAACAGCCACAACAGAATACAGCACATTGATCCATGCATCTGTGGAAAGTGGAAATGTATTTGCATGCCAGTTCCATCCGGAAAAGAGCAGTGATGTTGGAATACAGATTTTGAAGAATTTTGTTGAGTTATAGACAGGAGGAACGGTATATGCATACAAAGAGAATCATCCCATGCCTGGATGTAAATAACGGACGAGTTGTAAAAGGTGTGAACTTTGTAGATTTGAAGGATGCTGGAGATCCAGTGGAAATTGCTAAGGCTTATGATAAAGCAGGAGCGGATGAACTTGTTTTTTTGGATATTACAGCTTCATCCGATCGAAGAAACACAGTTGTAGATATGGTCAGAAAAGTAGCTGAGACAGTATTTATTCCATTTACTGTTGGTGGAGGAATCCGTACGGTAGACGATTTTCGGGCACTGTTGCGAGAAGGAGCAGACAAGATCTCGATTAATTCATCAGCCATTGATACTCCGAATCTGATTTCGGATGCGGCAGACAAGTTTGGAAGCCAATGTGTGGTTGTGGCAATCGATGCAAAGAAACGTGCAGATGGCAGTGGTTGGAACATTTACAAACATGGTGGAAGAATTGATGTAGGAATTGATGCACTGGAGTGGGCTCATAAGGTGGAAAAACTGGGAGCAGGAGAGATACTCTTGACCAGTATGGATTGTGACGGAACAAAGGCAGGGTATGATCTGGAACTGACTCGTGCAGTTGCAGAAGCAGTTAATATTCCGGTCATAGCCTCCGGCGGTGCAGGCAATCTGGAACATTTTTACGAGGCGCTGACAGACGGAAAGGCAGATGCAGCATTGGCAGCATCTCTGTTCCATTATAAAGAATTAGAGATTAAGGAAGTAAAAGAATATCTTCGTGGCAGAGGTGTTTCTGTGCGATTATAACAGATAAAAGGTATGGGTAATTGTAACTTAAAGTTGCAATTACCTATATCTCTATCTAGAAAGTAAAAAGGAGAAAAGAAAATGGCAGCAATTAATAATGACTGGCTTGAGGCTTTGCAGGGGGAATTTAAAAAGCCGTATTATAAAAAACTATTTGAGACAGTAAATGAAGAATATCGAACAAGACAGATATTTCCACCGGCGGATGACATTTTCAATGCCTTTCATTTGACACCATTACATAAAGTAAAGGTTGTGATTCTTGGACAGGATCCATATCATAATGTAGGACAGGCTCATGGACTCTGTTTTTCTGTAAAGAAAGGTGTGGATATTCCACCATCACTGGTAAATATCTATAAAGAACTTCACGATGATCTGGGCTGTACCATCCCGAATCATGGCTGCCTGACAAAATGGGCAGAGCAAGGTGTTCTGATGCTCAACACAGTATTGACTGTACGGGCACATCAGGCGAATTCACACAGAGGCATTGGCTGGGAGGAGTTCACGGATGCAGCAATTATGGCACTTAATAGCCAGAATCGTCCGATTGTATTTATTCTTTGGGGAGCTCCGGCACAGAGAAAAGCCAGCATGTTGAATAATCCGAACCATCTGATTCTGAAAGCACCACATCCAAGTCCGCTTTCCGCTTACCGTGGTTTCTTTGGAAGTAAACCATTTAGCAAGACGAATAAATTCCTGGAAGCAGGCGGTGTGGAACCAATCGACTGGCAGATTGATTAGTAATAATTAAGAGAAAATAAAGGAAGACTATTGACAAACAGACATATCAGGAATATATTTAAAACAAACATATGAACAAATGCTCAATTGTTGATACAACGTGCAGGAGGATAAAATATATGAAAGATATGGAGAAAGAATTACACGAGCACCATCACCATGAGGAAGAGTGTGAATGTGGTTGCGGCTGTGGACATCATCACCATGACGAAGAGCATGAACACCACCATGAGGAAGAATGCGGCTGTGGTTGCGGCTGTGAACATCACCATCATGAACATGAAGCTCATGAGCATCATCATCACCATGAGGAAGAATGTGGCTGTGGTTGTGGACATCATCACCACCATGACGAAGAGCATGAACACCATCATGACCATAAGCAGGAGCACGAGCACCATCACCATGATGAGGAGTGTGGCTGTGGTTGTGGACATCATCACCACCATGACGAAGAGCATGAACACCATCATGAAGCAGTGGAGCATGAGCCTTGTGTTATGCCGGCAGGTGTAGCGCAGAAGACATACATTTTGGAGAATCTTGGATGTGCGAACTGTGCAGCTAAGATGGAGAGAAAGATTCAGGCGTTACCGGAAGTTGAAGGTGCAACATTGACTTATGCAACAAAAAAACTAGTTGTCGCATCAGATCATCAGGAGCATCTCCTTTCCAAGATTCAGGAAATCTGTTCCTCTATCGAGTCAGAAGTACAGGTTGTTGCAATGCCGGATGATCAGCCGATCAAAAGAGAGAAGAAGAACCCGTTTGAAGAGAATAAAAAGGATATAGTACTTGTCGGAGCTGGAGCGATTCTTTTTGCAGCAGGTATTATTGCAGAAAAAACACTTCCGAATCCGATGATCAGTGCATGTATTTTCATTATTGCGTACTTACTTCTTGGACTTGAAATTGTAATGAAAGCGCTGAAGAATATGGCGGGAGGACATTTGTTTGATGAAAACTTTCTGATGGCAGTTGCGACAATTGCAGCGTTTGTGATTGGTGATTTTGCAGAGGCAGTCGGAGTTATGCTGTTCTACCGTATCGGAGAGTTGTTCGAAGATATTGCCGTGGAAAAGAGCCGTGGACAGATTATGGATGCCGTAGATATGCGCCCGGAAGTTGTTAATCTTGTCGTTGGTTCCGAAGTAAAAGAAATTCCATCACAGGATGCAAGGGTAAAAGATATTATTATGATCCGTCCTGGTGACAGAATTCCGCTGGATGCAAAGGTTATCGAGGGTGAGAGCCGGGTAGATACTTCACCGGTCACAGGAGAGCCGGTACCGGTAAGAGTTGTTCCGGGAGACGAACTGATTTCCGGTTGTATCAATGAACAAGGTGTATTAAAGGCTGAGGTTACAAAACCACTGAGCGAATCCATGGTCACAAAGATTCTTGATTCGGTGGAAAATGCAGCGGCAAGTAAGCCGAAGATTGATCGTTTTATCACAAGATTTGCGAGAGTTTATACGCCAGTTGTTGTTGTGGCAGCAGTTCTTACTGCAATTATCCCTTCCATTGTAACGGGAGACTGGAACCACTGGATTTACACAGCGATTACATTTCTTGTAATCAGTTGTCCGTGTGCACTTGTATTGAGTGTACCATTGGCTTTCTTCTCGGGAATTGGAGCAGGATCTAAGAGAGGAATCCTCTTTAAAGGCGGTTTGGCTATTGAGGCATTGAAAGATGTTAAAGCAGTCATTATGGATAAGACAGGAACCATCACAAAGGGGAATTTTGCTGTACAGAAAGTCATGGCAACAAGAAAACTGACAGAAAAACAGGTGCTGACTATGGCGGCGGACTGTGAGCTTGGTTCAACACACCCAATTGCGGTCAGCATTGTTCAGGAAGCAAGAAGACAGAATCTGACGCTTACAAGACCGAAAGAAGTGGAAGAGATTTCCGGTAAAGGTATCCGTGCAACATTCCCGGAAGGAACCGTTCTCCTTGGAAATTATACACTGATGGAAATGTATCAGGTAGATACGACAGGATACGAAAAAGGCGGTTATGGCTCAGAAGTCTTACTGGCAGTTGATGGTGTGTTAGAAGGATTTGTAATTGTAGCAGATGAAATTAAGACTGATGCGGCTGCTTCTGTAAGTAAGATGAAAGCTCTTGGAATTGCAACAGTTATGTTAACTGGTGATGAGAAGAACAGCGCGCAGGCAGTTGCAAAAGAGACAGGAATTGATGAAGTTTATGCACAACTTCTTCCACAGGAAAAACTGGAGCATCTAAAGAACGTTCGTAAGAATCACGGTGCTGTCATGTTCGTTGGAGACGGAATTAATGATGCACCGGTACTGGCTGGTGCAGATGTGGGAGCAGCAATGGGAAGCGGAGCAGATGCCGCAATAGAGGCGGCCGATGTGGTATTTATGAATTCTTCAGTAGAAGCAATCCCACAGTCTATCGCGATTGCGAAGAAGACAGGAAGTATTGCAATTCAGAATGTAGTATTTGCGCTGCTGATCAAAGCAATTGTTATGATTCTTGGTTTTCTTGGATTTGCGAATATGTGGCTTGCAGTGTTTGCCGATACAGGTGTAGCAATGCTATGTGTATTGAATTCTATCCGCGCAATGCATGTGAAAACAAAATAACGATAACATAACATTACAAAAGTGTTAAATTATGCCAAATGGTTGAAATAGTTTTCTCCATTTGGCATAATTAATATAAACAGGCATTTGTACAGGCATAGTCTGGCTTTGAAAATTGTAATTTTTAAGATTTAAGCCTTACAAAAAGCATGACAGTCGGGTCATGATAGTCTGTAGTTTGAAAGGATGAAATATATGGGAAAGACAGAAGTTGAATGCTGCGATGTGACATGTATTCATAATGAGAACGTAAAACTGGCTTTGGAGCAGATGCCGGATGAAGAACTGCTTAATAGTCTGGCTGATTTTTATAAAGCATTTGCAGATGGAACAAGAGTGAAAATTCTGTATGTATTGCAAAAATCAGAGATGTGTGTGTGTGATTTGGCGGAGATACTGGGAGTTACACAGTCAGCAGTCTCCCATCAGCTTCGTATGTTAAAGCAGATGAAACTTGTGAAGAACCGAAGAGACGGGAAGACTGTTGCAGGTGCTGTCTGGGGGGCAGCCCGATTTATGCTGTCCGATCAAGAAAAATTCGCAATATTTCTGGGAACCTATTTACTGACAGGATATGGGGCATTTCAGAAACTGAGTGAAGAGATTATGGAAAAGAGATTCCCGGTAGAATATATATTAGTTATCTTTGCAACAATCGGAGCATTTGGCATAGGGAAATATATGGAAGCTGTGATTGTTATGCTTATGTTTGAACTTGGAATGCTTGCGGAACAGATTGCGACAGACCGGACAAAGAGATCTATTGCAAAGATGATCGATCTGAGACCGACATATGCTATTCGTAAAGTAAAAGGGCAGGAAGTACAGGTAGATCCTTCGGAATTAAAGATGAGCCATATTATTGTGATCAAACCAGGAGAACGAATTCCAGTCGATGCGGTTGTTCTGGCTGGAAGCTCAACTATAGATACAAAGGCAATCACGGGAGAGGCAATGCCGGTGGAAGTGTATAAAGGGGATAAGATTTACAGTGGCTGTATTAATCTGAGTGGTGTGCTGGAAGCGCGAGTGACAAGAATTTACAAGGATTCAATCGTCTCAAGAATTATGGAAACTGTGGAGGAGGCGCAGAACCGTAAATCCCAAAAAGAAGCATTTGTGACGAGATTTTCCAAAGTATATGCACCGATCATGGTATTGCTGTCTGTGTTGATCATGGTTATTCCGCCGTCTACATTTTCTTATGGAAACTGGGAGACATGGATATATAAAGGACTTATTTTTATAATCGTGGCATGTCCATGTGCGCTTGCAGTGGCAGCACCACTTGCATTTTTAGGTGGAATTGCTTCAGCAGCCAGACAGGGAATCGTGGTCAAAGGTGGTAATTTTCTGGAAAGTCTGGTGAAAGCAGATACATTTATCTTTGATAAAACAGGAACTTTGACACAAGGAGAGTTCCGGGTGGCAAGAATAAAAGCAGTGGGTATGACAGAAGAAGAACTTTTAAAGCTGGTCGCTCATGTGGAGAGTTATTCCAATCACCCGCTGGCAAAATCATTGGCAGATGCATATGGAAAAGAGCTGGATACTGACAGTGTCAGAAGCGTAAAAGAAAAGCCTGGATTTGGAATCAGTGCAACCTATGAAGGTCAGAGAGTGCATGTTGGAAGCCGCCGTATGATGGATGCAAAAAAGCTGCTGGTAGATGAAATTAATGAACCGGGAACAGTCGTCTACGTATGTGTGGGCAGAGAGTATGCAGGATATGTACTCGTTCAGGATCAAGTGAAAGAAGAGGCGAAAGCGACGCTTACATGGCTGAAGGAAAAGTATCGGGCAATTTTGGTGATGCTGACGGGAGACACAGAAAAGACGGGACGGGCGGTTGGACGCGAACTTCATATGGACTATGTTTATACGGACTTACTTCCGCAGGATAAACTGGAACAGTTAGAAGATTTCATGTCTATTCAGGGAGAGGCAGAGAAGCTGGTCTGTGTCGGTGATGGAATTAACGATGCTCCGATGCTGGCGAGAGCAGATATAGGAATTGCCATGGGAAATCTCGGGTCAGAAGCGGCAATTGAGGCAGCAGATGTGATTCTTGTAAAAGATGACCTTCATGGAATAGTAGCTTTGATGAAAATTGCAAAAGAGACACTGCGCAGTGTTTCACAGAATATTACATTTGCAGTATTTATAAAGATACTTGTGTTGTTTATGGCAGTTATTGGATACTTTGGTATGTGGGAAGCAATTTTAGTAGAGATGGTCGTGGTGATACTGGCAGTGATTAATTCAGCAGGAGTTGCAGGATATACTGCTTAGACAGGAGGAAAAAAGACAAGAATTATGAAATGTTATAAAAGAATTATACCACTGATACTGGCGTGCATGATGCTTGCCGGCTGTGGTCAGAATGTGTATAAAAAGGGTGTGGAAAGTCTGGAAAATAAAGATTATGCAGCAGCACAGGAGAATTTCCAGAAAGCAGTAGAGGATAAGAAAAATGTGGCAGATTCCTATCGTGGACTGGGAATTGCATATTATGAACAGGAAAAATACAAAGATGCGCTTGCTGCATTTGAAAATGCAGTTTCAGCCGGAACGAAGGAGACAGGAACAATCTGTAATATGATGGCAGTGTGTAAGATGCAGACAGAAAACTATGAAGATGCTATTTCTTATTATGAAAAAGCATTGGATCATTCAGATTGTTCTGACGATATGAAGCAGGAAATTCAGTTTAATGTAATAGTCTGCTATGAAAAACTGGAAGACTGGGATAATGCAAAAGCAAAACTGGAAGATTATGTGACTGCATATCCGGATGACGAGAAAGCTGCTAAAGAAGCAGAATTTTTAAAAACCAGATAAGGGAAGTTTAAATGATAGAATTAAAGAAAGAGACAGAACGTGTTATATTGGTAGGGGTATGTCTTCCGGGGCAGGAGGATATCGATGCATCACTGGAAGAACTAAGTGAGCTTGCGAAGACAGCCGGTGCTGTTACAGTAGGAAAAGTTGTGCAGAGCCGGGATCAGGTACACCCGGGAACTTATGTCGGAAAGGGAAAGATTGATGAGATCAAAAGCCTTTTGTGGGAGTTGGATGCAACAGGAATTATCTGTGATGATGAATTGTCGCCGGCACAGATGAAGAATCTCCAGGATGAACTAGATGCAAAGGTTATGGATCGGACTCTGGTTATTTTGGATATATTTGCTGCAAGAGCATCTACCAGTGAAGGAAAAATTCAGGTTGAGCTGGCGCAGCTTAAGTACCGACAGACGAGACTTGCCGGATTTGGAACTGCCATGTCAAGGCTTGGCGGTGGTATCGGTACGAGAGGTCCGGGAGAAAAGAAGCTGGAGATGGACAGACGTCTTATTAAAAATCGGATCGCACTTCTGAATCGGGAGCTAAAGAGTGTAAAGCAACACCGTGAAGTGACAAGAGAAAAAAGAGCAAAGAGCCGGATTCCGGTCGCAGCAATCGTGGGATATACGAATGCCGGAAAGTCAACACTTCTCAACGCTTTGACTGGTGCAGATATTCTGGCGGAAGATAAGTTGTTTGCAACACTGGACCCGACGACAAGAAGTCTGAAGCTTCCAAGCGGTCAGGAGATACTTCTGACAGATACCGTAGGTTTTATCCGGAAGCTGCCACATCATCTGATCGATGCATTCAAAAGTACACTGGAGGAAGCAAAGTATGCAGATATGATTCTGCATGTGGTTGATGTCTCGAATCCTCAGGCGGATGAGCAGATGTTTACTGTTTATGAGACACTTGGGAAGATCCAGCTTATTCGAAAATATGGAGAATTACTGGAAGAGAATTATACAGAAGAAGGTATCCAGGTTACGGCATATGTACCTGCTGATATTTATCTGCAAATTGTTGTCAACAGGTAATTCTTATTATGTTTTATAGTGTATCATTTTTTCATACATTTAAACGACAGAAAAATCATTATATACATTGAAAAAGAAATTGATGCCTGTTATGATAAGAATAGTGAAAATTGTCTGAAGATTTAAAACGGAGGTATGTTATGAAAGTGGTATTAGAGCGTTATCATGGATTAAGCAACGATTATGTAGTATTTGATCCAAATAAAAATGAACTGGAACTGACACCGGGAAATGTTAAGATGATTTGTGACCGTAATGCAGGACTTGGAGCAGATGGAGTCCTGGAAGGTCCGGTTATAAAAGAAGACGGTATGCATGTCAAAGTATGGAATCCGGATGGAAGTGAATCTGAAACAAGTGGAAATGGTGTCCGTATTTTTGCAAAATATTTAAAAGATGCAGGCTATATCCAAAAGAAGAATTTCAAATTATATACCAGATATGGGGAGGCAGCAGTTACATTTTTAAATGAAGACGGAAGCAGACTCCGCGTTTCTATGGGAAAGATTTCTTTCTGGAGTGATGAAATTCCGGTGACAGGAGAGAAGAGAGAAGTTATCAATGAAGATATGGTATTCGGAAGGACATTGTATCCGGTTACTTGTGTAAGTGTCGGTAATCCGCACTGCGTGATTCCGATGAGAGAAATCTCTAAGAATATTGTATGTAAGATTGGTGATTACTCCGAGTGTGCGAAGTATTTCCCGCACAGAATTAATACACAGATTATGAAAGTCATCGACAAAGAGAATATCGCTATTGAGATTTATGAACGTGGTGCAGGCTATACTCTGGCATCTGGAACAGGTGCATGTGCAGCCGCAGCCGTGGCGCATAAGCTTGGTATGACGAATAATAAAGTAATCGTACATATGCCAGGAGGAGACCTTCAGGTGGAAGTAGAAGATGACGGAACGGTCTTTATGACAGGAGATGTATTCTACGTGGCAAAGATTACGCTCAGCAGTGAATTTACGGAGAATTTAAGAAGCCTGTAAGAAGGAGAGATATGTCTTTAAAATTCGTATTTGGGCCGTCTGGCTCAGGAAAATCTTATCAATTATATGATTATGTGATCCGGGAATCTGTAAAGTTCCCGGATCGTCAGTATATTGTCCTTGTACCGGAGCAGTTTACGATGCAGACGCAGAAGGATCTTGTCATGCAACATCCGAATCATGGAATTATGAATATCGACGTACTTAGTTTTGTGAGGCTTGCTTACCGCATCTTTGAGGAGACCGGTGGGCAGGCCCTTCCGGTGTTGGATGATGAGGGAAAGAATCTGATTCTGCGAAAGATTGCCGGTGATTATGAAAAAGATTTAAAAGTCTTAAAGGGAAATATGAAAAAGCTTGGCTATATCAGCGAAGTCAAATCAGTGCTTTCAGAATTTGATCAGTACGATATTGGGGAAGAGGAACTGAGGCAGATGAAAGCAGCAGCAGGGGAGAATTCAAGGCTTTATTATAAACTTCAGGATCTGGAAGTTCTGTATATTGGTTTTAAGAAATATCTGGAAGATAGATTTATTACGAAAGAAGAACTCCTGGACGCACTTTGCCGTGTAGTGAAAGGTTCGGATATTTTAAAAGAAAGTACGATTGTTCTGGACGGATTCACAGGATTTACACCAGTACAGAACCGGCTGCTTGGAGAACTTCTTGAAGTATGCCGGGAAGTAATCGTAACTGTAACGATGGATGATCGGGAAAATCCGTACGTTTATAAGCACCCATATCAGTTATTTGCACTCGGCAAGCATACCGTGACATCGTTAATACAGATTGCGGCAGAGAGAAAGGTGAGTGTGGAAGACCCATTGTGTCTGTACGAACGTTCACTCTATCGATTCTGTGACAATTCGGCTATGGAGTTTCTGGAGAGAAATATATTCCGCTATAGCAAAGAATGTTATAAGGAAAAACAGGGAGCAGTCCGGGTACATGTGGCCAGAAATCCAAGAGAAGAAGCGATGAAAGCTGCAGGAAGAGTTCGGAACCTGGTTCGGACAAAAGGATATCGTTACCGGGATATCGGAGTTATTGTAAGCAATATGGAGGTGTATGGTGATGACCTGGGACAGGCATTTGACCTCTACGAAATTCCGGTGTTTATGGATCATAAGCGGAGTATTCTTTTGAATTCTTTTGTAGAATATATCCGGAGTCTTCTGAATATGGTGAAGGATAATTTCAGTTATGAGAGTGTATTTCGTTTCTTAAGAACAAATCTTAGTGGTTTTACTTATGGTGAAGTCGATGAACTGGAAAATTACGTAATTGCGCTTGGAATCCGTGGATATAAGAAATGGCAGGAGAGCTGGATCCGCCGCCCGAAATATCTGGAAGAAGAAAATCTGGAAATTCTGAATCATAACCGGGTTCGTCTTGTGGAAAAGGTGGACACGCTTGTGTATGTATTAAGACAAAGGAGCAAGACAGTCAAAGATGTGACGATGGCGCTTTATGAGTTTATGGTGAGAGAAGAACTTCAGTTAAAATTGCAGCGTCAGTCTGAAGCATTTCAAGAGGCAGGAGAACTTGCACTTGCCAAGGAATACAGTCAGGTTTATCGTATTTTGATTGAACTATTTGATAAATTCGTAGAACTTCTTGGTGATGAGAAGGTGACTATGGATGAATATCTGAAGCTTTTAGACGCGGGCCTTGAAGAAGCAAGAGTCGGAGTCATTCCACCTGGAATTGATCAGGTTGTTGTTGGAGACATGCAACGTACAAGATTAAAAGATATTAAAGCACTTATTTTTGTCGGGGCAAATGATACATTTCTTCCGGGAGCATTAATAAGGAGTGGTCTTCTTACAGAGCGCGACAGGGATAAGTTTGCAACAGGAAAGATCCATCTGTCACCGGGAGGTAAAGAGAAAGCGTACGAGCAGAAATTTTATCTTTACATGAATCTGACAAAACCTTCTGAGACATTGGATATTTATTACAGCAAGGTTTCCACGGACGGAAAAAGTATCCGCCCATCATATCTGATCCAGGAGATGCAGAGATTATTTTCAGGTCTGGAAATAGAAGACGAAGAAAAACAGGCATTTTCTGCCCAGGAGTGGACCCCCAAGCTTGGTATGCAAAAAGTTATCAGAGGATTTCAGGACGGGAACGCTATGGATCAGGAATGGCAGGAATTATATTCCTGGTACAAGAGACAGCCACAGTGGCAGTATCGTGTAGAAGAACTTATGAAATCAGGATTTTATACCCGGCC
>PPYF01000560.1_pt1 | contig 12292 bp, 6 predicted proteins | sample 1559871 | NCBI WGS metagenome assembly PPYF01 (sample SAMN08240021, study PRJNA423297) | Human gut metagenome, whole genome shotgun sequencing project. | reverse complement strand
AATGCCTCCTGATATATTTGATAGTGTGAATATATCAGTAAAAACAATATTTGTGATTGATAGAAAGATAAGTGGTTAAGATATGAATATGAAATGCAATTATGGTTAACTAAAAATAGCACCCAAATTCGAAGAGCTGAGTGCTATGTAAACTTTAATACCATCTTTGAATGTGGATTCCATGTTGGGGTGGAAGTAGGCTTTGGTGTTAGTATAAGGCGCAAAAGAAGTTGAATTTTATAAAGCAATTTAATCGTATAATTAAAGTAAAAGCGAGGTAAGGAGAAATGAATAATATCTCTAAAAGCGATTGGCAATTATTTAACAAGCTGCTCCCAAAATGGCAAGAAAGATATATAAATCGCCTTAATCAGGAATACAAGAAAATATTAGATAGTGATGATTCGGCATCAAATAAATTTTGGAAGCTGGAAAAACGAATAAAAGCGGATCGAAAATCGCCGGGGGTTATTGTTGAAGTATCGAAAAGATCCATATTTCAGACTTTATTGCAGTTAATATCAGAGAAAGTAATTACAGATGAAGATTTAAGTGGCTTCAGCAAAGAATTAAGGGATGATATTAATACTGTTATTAAACAATTTGGTTAATCTAATATTTTGAGAATATTGATGGGTAATAACAGCAAATAGCTAAAATGGAGCTTACTTACATAGAAATAGGTAAAGAACAGAGACTGATCTCCCCACAATGGAATAAATTTTGATAAAAAGCCAAGTAATTACGGATATCTGTCAACTGGTATGGTTGACTAAAAATACTTCCTACGAAAATGTAGGGGGTATTTTTTTACCTGAAATGTCAATTTAAATTAGAAAAAAGGTGAAAGTTGTTCATTCGTTACATAACCCATGAATATCTCGAGTGGTGTGCGGTAATTAAGTGACTTCTGGGGAATATTATTCCGTCGATGCATCAGTTGAATAACTAGCTCATCAGATAAGTGGCAAAAATCCATGCGTTTACTAAGACCATCACGACGTAAGATGCCGTTATTGTTCTCATTGAGTCCACGCTGGTTAGGAGCACCGACTTCCGCAAAGTAGGTGTGCAGATCATGCTTATTAGCGATCTCTTTCCAGCCCGCAAACTCCCTGCCATTGTCAAAAGTAATCGACTTAAACAGATGACGTGGCAGTTTTGATAGCCATTGATCGAGGTGCTGATTAATCGCATCCGCCGACTTATGGTGAACGTTAAGGACAATCATGACTTTGGATTGACGTTCAACCAAGGTCATGACTGCTCCTTGATAGGCTTTCCCTTGAACAGTATCGGCTTCCAAATGGCTAAATTCTTCTTGGTAGTGAGGAAAGTCTTGGTAGCGTTGGTGGATACTGCGTCCTAGTTGCCCAGTCTTACCCCGACGTTCCACATAGCCGTTGGGATGGCGTTTCCCCTTCATCAGTAGCTGCTTAACGGAAAAAATACTGGTTGCGAGCAAACATGCGATAAAGGGTGCGCATGCTACAGTTAAGCGGGCGTTCACTTCGACCAATGATAGTATCAGGAGCCCAACCAGCTTTGATTCGCGCATGGATATAATCAACCTCGACAGTTGGCAGTTGGGTCTGCTTCCGACCACAACGATGCTTATGTCGCTGATAAGTCTGAAGGTATTGGGCGATAGTTTTACCATCATTAAGGAAACGATAAACACGGTAGATAGTTTCTTGACTGCGTTGAAGCAATTTCGCAACTCGATAGGCTTTAGTACCTTGATGCCAAAAATCAGCTATGAGGGTCAGTTCGCTTGTGGTAAGATGTTTATAGGTCATTTGTGATTGCCTTTCTTTCTTTTGATTAGGGATACTCAAAAGTCTATCACAAATGGCTTTTTATTTTTTCTAACTTAATTTTACAAACGGCGTTATTAATTTTGCTCTTAACAATGCCCATTCCTTAACTAGCCTGCATGGTCTAGAAAAATGGGATACCAGTGAGGTAACAGATCTTTACGCAACTTTTGCTAATGAAGGATCATTGGTTGATGCAAGTGCGATTGCTAACTGGAACACGAGCAATGTTACCAATATGTCAGTTTTGTTTGCTAGGTCAAATGCTCAGTATGTTGATTTTTCTAACTGGGACTTTAGTAAGGTTACTAGTGCATCTAATGTCATAAATAATACTCAGTCAGTCATTTATCTTGGTAATAACTCCACCCTTACTGCTGATAAGTTAAACGCCTTGGGTATTGCCAATGGTGGCTTTACTCAGCCAATCATTTTAGCTAGTGGTAATCTCTACACTCTTTTATCCAATAAAAACAATAATACACATAATATTACTATTAATAATGCAGATAGTGGGCAAAGTACAACCATTTCTTTACCTGTTGTTTATGATGCAGCTAGCGCAAGTAACATGACGGATGCCATTAATAGTTACAAAGACATGGTTGATCAAAAGCTTGAGGATTATGTTACTGAACATAACTATGTATTAAAGAGAGTTTCAACTGCCCCTGTTGATGATGTAACTGGTCACAATAATCATCTAATTAACTATGCGAATGCTACATACCAAGTTGTTACTATCCCGGCAGACCAAAAGAAAAATCTTCAAATTCAAGATAAGACTACCTATAAAGGTAAGACTTTAACAGCTAAAGATTTAGTTACTAATGTTGCTGATTTTCCAGCAAGTACTACATTTGAATTTGCTGATAATAGTGAACCAAACTGGAATCAAGTAGGAACATATAATGTTAAAGTTATTGCCACTTATCCAGTTTCTGTGAATGGCCAGCAATACACTGCCGTAACTACTCTAGCTACTGCTAAGGTTACTGTTACGGATCAAATGCAGTTTACCATTACTTACTGGGATGATACGGAAAATAAGGAAATTACTCAATTTGATATAACAAATGCTGGTAATGGGGCATATAGTCGACTTACATTTCCAGAAGGTATAAATCCAAACGATTATCAATCTGTCAGTGTCTCTGGAGTACCTGCAGGAGCAACAGTTGCCGGAGATTTCTGGAAGCCGTTTACAGATCCAAGTTGTAATTGGACAATACCAAATTATAGATGGACAACTGAGGCTGCTCCTTCATTCTATGGTGCAAACGTTGTTGTTCACTTAGTTCATAAAACTCAAAATGTAACTAATACTGATCCAGCCGCCCAAGAAACACGTACTGTTACCGTAAATTACGTTAAGGCAAAAGTTAATGAATACGGTACTTACACTGAGGATGGTAATGCCTTTACTTCTGCAGTTTTAGATGTTTACTATACTCGGCAAGCTACAAAAGATTTGGTAACTGAAACTGTTACGTATGGTCCATGGCAATGGAATACTAAAAAAGGTGATAGTAATACACCTGGTTACCATGTAGTATCCGGGACTTGGACTAATTTACCACAAGAGTGGGCTACAGTAACTGCCGATGTACCAACCTTAGATGGATATACAGCTTACACTGGTGGTCCTGCTACGAATACTAATAAAGTTCCTGCTAATCAATTTGTTTTCCCTACTTGGAATGGTAGTGATGACGATACCAGCGATATTTCTAAAGGCTCAACTGCATATACTACGGCTGCATCTCTTTATGAAGCTCAACCTGTTCATACTATTTTCTATGTTCCAAATAAAACTGAAGCTAGAACAATAACCGCTAAATTTGTGTATGCAGGTGGTGATAAGAATGGCCAATCAGTTGCACCCGATGCGCAGATTCAAGTCTTCTTCAAACAAGCTGGGACTATTAATGCTTCAACCAATAAAGTGGTTTATGGAGATTGGACTTGGGATAAGACGGTTGGTGATGAGGACAACTTAGGTTTCCATGTAATTTCTGGAAATTGGAATATAGCACAAGATGGACAATTTACTGTTACTCCTCCTGATGCTGGCAATGACTATGTAGTAGCAAACCTCAATTCTACAGGCACATATACTACTGTAAATTTTGCTAATCCAAATTATAATTCCAATACAATATTTACTACTAATAATGCTCCTCAATGGTATGTTCGTAACGAATTGACGACTTACTATGTACCTAAATCATTGACGCAAAAAACTATTAACCGTGTAATTAACCTCACGCCAGTTAACTTGCCGCCAGCTCCTTCAGTTACCCAAACTACGACTCAATCAGCAACAATTACTAGACCTGTACGCGTAAATGCTGATGATAGCGGAGTAGTATTTGATGGCTTTGATGGTAGTGGCTGGACTACAGGTGAATGGGACCGCTACAACAATATGCTGGCTTCGAATAATTATACGAAAGTCATTAAACAAATTGTTACTCATCCTGATGGGACAACTACTGAAACAACATTAAATATTCCAAACTGGAGACCTATTCCAGCTCAAACTGTCACTATCGATACACTTCCGACTGTAATTAATATAACCTATACAGCAACTGGAACAGCATTTTTGGCAGGTACTAATGAGTCAACTTATACCGGCAGTCCAATCACTCTTAATGACCTTAATGATGGGGATGGTGATAATCCAATTTATGTTGAAATTGGGGGGCCAACTGGGAATGTCTATACTTTACAGGCCGGGGATGTTGAATTTTCATCTGATAATGGTAAAACTTGGACGACTGAAATGCTAACTAATGCAGGCACTTATGAATTTGGTCAGAACAAGGTAAGCAGAATATTATAAAAGAATTTGGTAATAACAGTATTAAATGGGTAGATGCTCAGGGTAATTCAACCTTTACCAGTACTGCAACCTATATTATTAATCCGGCCCCAGCTACTTTCACTTTAAGCAACCAGACATCTGGAAATTATAGTAAGATCTATGATGCCCAACCAATGACTAACATCGATCCTTCAAAATTAACAATTACTGCTAACTTTAACAATGCCAAAGTAGTTTTAGATACGACGGACCTTACTAGTGATAGTTATGAGTGGGTAGATGCTCAGGGTAATCCGATCAGTAATCCTGAAAATATTGGAACTTACTACATAAAACTTAAGGACGCTGCACTCTCTACTCTAGAAAAGGATAATCCTAACTTTACTTTGACTAATGGTGGTGGTTTAGCTACTTACACTATTACGCAAGCTCAAGCAAGTGGTGTATTAAGTGGCTCTAACTCACGCACATACGATGGTCAAGCTACTACAACTGCTGAAGTAAATAGCAATGGTCAAATTGGTGTAACGGTAACCTTCCCAGGTGTTACTGATGCTAACAAGACCTATATTCTTAAAGATGGTGACTACCAGTGGAGTAGTGGCTCTGCACCAACTAATGCTGGGTCATACACGATTACTTTGACGCCTGATGGTATTTCCAACATTGAAAAATATATTCTTGGTTTAGCAGGTTCTGGTCAAAATAACACACCAAATGTAGTATTTGCTGATAATGCCTTTACTGGAAGTGCAAGTTATACAATTAATGCTGCTGAAAATACTGTAAGTGTCGATGGAACACAAACCGAAACTTACACGGGCCAACCAATTAGCGTTAAATACAATGCTAATGGAAATAACAGCGTTCAAGTAAGCATTAGCTCTAAAGATGGAGCAACAGCTAGCTTGAGCAATGTACAATTAGATTCTGGTGACTTCCAAATTGCTGATGTCAGCGGTAAGCCTATCACTGCAACGAATGCTGGTGGTGTTTACCATATTGTCTTAACTGATGCCGGTGTTGCAAAGATTCAACAAGCCGTTGGTGATAATTACAAGATTAGCCAAGGCACAAGTTTCGGTACTTTAGTTATTAACAAGGCCCAAGCATCTGCAGAATTTAGTGGAAATCCTTCATACACTTACACTGGTAGTCCTAATAGTGATTACTTAAACGGCTTCTCAATTAAGCTGAATGAACCAAATAATCCAACTTATAACTTAGTTGCTGGTGATATTGAATTTAATGTTGATGGTACTTGGACTACTACTGTTCCAGTTAATGTTGGAAAATATGAAGTTCGCTTATCACAAGCCGGTTGGGATCATATCAAAGAGATTAATAGTGATAATGTAACTTGGTCTGTCACAGCATCTAGTGGAACTGGTACTTACACCATTATTCCTGCTAGCGCTAATACTGAACTTAGCGGTCACAATTCGATGGTTTACAATGGCAATTTAGTAACAACAGCTGATTTGTATACTGATGGTTCAACCATCAAGGTAAGTTATTAGTGGTAATAATATTGTTAACTTACCAACTAGTTTCACTCTTGCAGATGGAGACTACGCTTGGAATACTCAAGATGGTAAAGCACCTGTTAATGCTGGTTCTTATACTCTGACTCTTTCTAGTGCAGGTCTTGATAAAATTCAAGCTGCAATTGATGAAGCGGTTGGTAAAGGCAATGTTATCTTGTCTAAGGACAATACAGGGAGTGCCACTTTCCAAATTGAACAAGCTGTTTCACCAAACGTTCAGTTAGATGGTAGTGAAAAAAGTGAATACAATGGTCAAGCGGTCAGTTTTGATCCAAGTAATGAAGAAACCAAGAAGAACTTTGGCTTCAATAATGTTCAAGGCTTGACTATTCCGGATTTAACTGCTGATGACTTTGAATGGGTCGATCAAGACGGCAAAACAATTGCTGCTCCAACTGATGCTGGTTACTACTACTTGCAATTGAATGAAAAAGGTAAGTCAGCCTTTGCGAATGCCAACCCTAACTACATATTTATTAAGGATGGGGAGAGTACCATTTCAGGCCGCATTACTTACCATATTTATCCAGCAAATTTGATTATCGGCGTAAGTGGAACTGCATCACAAGTTTATAATGGTCAAAATGCAGCTATTACCCAAGCTCAGCTTGATAATGGTGATATTAAATTAATGTGGGGTAACTCAAATGATGAGCCAATTGGATTGGGAAGCTTCACTTTAACCCCAGAAGATTTAGAAGTGGTTGATAGTGCTGGTAATCCAGTCAGCCATGCTAACGCCCAAGAAAACGATAAAACAGGTAATCCAGCTTATTATGTTCGTTTGACAAGTGCTACACTTAATAAGATTAAGAATCTAACAGGTGCAAGTAATTATGACATTAGTTTAGGTGGAACCACCGGTAATTTCTTAATCTATGCTCGCAAGGCTCAAGTTACCTTAAATGGTAATCAAACTACCACTTACGGGACTGATTTACCACTCGATCCAAGTGCATATCATATTGAACTAACTAATTGGAATAGCAGTGTTCCTGGACCAACCGATGCTGAAATTATTCAAAAAATTGGTGGTTTGAAAACTGGCGATGTCTATATTAATGGCTTTACTGATGGGCAAATGCCAGTTAATGTTGGCTCTTACCAAGTTAAGATTACTGATCAACTATTGCAAAAACTCCAAGCAGCTTTTCCAGATTATGATTGGGATGCTGTTAGCGGAAATAATGGCACTGCTAGAAGCGGTTCATCTAATTCAGATCCTATTGATGCTAGACATGAACCAGCTACATATGTAATTACACCGGCTGATACTACGGTTACGATTAATGGCACAGAGCATATTAAATATGGTGAAAATACCACGATTCAATATGGTGGCGATAACGGCTACAGTATAACTATTACTGCACCTGTTAAGAATGCGACAACTGACAATGAACATGAGCCAATTTATACAGATTTGAAGCTTGAAGCAGGCGATTTAGAGTTTGTAACTACTCCAGGTAATGTTGGCACTTATGAAGTGAAATTATCTGCTCAAGGATTGAAGAAACTTCAAGCTTTAACAGGTTCAACTAACTATAATTGGACACAAGCTTCTGAAGCACGAGCAAACTTCTTTGTTGATCAAATGCCCGTAACAATTACTGTCGGTGGGAATGAGCAAAGCGTAACTTATGGTTCCAACGATTGGTTAACTGCTATTAAGAAGAACCCCCAAGGCTATACCATAACCGTAACGACTGAAAACGGGACTAGCTTAAACTACCAAGCTAAAACTGGGGATTTGATTTTTAGTCAAACACCAGGCAATGTTGGTAGTTACCAAGTTGTCTTGTCAAAGCAAGGTTTGGACAATATCAAGACTGCACTAGGCACTAACTATGCCTATCCACAAGCTGCGAGCGATGTAACTACTTATGGCACCTTTACCGTTAACCCAGGGGAAGTAATGATTAGCTTAGATGGTAGCGATAGTAAGACCTATGACGGGAAAACTACTGTACCAGCGGATTTGAATCTTGATAAGTATAATTTGACTTATTCAGCCACGGTTTATGCCCCAGACGGTACTGCACAAACGATTGACTTGACTGCTGATGATTTGCAGTTTGCTAGTGGTGATCCTATTAATGCTGGAACTTATCCGGTTGAATTATCACCAGCCGGTCAAGCTAAGTTGAAGAATTTAACTGGAAACAACGGTGATAACTACAAGTGGACATTTAATACTAAGGCAACTTACACGATTAATGCAGCTACTGATGCTAGTGCAAGCTTGTCAGGTTCTAACCAAATGATATTTAATGGCTCAACAGTAACTACCGCTGAAATTAACAATGGTGGTGACATTATTGTTAACTTGACCTTCCCTGGTAGCACTGAAAATAGCATTTACCACTTGCAAGATGGTGATTACATTTGGACAGATGGGACTGCCCCAACTAATGTAGGTACTTACACTATTAAGTTGACCCAGGCTGGATTGGCTCATTTGCAAGCTGCAATTGATCAATATGCTGGTTCAGGAAATGCAAAAATTAGTGCGGATAGCTTAACTGGCTCAGCTACTTTTGAAATCGTTCCTAAGTCAATTACTGATGTTACTATTTCTGGTAGTAATCAAGAAAAGACTTACGATGGTCAGGCTGCTAGTTTAGATGTAAATGACTCAATGATTAGCGCTACTGATCTTGTTACTGATAGCCCATTATCAATGAAGGGCATTACTGCCAGTGATTTTGATTGGTATGATGCCCAAGGTAAGAAGCTAGATACGATTCCAACTGATGCTGGCGCGTATGAAGCATGTTTGAAACCTTCTGCTCTGCAAGCATTGCAAAAGGATAATCCTAACTACAGCTTTAATACTGCCAGCGGTACGATTAGGTACACGATTAATCAAAAAGCAGCTACTGATACTTTAGGTGGAAATGGCAATAAGGTCTACAACGGTCAAGAAATTTCAGTTAGTGATGTCTTTAATTCAATTACTTGGACGCCAAGTGACTTAGTTGATGGTCAAAGTTTAGATCTTTCTAACTTAACCGCTGATGACTACGCTTGGTACACCAAGAATGCAGACGGTACTTATACCGAAATGACTGGCTTACCAACTAATGCCGGCACTTACTACTTGAAGCTTAAGGATAGTTCGATCGCTAAGATTCAGGCTGCTAACCCTAACTATAGTTTTGCTACTTGCGCAATTAGTGGTGAGTATACTTATGTAATTGATAAGGCTACTGCTAAAATTTCAATAAGTGGTTCTCAAACTACTAAAGATTTAGCTATTGATTCTAATAATTATCAAGACAGTGTAAAAACTAACAATGATCAAGACTTGACTGTCCCTCAATTAACTGCAAACGATTTTGTCGTTGTTAAAGATGGTCAAAAGATTAAGGTAAGTCAATTAAGTGAAGCTGGGACTTATGCCGTTGAACTTAGCGAAGAGGCAATCAGTAAAATTCATCAGGCAAATCCAAATTACAATATTGATTTTAGTTCAACTGCGACATTTACTTTGGAAAATAGTAGCCAAACTATTAACTATGTTGATGCTGATAACAAAGTAATTAGTTCAACTAATATTAGCGGTCACATTAAGGGAACTAAGCTACCATTTACTCCTCAATTTCCTGCTGGTTGGGTAGCAAGTGATCCAAACAGTGTGCCAAATGAAATTACGCTTGAAAATGAAATTACTACTATCAAGATTAAGCATGGTGTAACTAATGTTGATCATGCAAACCCAGTTCCAGATGGTGAAAAGACAGTAACAGGTTCAGTAATTGATGGGGCACATGAAAATGATTTGAACCAGACGATTACGAGAACGATTGTTGTAACTAACCCAGATGGAACAAAGCAGACGATCACTCAAGCAGCTAAGATTTACCGTGACGCTACTTATGACAATGTCACCGGTGAAGTAACTTATGGCGAATGGTCAACGGCTAAATGGGATGCATACATTCCTAATGCTATCAAAGGTTACACTCCAAGTGAAAGTTCAGTTCCAGCTGTTGAAGTGAAGGACGGCCAACAAGATGAGACAGTCAACATCACTTACACCGCTAATGAGCAAAGCGGGATTATTTCCTACCAAGATACAGCTGGTAAGGAAATTGAAACAACACCACTTAGCGGAAAGACTGGCGAAACAATAGCTATTACCCCAGAAATCCCCGCCGGCTGGCAATTAGTTCCTAGTCAAGAAATTCCTAAGACTGTCACGGCTACAGCAGACGGAATTCCAACGGTAATAGTTAAGGTTGAACATGGGACGGTTGTTGTTACTCCAGAAACTCCTGCGACTGACATTCCAACTGGCAAAGTTCCAGGTGATCCATCCAAGAACTACCCGACAATGGAACAACTAACAATTACCCCAACGCAGACAATCAATGTTAAATATCCAAGCGGTGAAGAACAAGCGATTCCACAAAAAGTTACATTTACCCGGATAGCGATCTTTGATGAAGTAACAGGTGAAATCAAATACACTGAATGGCTTCCTCAAGGCACTGCGCAATGGGCTAGTTATCAACCTACAACTGTTACGGGCTATGTACCTAGTCAAAAGATTGTGCCAGCAATGACGGTAAATCCTAAGACGCCAGATGAAACGGTTGACATCACGTACGATAAGATTCCGGAACCACAGGAAGGCCAAGAGATTATTAGTTACCAAGATGCAAATGGTCAAGTAATCCATACACAGACTATTACTGGTGAAGAAGACAGTAATGTTTCCTTCAAGCCAGAAGTTCCGACTAATTGGCAACCAACTGGCGAGCTTCCTCATTCAATAAAGATTACTGGTGGGACAACTGTGATCGTGATTGAGCCAGTTACCACTACGATTCAAGAGCATAAGACGGTAACACGGACAATCGTTGAGCACCTGCCAAGTGGTGACAAACAAACCGTGCAAACAATTGTCTTAACCGGAACTGGGACTAAGAATTTAGTCACTGGCGAAGTTACTGATGTTAAATGGGATCATGGTAAATTTGTGGCCTTTACTCCTGCAACCGTACCAGGGTATACGACAAATATGCGGATTGTTCCTGAGGCGGATATCACAGCAGCTAGTGATGACAGTACTGTCGAAATTAACTACATTCCTAATGAACAGACCGGATTTATCATTTATCGTGACGAAAATGGTAATGAAATTACACGAACTGCGCTTCAAGGTAAAACAGGTGAGGCGGTTGCGATCAATCTAGCTCTGCCAGCAGGTTGGGAACTTGTCCCTGGCCAATCAATTCCAGCAACAGTTATGGCTACTTCTGATGGGATTCCAGATGTTGTCGTTTTGATCAAACATCAAATGATTGTAAAGCCAGGAGAAAAAGCTCCAACCGGAAAAGTTCCTGGTAATCCATCAACTACTTACGAGAAGATGGAATCCTTAACTAAAGAGGTAACACGAACTATTACTATTAAGCTGCCGGATGAACAACGACAGGTAATTACGCAGACTGTTAAATTTACCAGGACGGCAACATTTGACGCGGTTACTGGCAAGGTAACTTATAGTGGCTGGCAAGTTGCTGGCAGTGATGAATGGCCAGCATATCCGACTCCAGAAATTAATGGCTATACCGCTAGTCAGACTTCTGTTCCAGCTGAAATGGTTATTCCTAGTGACGAAAATCAAAATATTACGATCGAGTACACTAAGAATAATCAACCCGTAGAACCTGCTAAGCCAGTAACACCAACTCAACCGGCACAACCGACTGAACCATCAGTACCGGCTAAACCCATAGCACCAACAAATAATGGTGATAAGGTAATGTCTGGTAATCAATTACCAACTGAACCGGTTGAACAAGAAAGGCAACAGGTTTCAAATCAACACTTTATCTCACACCAATTAACTCAGACTTCATCAAGAGAAAAGCCAAAAGCTAATACTCTTCCGCAAACTGGTAATGACCAAAATAGTAGTTCTATATTAGGATTCGCATTTGCTGCTCTGGCAAGTATCCTTGGTTTAACTGGTTTGAAGAAGAAAAAACGAGAAAAGTAATTAAAAATATAGGCTCTTCGTCAAGAAGTACTGATGAGAAAATAAAATAATTTTACTAAGCAGCTTGTGACTGGACTTTGGCATGAGC
>PPYF01268796.1_pt1 | contig 12294 bp, 16 predicted proteins | sample 1559871 | NCBI WGS metagenome assembly PPYF01 (sample SAMN08240021, study PRJNA423297) | Human gut metagenome, whole genome shotgun sequencing project. | reverse complement strand
GCCGGGACTGACGCAACAGAATTTCAGGAGCTGATATGGATATTTTCGACAAGGAAAAAACCGTCATCAGTTGCTTTGATTTGACCGGCAACATGGTACGTCCCTGGGCGGAAGCGGGATACCTCTGCTACTGCGTCGATATACAGCATCCGCAGGGAGAAAAGAGACAGGGAAACATTATCCATGTCGGCGCGGACATGCGCGACTGGCTGCCGCCGTTCTCCCCCATTATCTTCGCCGCCTTCTTCCCGCCCTGCACGGATGTGGCCGTTTCCGGGGCACGGTGGTTCAGGGACAAGGGGCTGTTCGCGCTGTTCCAGTCCATACGCCTGTTCTACGCTTCCATCCGCATCGCGGAATGGACGCGCGCTCCGTACCTTATCGAAAACCCCGTTTCCACCATCTCCACTTACTGGCGCAAGCCTGATTTCACCTTCGATCCCTGTGATTACGCGGGCTATCCGGGCGGTGAAAACGACCTGTACACCAAGAAAACTTGTCTGTGGACAGGGGGCGGATTCATCATGCCGCCGCCCAAACGTCTTGAGTCGGTACAGGGCAGCAGGATGCACCGGCTTCCTCCTTCACCGGAAAGAGCGAACCTCCGCAGCGCCACGCCGATGGGCTTTGCCCGCGCCGTGTTTGAGGCGAACTGTCCCGGCTGGAGGGCGGCATGAAAACGCCCGTCTCCATTCAAGGGATTCTGGATGCGGCCAATTCGTCCGGACGGCATGTGGCCGGGCTTCGCGGCGACTTCCGCTCCCGACTGAACGCTTTCCGGCGTCACCGCTCGGCAGAGGAACAGCAGGAACTGACGGAGGATTTTCGCCATGTGCTTGCGGCCTGGGGCATTGCCGACGCGGATATTCCCGGCGTCATCTCGGCCTTGCGCCTGCGTCTGCCGGTGTTCGCCGTTCCGATGCTGGCCTGCCTCATTACGGCGGCATGGTCGCACAGTCCGCTTTCCTTCCTGTCATTGGCCTGCGTTGCACCGCCCTGTCTGCTCGGCATGGTCACGACGCTCTGGCGCATTTCCATTTTACGAAACCACCGCTTTACGCCGCTGTGCCGCTGGTTGTTGCGGTTCCGCAAGCGCCCGTAGCGGGCGGGCTGTGTCTCTCCCAACCTTCTACCTTATATATAGAGGAGCAATCATCGTGATACCCAAAACTCTGCTCATACTGTCCTGCCTGGCTCTTGCGGCCTGTGCGGAGAAAACCACGCCTCCGGTTCCTCATGAAGTCGATTTCGTATCAGCTACGCTTGGACAGGCTGCGGAACAGGCCCACGGCGAACTCGCCATGCTTGCCAGACTGCGCGGGCAGGGAATGCAACCGCTGCTGCCGCCCACCGATCCCTCGCTGAATCTGCCCGTTTCCCTTGCCTGGACTGGCGAAGCGTCCGGGGCGCTCAAGGAAATCTGCCTGCAACTCGGCTACCGTTATAAAGAGGCGGGGACTCCTTCCGCACAGGCTTTGACAGTCGTGGTACGCGGCCTGAACCGTCCGGCGCATGAACTGCTGGAAGACATCGCCTGGCAGATTCAGCCGCAGGCCGTAGTGCGCGTCGATCCCGTCAACCGGGTGCTGACGCTGGCCAGCACTTCCGGCGCGGAGGGAAGGTCATGAAAGCTCCCGCCATCCTTCTTCCCAAAGAACCGCTGCTCGATTTGAGCGTGCCTCCGGCCCCGCCGCGCGAAGTCCACGCGGAAAGTTACCAGAAAGGATTTCGGGACGGTTTTCAGGACGGCTTTGCCGCCGCCGACCTGTCCACGCCCGGTATTGTTCTCTGCGGAAGCGGTCTTCTGGCATTGCTGATTGCCTGCATCGTGGTCATGCGCCACGCCTCGCGCGTGGTGAATATCCTGTGCCAACGCTTTCAGGTGGACATGCCCCAAAAACCCGCTTCCCGGAAGCTGGCCGGGCTGGTGCTGCCGTTGCTGCTCTGTGCCGGTCTGACCGGCTGCGCCGCCAGACAGGGCGAAGTCGTCAATCCCGCGCCCGTGCCGCCGGATGTCGTCAACGCTCCGGCTCCCGCCGACAACGCCGACAAGGGAACGGGGAAGTTCGTACCCCATAACGCCTCGTACCGGGAAGACGGCTCCGGGCAGTATCTTGCCGTCCACGTTCCCGCAGCCCCGGCCTCCGGGCCGCGCAAGGGAGAACCGAAGGAACTGACGGAACTGCTGGAAATGACAGGTACGGCGACCGGTAAAGAGCAAACCGCCGTCCAGCTCATGCGGCCCAAAGCCATCCGGGAGGCGGCGCGGCTGGTCACGTTCCAGACCGCCATGTCCTGGCGTTACGGCCAGCTTGTGACGGAAACGGAACGCTACAGCGCCATCATGGACACGGCCTTCAACTTTGCTCCGTTGATGCTCACGCAGGGCGAAGCCCTGATTCTGCCGCCGCAAATCGCGCGGGCGGGCGCGTCCATGCGCATCGAGGACGGGGCCACGGCTACAGCCGCCAAAACAACCTATGAGCTGCTGGAACCGGCCAGGTACATCGCGGTTGTGCCCAACTGGCGGGAATATCTCATGGCCGATGACTTCCCCGAACCGGAACAGCCCAATCCCGCCGTACTGCCGCAAAACGCGGAAGAACGCGCCATCTGGCGAGCCGCCGTGCGAGAGGCATGGGCACAGGGACTGGCCGAAGCCGACCATCTCTATGCCGACAATGTGTCCCGCATGGCACGGAGCTATCGCGGCGTCATGCTCTATCACCTGCTCACCGCGCAGCACCTTCTGAGCCGGGTCAATACCGCGTCCTCCGACCTGGGGACGCGCCGATCCGACAATGGCAACAAGCTGAATATCGGCCAGAAGGTCTACCGGATTACCGCGCCTTCCGCGTTCACGGTCGCGCCCGCCGCGTCCCGGAAGAAAGGGGGGAAATAGCATGGGGCCAGTGATTTCTATCCGCATGAACCCCGTATCCGCTGGACGCATACGGAACTCAACGACCTGTTGCTCTGGGGAACCCATTGCGGCATGTCCGACCTCAATCTGCGCTCCGGTCTGCCCGCATGGATGCGGTTGAACGGCTTATGGCGGAAGGTCACGCAACGGCCCATCACAACTGATGAGCTGCTGGCCGCGCTGGAGCGTCTGACCAAAAACAACTCCGTGGCCGCGCTCATCAAATCCGGTCAGTCGGATTACGATTTCGCCCATGAAATCGAGGAATCGCGCGGCGTGCGCCGCCGATTTCGCGGCAACGCCACGCCGGTGGCGGACGGGTATTCAACCGGCGTCAAAATTGTCTTCCGCACCATTCCTTCCATGCCGCCCGCTCTGGAAGACCTGAACGTCGAACAGGGGATTCTAGACCACGCCATGCCGTCCAACGGTCTGGTGCTGGTCACGGGCGTCATGGGATCAGGCAAATCCACGCTGCTGGCCGCCATTCTGCGGCGCATCATCGAAACCGGAGGGCGCAATGTCAGCACGTATGAAGCGCCCATTGAGTTCGACTTCGATGCCGTGCCCAAACCCGGCGGGCCTGTTTCGCAAAGCACGATTCCCGAACACCTGAAATCGTTTCTGACGGCCACGCGCAACAGTACGCGCACAGCCCCGGACGTGGTGCTTATCGGGGAAAGCCGCGATCCCGATACCCTGCGGGGCATGATGGAGAGCGCGGAAATCGGCGTCGCCGCCTATTCCACCGTGCATACCCGCTCCGTGCCGGAAACCTTGAGCCGTATCATCAACGTCTTTCCCTTCGCTGAACGACTGCAAGTTGCAGCCACGCTGCTTTCCAGTCTGCGGCTGGTCATCTCGCAACGTCTGCTTCCCCTGCCGGACAACAACGGACGTATCGCCCTGCGCGAGTATCTGGCCTTTACGCCGGAGATTCGGGAAATGCTGCTGGAAACTCCGCTGGAACGTCTGATTCTGAAAACCGAAGACCTGCTGACCGCTTCCGGCCAGCGGATTCAGGACGCCGCCCAAACCGCCTACAAGAACGGGAAAATCGCCAGGGACAGCTATCTGGCGATTTTGGCCGAACGCAAACACAGGAAAGGAACCGATTATGGCGCAACAGCATAACGACAACATACCGTATTACGAAATCTTCAGCATCAGGGAATACGTCAGGAAAGGAGAGACAAAATCCTCCTGGCTGCGCATCGGCGCGGGCTTCAAGAACAGGGATGATTCCTTCGGACTGATCTTTCAGGCCATGCCCCTGCCCGATCCCAAATCCGGCCTGCTCCGTCTGTACATGCGTCCGTTCCGTCCCGAAACGGAACAGGATGCCGCTCAGGGTGAAGACGCCTTCTATCTGGAGATCGACCCGCTCATGGGCGCTCCGCTGGAGGAGCTGTGATGAAACATCCCGCGAATGTGGTTTCCCTCTCCGGCGGAAAGGACAGCACGGCCATGCTGCTCATGCTCCTCGAACGCGGCGAACCCGTGGCCGATGTCGTGTTTTTCGACACAGGCTGGGAATTTCCCGAAATGTACGAACATCTGGAAAAACTCGAAGCCTTCACCGGTCTGAAAATCACGCGCCTGCGTCCCAGGATGCCGATTGGCGTGGAAACGGATAAGTCGCCCTTTGACTGGATGTTTTCCGAATATCCGGTGGCCAGGCGGGGAACACGTCAGGTGCATATGATTGGCCGGGGCTGGCCCAACGCGCCCATTCGCTGGTGTACGGGCCGCAAACGGGATGCGCTTCACGCGCATTTTCTGGCGCTCACCCACCGGAGTGGCCTTGAACTCCCCCTGCGGCAGTGTATCGGATTCGCCGCCGACGAACGGCATCGACTGGACGGCGTGACAAAAAAGAACAGCGCCTGGTGCGTACAACGGTATCCGCTGGTGGAATGGGGCGTCACAGAGGCCGACGCGCTGGCTTACTGCTACAAACGCGGCTTCACCTGGGGAGGTTTGTACCATTTCTTCAGTCGCGTCAGTTGCTTCTGCTGTCCGTTGCAACCTCTTGATGAACTGCGGACACTTCGCGGTTACTTCCCTGACCTGTGGCAACGGATGCTCGTCATGGAATCCTGGCTGCCGGAAAACAGACGGCGTTTCAAGGATTCCAGCGTCTCCGCGCTGGATGCCCGCTTTGCGGAGGAGGCGGATAATGGCTGACGTTCTCTGGCGCGACACCGCGCTCACCCCCAAAATCTTCATTCTGGACGCCCGCGCCGTCTTTCCTCTGGCCCTCTGGCTCTTTCATTGGGCCTGGTGGACGGCTGGGCTAGCGCTTGCCGCCATTGTCGCGCTCTATCTGGTGCAACGCACCGGCATGACTCCCGTCGCCTGCTTCCGCTCCATCCGCGTGGCCTGCATGGGACGGAGACGCGAAACGCGAAACACTGAAAGCCAGTGGCGCAAACGCTGCCGCTGGTGACGAAACCTCAAAGGAGAAAGCCATGTTCAGTCAAGAAGAAATTGAAGCCGCCGTCAATGAATTTCCTGAAGACAGCCTGCCCGGAAGACTTGCACAGGAAACATTGAGGGTCAGAAAAATTCTTGCAGCCTACATGGATGCCGAACATGCAATTCGTTGGGCATTCATGCAATACCGCGACGGCAAGGACAAAGCACCCGATTTTGAAAGCTACGCCGATGTAAAACGACTACTCATTGATCCCGTATTGGAAAAACTGTGGCCTGCGGCGGATGATTCGCTTGTGCTTGCCATCATGCTTCATGCCTGTCTGAAAACGCAGATGGAAAATACGGAGCATTATATCCTCTCCAACCAGATCGTCACACGAATAGTGAAAGTTGAAGAAATGGACAAACTACATGCCAGAATCAGGGAATTGGAGGAAAAATTGTCATGAGTGAAATCACTCCTAACAGTTACGGCCTGTTCGACACTCCTGTCCGCTCCCCTGAAAAAGAGCGCGTTGCGCTCACCCAGGCGGACATCGAGCGCCAGCTTGACGCGGGCGCGTTTCTCATGAGCCGCGAGGAAGCCGTCGCCGCCGGATTTCTTAATCCGTATGACGAACAGGATACCGTGATTGTGAACATCAGGGAGGAACAGCAATGAGCCAGACGCCACAGAATGAAAAGAAGAGTCGTTTTCAGCTCAGCCGGGAAGTTCAGGAGGAATTTGTCAACGGCATTGCCCAGACCATGTTGTCGCTGGCCGAAAACGCTGAACAGGGTCAGCCGTCTGTGGCTGAAACGCCCTTTTGTCCCGTGACCGGCAAGGAATACAGCGGCGCGAACATGGTGCGTCTGGCGCTGACCGCTATGGAAAAGGGCTACGCCGACAACCGCTGGCTTACGTTCAAGCAGCTCCAGGCGGTCAGGGAGGAACATCCCGACCTGAACATCCGCATCCGAAAAGGAGAGCACGGCGTCACCGTGCTGCGCCCGGAGGACGTGTTCTTCACGGTGGAAAAGGAAGGAAAGTGGAATTTTGTTTCCGAAGAGCAGGCAAAGGGACTTCCTGATGTGCGGCGTCATACCCTGCTGTATCCCTTCACGGTCTTCAATGCGGCCCAGATTGAAAACTTTCCCGCGAAAGAACAGTCCGCTCCCGCAATGACCGAAGCCCAGCGCAATGATTTGCTGGAACGCTTTGTCGCCAGTTCGGGCGTGGCTGTCGAACACGGCAAGGGCGTTCCGCGCTTCGACCACAGGACGGATACCGTCAGGCTGCCGCACCCGGAGAACTTTCACAGTTCCGGCGCTTACTACGCCGCGAAGCTGCGGGAGTTCTTCAAGGCCACCGGCCATACATCACGGGAAGCCCGACAGCCTGTAAAGGCCCAAACGCTCAAAAGCTGCGCCTTCGAGGAAATGCGGGCGGAAATGTTCTCCATGCTGGCCGGGGCGAAATTCGGCCTGCCCATGCCGGAACACGGTTCCGCTGAACGGCTCAGGCTCTGGAACCAGACCTTTTCCGGCGGGGAATCCAGGGCGCTTTTCCGGGCCGCCTCGGAAGCCGCGCGGGCGCTGACCACGCTACGCCAGTTTGAAGCGGGCGAACAGCCCGCCGCCCGATGGTTCCCCAAACACGAAGCATGGCCGGAACTGGTGGAGATGCAGAAACAGCGGGATGCCGTGACAGGCGTGTCTTTCCGGGAAAACGCTTCCGGCGCATCGCGTCCCGCGTCCGGCAGTACCGCTTCGCGTTCTCTGTCCGAATCCGCCAGAGCCTTTGAGAAAACGGATGACCTGACCGTCAAGGCCCGTCTGATTCTCCAGAATCCCGACTTCCTGAACATGGCGCTCAGGCTCGATCCCTCCGCCACCAGAGAACTGGCCGCGCTCTGCGATCAGGTGTCGCAGGCGTTGCACATGGAGCTGGACGAAAAGCTCCGCTCCGCGCCGGGCGCTGTGGAAAATCCCCTTCCCCTGAATGAACAGAAAGCCGCTTCCGCGCGGCGCATGAGGATGTGATATGCGACTTTTCATTGCCGAAAAACCCAATCTCGCAAAAGCCATCGCCAATGGTCTGGGCAACGGCCGCACGGAGAACGGCTGCATCCGCTGCGGCGACGATACGGTGACATGGTGCTTCGGGCACATGCTCGAACTTGCCTGGCCGCAGGAATACAAGCCCGAATATGCCCAATGGCGGCGCGAACACCTGCCCATCATTCCTTCTGAATGGAAATACAAGGTCAAAAAGGATTCCGCCAAACAACTTGCCGTCATCGGCTCCCTGCTGCGCGAGGCCGATTCCGTGGTCAACGCGGGCGATCCCGACCGCGAGGGTCAGCTACTCGTCGATGAAGTGCTGGAGCATTTCAAGTATCGCGGCCCGGTGGCCCGTATCTGGCTGCCGTCTCTGGATGACAAATCCGTCCGCATAGCCCTGAATGGTATCAGGGACAACGCGCCCTATGCGCCGTTGCGCGACGCCGCCCGCGCCAGAAGTCTGGCCGACTGGCTGGTGGGCATCAACGCCACACGCGCCATGACCATCAAGGGAAGAGAAGGCGGACGCTCCGAAACGCTGTCTCTGGGCCGCGTCCAGACTCCCACGCTTGCTCTGGTCGTTGCCCGCGACAGGGAAATTACCAACTTCAGGTCCACGGACTATTTCGTGCTGCGGGCCACGCTCACCCATGCCGCCGGAGGTTTCACGGCCACCTTTGTCCCCGCCGAGACGCAGGCCGGTCTGGACGCATCCGGTCGCATGGTGGATTTCACCCAGGTTGCCGCCGTTCTTAAACGGGTCAACGGCGTGGAGGGCGTTGTTACGGAATCCCTGCGGGAGAACAAAAGCAAGGCCGCGCCCCTGCCGCACAGTCTTTCCTCCCTGCAAAAAGCCGCTTCCGCCCAACTCGGCATGTCGGCTCAGGAAGTGCTGGATACCGCGCAAGCCCTGTATGAGCGCAAACTGACCACCTATCCCAGAACAGATTGCCGCTATCTGCCGGTCGAGCAATATCAGGATGCCGCCGCTGTGCTGGCCGCGCTTTCCTCGCTTCCCGGTCTGGAACAGGTGGCGGGAACGGCGGACGCCTCGCTCAAAAGCGCCGCGTGGAATACGGGAAAAGTCACCGCGCACCACGCCATCGTACCCACGGGCGAACTGCCCCCGGACAACCTCAAACCGAAGGAACGCTCTCTCTATTTCATGATTGCCACGGCGTTCTGTCTGCAATTCCATCCGCCCATGCGCTATGAAGCGCGAAAAATCACGGTCAACCTTGCCGATACCCGCTGGGAAGTCACGGGGCGACGCATGGTGGACGCCGGATGGACGGCCTTCTCCAAAGACGAGGATGACGACAGGCAGGAAGAGGAATCCCTGCCGCTGGTTGAACAGGGTGATGCCGTGACCTGCCGGACAGTGGAAAGCGTGAAGAAAAAGACTTCCCCGCCTTCCCGTTTCTCCGAGGGGACGCTCATCGAGGCGATGGCCAATGTCCACCGCTTCGTGGGCGACGCCGATGCCAAAGCCACTCTCAGGGAAACCAAGGGTATCGGCACTGAGGCCACTCGCGCAAAGGTTCTCGAAACCCTGAAAGAGCGCGGTTATCTGGCGCTTGAGAAAAAGTCCATCGTCTCCACGCCCCTGGGGCGGGAAATCATCGACCTCACCCCGCCCGCGCTCAGAGACCCCATCACCACGGCGGAATGGGAGTCCCGCCTTGAGGCCATCGCTCAGGGCAGGGAAACGCTCGACGCCTTTCTTGCGGAGCAGAAGAAGATTCTGCCGGACTTGCTTGCCCCGATCCTTGGCGACGGCACGCCCGCCTTTCCCTGTCCTTCCTGCGGCGCTGCCCTGAACCGCCGCAAGCGCAAAAAAGATGGTTCGTGGTTCTGGGGCTGCACGGCGTATCCCGCCTGCAAGGTCATCCTGCCCGACGACCACGGCAAGCCCGGCAAGGCCAGGCCCAAACCTGCGCTTTCGGAACACGCCTGCCCGGCCTGCGGCAAGCCCCTCGTCAAACGCTCCGGCGCGAAAGGCGAGTTCTACGGCTGCTCCGGCTACCCCGAATGCAAGAAAACCTGTCCGGTCAAGCCGGACGGCTCCCCCGATTTCAACGCGAAAGGCAAGAATACGTAATGGGATTTTTGCGGGGAGGGAAACCCTTTTGAAAAGCGGGGAACACCCGCACGGGTTCTCTCTCCCCGCGCCCCTCCCTTCCGAAAACTTTTATCAGTCAAGGACTGTGAAAAATGAAATATATCGTTGTGTTTGTATTGTGCATGGCGCTGGCCGCGCCGTGTTTCGCGGCTTCCTGCCAGGACATGCAAGACGCCGTGGGCGGCGCGGTTCGGGAACGCAACGGACGGGTATCCTGCGCGGGGAAGGCTGTCCGTGCGGAGGCTACACCCTGCACCCGATGGATTCCGCCAGTCTGGCCGCTTTCCGAACAGGCGGAGGAAAAATCCGCCGTGGCCGTGCAGAACAGCCTAAACGCCGTAGCGCAGGCGCTTGAGGAAGGTATGGCTATCCAGAAACTGCATCTGGTGGCTACTTCCGATGCCGATCCCGACCGACAACTGGAATTTACGCTGGATGCCGGGCTGGCTGTGTCCAGCCTGAAACTTCCCAAGGCGGAAAAAGGCGCAGAAGAGGATGCGACATTGCTCATAAACGCCGACGCCGACATCTGCTCACGGGTGGCGGATATGGTGGAGGGGATGGCTACAGCCTGAAGAAGTCTCGGATGAAGCCACAGGCGAATTTTTCTGTCCTGTGGCTCGCACTAACACCATATAACCCTGTAAATAATATAAGGGAGCCCTCTGAACAGAGGAAAGAGAAAGAAACGCAGTATCGTTTGCCCCCCTGTGTGGCACTACTGAAGATTTGTAACGATTTTTGCATAAATTTTATATAGTTGTTTTATCGCTGGCAATGACTTTCCTCATCTTCAAAAATTTGAGGAGACATCCTGTTATCCAAGACTCTCATAAGGATACTCATAAATGCAATTTCTTGAAATGCGGATACTTCATCCATATTTTCTTCATAAGGGTGGGCATTTCTATTCCGTATAGCGGAAACCCACCCACGGAAAAATTCTGAATATCCTGCCTGTTTATCTCTATTAGTCTGTCTCTGTTGGTCAAAAAGTATAATTTTTGTATTGGATGCTGAAAACAGCTTTCCAACAAGATTTGATCCATCAATATCATCGTAGTTACGATCAATATGTTTATTTATAATTTTTAATCTCAACATTAATATGTTTGTCGCTTCTGTTACAGCATCCTGATAATGACCTTGCAAAAATTTTGTTTTAACTATTTCACAGAATTTACTATGGATATATTTCCAGTTGTTATTTTCTTTATAATATATATTTTTTATTGTATAAATAAGCTCTGAAAGTCTGTCAAAAATATTTATGCTGATACCATAATTATTTAATACTAATTTAGTATTTAAAAATCTAATCCTTTGTGCCAATTCTGGAAACTCATTATTTATGTTATTTGATATATTTACCAAACGGACAGATATATCTGCAAGTTGTTGCGGAGGTAATGGAGTAAAAGATTGTACATGAACTAGGGTCAGGACTCGTTAATTAAGGTAGAAGAGAACAGTGACAGCAAGACAAATGGCTGAGAAAAAAGTATGGGCACAGCGGTCATATCGGGTTGCGATACGTCGCCAGTCCTTCAACTTGCTGAATGTATTTTCAATAAGATGGCGACCTTTATACAGCGTCTTGTCGAAAGGAAGTTCTTCATTTCTGGTTTTCCGCGGTGGTATGCAGACGGTTATCCCTTTGGCTTTTAGAGATTCCCGCAACCAACTCGCGTCATAGCCTCCATCTGCCAGAAATATGCTGTTATCGGGAAGCAAGTGCTGGAGAATGGCCGCCCCCTTGTAGTCGCTGACCTGTCCTTCCGTCAGCAAAAGCAGGACAGGACGCCCGTGCCCATCACAAACGGCATGAAGTTTGGAATTCAGGCCACCTTTTGTTCGTCCTATGAGGCGCGAAGAATCCCCTTTTTGAGCAGGCTTGCCGCTGTGCGGTGAGCCTTGAGGTGAGTGGAGTCGATCATCAGTGAGCCATCAAAAGACGTTTTGTTGGCCAACTCAGTGAAAATTTTATTGAAAACACCGAGTCTGCTCCACCTGACGAACCGATTGTACAGTGTCTTGTACGGACCATATTCCGCGGGAGCATCCTTCCACTGAAGCCCGTGCTTGATGACGTATATGATGCCGCTGACGACGCGTCTGTCATCGACACGCGGAGCACCGTGAGAACGGGGAAAGAACGGTTTGATACGCTCCAACTGGCTTTCGGAAAGATAAAACAGGGTACGCATGGGACACCTCCGTGCCTCCTGCATACCCTGTTTTCCTCCCCTTGAAAAATAACGAGCCTGACCCAGGATAGAGCTTTGACAATCTCAAATTCTCTGGGGCCACTAATAAAACTATTATTTGAGCGAAAAATTAAACGGAATCAACACCACAGTATTGACGGGATGCCCCCGTATTTTCCCCGGAATGAACCGCATGGCGCGGGCGGCGGAGAGCGCAGCCTCCTCAAAGTGACCGGCGGGCTCCGCGCTCCTGATCTTGCAGGACTGGGGCTTTCCCTCGGTATCGACGACAAGCTGGACGAGGACCCTTCCTGAAAGGCCAAGCCGCCTTGCTTTCCGCGGGTATTCGACTCGTGCGTTTTTGACCACGGACGGACGTTGATCAACATCATCCGTTTCGTAGGCCATGAGCCCACCTACGCGGATGGGACGGGGTGTTCCCGATGCGTGGACGGCCTGCGGCAGGGCGACTGACCTCGGTGCGGCGGGGGGAGGCGGGGGCGTTTCACTGGCGACCTTCCGGGGCGCAGCCGTTTCCTTTTTCTTGCGCGGGCTGATCT
>PPYF01458211.1_pt1 | contig 12295 bp, 10 predicted proteins | sample 1559871 | NCBI WGS metagenome assembly PPYF01 (sample SAMN08240021, study PRJNA423297) | Human gut metagenome, whole genome shotgun sequencing project. | reverse complement strand
AATCTCCCCTTGGCAGAAAGTTTCCTGCATACCTCACCGGCATGCCCTGCACCTCCTAAAGTACCATCCACGTAGATTCCGTCCGGTTTGATATCCAAACCTTCAATGGTCTCTTCCAGTAATACAGATTTGTGTTTAAATTCCATCTCCGTCTCCTGTCTGGATTTACTTTGCAAGATACTTCAAACGAGACCTGTCAGATTGTGATTCCCATGTCCTGCATGCTCTCTGCAATGCTGTCCATGTCATCATAATCACAGATCTCATTCCATTTTTCTTTGCTCCAAACTTCAATTCTGTTCAGATTACCTGTCAGAACCACATCTTTCTCCAGACCGGCAAATTCGCGCAGTGTCTGCGGTACAAGGATTCGTCCCTGCCTGTCCAGTTCACATGTAGTTGCTCCAGCTACAAAGAATCGTGAAAAAGTTCTGGCATTTTTATTTGTAAGTGGTAAAGATCTGAGCTTCATTTCAAAGGATTCCCATTCATCCATCGGATAAATGTAAAGACAGCCATCAAGCCCTCTTGTCAGAACAAACTCTTCCCCTAAGAGCTCCCTGAATTTAGAAGGAATGATCAGACGCCCCTTCGCGTCGATCGTGTGGTTATACTCTCCCATGAACATGTTACTCACCTACTCTCGCAAAATCTGAATCTCCCCTTCAGATTTCTCAGGTGGTAATGGACTCTGCCGTTATTCCCCACTCACCACCACTATTCACCACTTTCTACCACTTATGTGCTTATTCTAAACTATTTAGGCTGAAAAAACAAGGGGGAGAAAAAGATTTTTAAAATTTAGAACTCTGTTAACATTTATGAAACAACCTTATTTTTACGAGAAAAATGGGCTTTTATACACAAAAAGTGGGTTGAATTTCCACTTTCAACCCACTTATCTTTCAGATATATGTTTTTTTACTGTTCTTCTTTTGAATTTGTGGGAGAAGTTCCCACATCTGGCTTTACCTGTTCATCCATCTCCGGCCGGATTTCCGGTTCCGGTTTCATTTCAGAAGTCTCAGGAAACATCTGTTTTTCTTTCACTGACTCGTCCAGAAATCTTTTTTTCCTCTGCCGGCGCATAGTATCTCTTTTCTGTGCCATCACTCTGCGTACGATCACTACAGGCATAAAAACAGCAAATAATATAGCGGAAATTACCAGCGAAATCCCCACTTTTGTCCCCGGAATATAAAGCTTATCTGTTCTGAACCATTCAAAGAAAAACCTTCCCAGACCATAACCTGCCAGATAGATCATAAACAATTCGCCTTCATATTTCTTTTTTCGGCGCATGGCCATCAACAGCAGAAATAACAGCAGACACCACAGACTTTCATAAAGAAAAATCGGCTGAACCTGAATATATGAAATCCCATTTATGGTCAGCAGATTATCTCTCATTGCTCCCGAAACTTCTCCTGACCGCACAGCTGAAACCGGTATCTGCATTGCCCATGGCAGATCTGTATATTCTCCGAAAGACTCTCTGTTAAAAAAGTTACCCCAGCGCCCTATAGCCTGTCCCAGAAGTATTCCGGGACACGCAATATCGGCACTCTGCCAGAATGACGTTTTGGTAATCCTGCAAAATACCGCTGCCGCAAGAAATCCAAAGAGCAGACCACCATATAAAGCGTAACCACCATTTCGAAAGTCCAGTATGGCATTCAGATTTTCTTTATAAAATCCCCATGAAAAAGCCACATAAAATAATCTAGAACCTGCCACTGAAACCAGCAGGGAGATAAGCATCATATCGAGATACCTGTTCTGATCTTCCCCATTTCGTTTCGCTTCAAGTGTCACAAGTCCCATTCCAAGAAGAGCACCCACAGCAATCAGTACTCCATATATGGTGAATTCCATTCCAAATATCTGAAATGAGCGTGGCACATAATCAAAGACCAGGCCAAGTCCCGGAAAACGTATCGACATTTCCATAAATCACCTGTTCATCATACATTGAATCGGAATAAGATCACATCTCCATCCTGTACAACGTATTCTTTACCTTCCATTCTTACAAGACCTTTCTCTCTGGCACCTGCGTAGGAACCACAATCCAGAAGATCCTGATAATTTACAACCTCAGCTTTAATAAATCCTCTTTCAAAATCTGTATGGATCTTACCTGCTGCCTGAGGAGCTTTTGTTCCGATTTTAATCGTCCAGGCTCTTGTCTCATCCTCACCTGAAGTAAGGAAACTCATCAGTCCAAGAAGATGATAGCTTGCTTTTACAAGTTTCTCAAGTCCTGATTCTGTCAGTCCCAGATCCTCCAGGAACATTTTCTTCTCATCATCATCCAGTTCAGAGATCTCTTCTTCGATTTCTGCACAGATAACGAAAATCTCACTGTTCTGCTCTGCCGCATATTTGCGCACTGCCTGTACATGGCTGTTGCTTTCACCGTCATCAGCCAGATCTCCTTCTGCTACGTTTGCTGCATAGATCACAGGCTTCCAGGTAAGCAGATTATAAGTAGACATCCAGGCTTCTTCATCTTCATTTTCCATTTCCATAGTGATTGCCATCTTGCCATCTTCCAGATGTGTTTTTACCTTCTGAAGGAAATCAAGCTCCTTGGCAGCCTCTTTGTCCATGCGTGCTGTTTTTGTAACTTTTGCAATTCTTCTCTCAAGGATCTCAAGGTCTGAGAAGATCAGCTCCAGATTAATAGTTTCAATATCACGGATAGGATCAATACTTCCATCTACATGGATAACATTGGAATCTTCAAAGCAGCGGACTACATGAACGATTGCATCTACCTCACGGATATTTGCAAGGAACTGGTTTCCAAGGCCTTCTCCTTTGGATGCTCCCTTTACAAGTCCTGCAATATCTACGAATTCAATTACAGCAGGTGTCACTTTCTTAGAATGATAAAAGTCTCCGAGAAGCTTCAGTCTCTCATCCGGCACTGTAACAACACCTACATTAGGGTCAATGGTACAGAACGGATAATTTGCAGATTCTGCGCCTGCCTTTGTCAATGAATTAAATAATGTACTTTTTCCAACATTGGGTAATCCGACGATTCCTAATTTCATTTTTTATATTTCCTCCTATAAATCCTTTGATTTTATCCCAGTCCAATAGCTAAATCTTTGATTGACCAACATATCAAATGACAATCAAGTGGATATTCACAATCCAAGCTCTTTGCCTTTTAAATCTTTTCCCATATTTCAGCTTCTCTCATCAGAAGTCCTAATACAGTACTTTGTATTATACCATAGCATCTTATCTTTGTGAATATTCATTTTCATCTCATCTCCTGCTAATATTTCCACACTTTTCGAAATGAATTTTTCAAATTCTTCTCTCGCCTCATTTCTATTTCTAATTATTGTAAAAATCATTTTTATGCCGGCTCAAAAATGTCCTTACACATATTCAAAAGATGAAGGGCATAAATACAGCCTCTTATAGAATACTTGAAAACAAAAAAGCACTCACCTATTTCAGGTAAATGCCTTAGTCAAGCGGATATTCACAATCCGCTTTGCTACTTGCTCATAACCGAATAACTGCTCCGCAGTTTATCAGAAAGATTCAGCCTTCCCCTCCGGGAAAATAATTTTAAACACAAAGAAAAAAATCACCATGGAAACTCCACCTGTGATAATTGTCACAAGCATGTTATAGACTGCCGGTGCCACATATGCAGATGCAACTGGCATCCACAGATTATTAAATCCATTACAAATCAGTGAAATTACCACCCATGCAATAAAATACCAGATTGCCTGATATATAGGATTTCCATGGCTTTTAAAAGTAATATTTCTCTGAAGCGGAAAATTGATACACTGTGCAAGAAATGACCCCAATTCATAACTGATAAAATAGCCAAGTCCACCACCAATCAGTATATTCCCCGTTGCATCACGCAATACATTATACCCCAGCAAGCTCCATGTAAATTTTACTCCAAACAGATTCATGGAAACCTTTGGCCACATAAATTCTGTACCAGCCAGACCAATTCCCAAAATTCCTGGTAAAAATGTAAATACAAGATACTGGAATACTGTCACGCCCATACTGAATATAACAAAATAGAATATCTGATAAAGCCATTTTGCAAAAGTAGCATGTTTCTCTTCAAAACATTTCCATATATTTTTTATATGATTCATCTGCACTTCCCTCCGGCTCCTTTTAATAATTTTTCATATTTCTTATTATTTCTTCTGTTTCTGAAATATCCGCCAACTACTTTTTTTACTCCAAGCATAAAGTGGCCATTCACAGCATCGACAATTCCATATACCATTTCCATACTGACTGCCCCGCCGGTCATCTTGGCAATCCCCCGAAACGGCATATTGTAAATAAAAAGAATATTCAGATCCGGCTTTCCCTGTGCCTCACTCTTCTTTTTCATTTTTGTGAGATATCTATATATCAGCCTTGCAAGTCGACTTTTTGCATAATACATCTGACAAATTGCATCATTGATTCCCAGATTTCCACTCCATCTTCCGTTCGGTATCTCATGGCCAAGAAGTTCACGAAATTCCTCATCTGATATTTTCTGCACGATTCCTGTATAATAGTAAGGCATTTTTGCCGGATTATACGGATACCCTTTACTATTTCCTGTTCTCTCAGTCATACCTGTTAAACGAATATCTGCAACACTGGCTCCTACCATAATCTGATAAGTTCCTGTTTCTATTTCCCACTGTCCCGTTTTTATATTCCAATAACGGAATGTCTTATCATCAAAGGGAATCCTGAGCTGTCTGCTTTCTCCTGCCTTTAGATAAACTTTTGCAAAACCTTTCAGTTCTTTTTCCGGTCGGAATACGATTGCATTAGGAAGTCCTACATACATCTGAACAACCTCAGCTCCGTCTCTGTCACCTGTATTGGTAACCGAAACTTTGATTCCATCCTCTTCTATGATAAGATCAGAATATGTAAATTCCGTATAAGAAAGCCCAAAGCCAAATGGATATTGCACCCGGACTTTTGAAGTATCATAATAGCGATATCCCACATAAACACTCTCGCGGTATTCCGATGTTTTCTCATTACTTGGATAATATCGGAATGCCGGTGTCTGTTCATAAGAAATGGGATATGTTTCTGCCAGTCTTCCTGATGGATTCACTTTTCCGGTCAGAATATCCAATGTTGCAGAAGCGCCTGCCTGTCCATTCAGATAGCCATGCAAAATCGCTTTGCAGCAGGTGTGCCATGGCATTTCTATCGCAGATCCTGCACTCAGTATTCCAATAATATTTTCATTCACTTTACTGATATCCTGCAGAAGATCTATCTGATTCTGCGGAATACGCATATGGGTTCTATCCAGTCCTTCTGATTCACTGATCTCATCAAGACCAAAGCAGAAAATCACAATATCCGCGTTCATAGACAAATTTAATGCAAACTTTCTATCATTCTCATCTACATCTCCATTTCTCTGATAGCCTCTTGTCATCCCCAAAATATTCAGATCATATTGTTGCAAAATCGCTGACATATCTTCTACTTTTGTTGGATTGACCATAGAAGATCCTGCCCCCTGATATCTGGGTGAAAAAGCAAAATCTCCAATAATAGCGATGGATTTTTGGGTATCCAGCGGAAGAATCTGTTTTTCATTTTTCAGAAGAATCATGCTTTCTGCTGCTGCTTTCCTTGCCAGTTGATGATGTGCGTTTCTGTCAAAGTTTTTATCTGAAAGCTTCTTCCCTGATGTCAGTTCCATCACTGCATCCACCAGTTCTCCAACTCTTTCATCCAAATCCGCTTCCTTCAGCTTTCCATTTCGGACAGCAGCAATCACTTCTCTTGCAGAATCGTACCCACAGGACGGCATCTCCAGATTTGAGCCGGCAGCAACACCTTTCACATGGTCATTGCTTCCGCCCCAGTCTGTTACTACAATTCCATCAAATCCCCATTCTTTGCGCAAGATATCTGTCAAAAGATGTTTGTCCTCATTAGCATAAATCCCATTAATCTGGTTGTAACTGCTCATGATTGCTTTTGCGTGTCCTTCTTTAACAGCTATCTCAAAACCGGTCAGATAAATTTCTCTTAATGTCCGTTCGTCAACAACTGCATCCATTGCCATTCTCCGAAGTTCCTGACTGTTAACCGCCAGATGCTTCGGGCAGGCATAAACGCCTTTACTCTGTATTCCACGAATATATGACGCTGCCATCTTCCCGGAAAGATATGGATCTTCTGAAAAATATTCAAAATTTCTTCCACATAATGGGCTTCTTTTAATATTTAATCCCGGACCAAGCAGGATATTTACATCCATACTTGCTGCTTCCTCTCCAAGAGCCTGTCCAATCTCTTCCCCCAGATCCTGATTCCAGCTGTTTGCAATCGTTGCTGCTGTAGGGAAACAAGTTGCTTTCAAGGATGCATTCAGTCCCAGATGGTCTCCTGCCCCTGCCTGCTTTCTAATTCCATGCGGTCCATCTGAAAGAAAGATGGACGGGATGGAAAGCCTGTCAATTTCTCTGGTCTGCCAGACAGTTTTTCCACTGAGGATTGCTGCCTTTTCTTCTATTGTCATCTTTTCAACCAATTTTTGCTGTTTCATAACTGTTTTCCATCCCACTTTCATCTTTATTCAGCATTCTTTCTTTTCTTATATCCTCTGATTACCAGTACTTCCATTCCTGCCATGAAAAGTGCTATTACAATGTCGATACCAATTCCTGCTTTTTTCCAGTTTTCCATACCTGTTTCTTCGTGTTCTCCATCATAAGCCCAGCTGCTTACAACTGTATACATGACATTTTTGCAGGCATTCCTCATCTGAAGTACAGCTGTTGGATGCTCCGGATTGGCTACATTGTTCTCTTCTCCGTTGAATGTGGACAACATTGCATCTACTCCATTCGCCAAAGCTGCATCTGCATTCATAAATCCATGACCATTGTTTCGGAAGAAGTCTGTAAGCGCCATTCCCCTGAATCCCCATTCATCTCTGAGAACTGTATTCATAAGGTTACTGCTTTCTCCAGTCCATTTATCTCCAAGGAAACTCCAGGAAACCATAACCGCATTTGCACCACCCTGTTTTACAGAAATTTCAAATGGTTTCAGATAGATTTCCCGGATTGCCTGCTCATTTGACCAGACACTTACCATCTTTGCGTTTCCCTCATACAGAGCAAAATGTTTGATATAAGAATAAACTCCATATTTTCTTGCTCCTTCTACTGCTTTTGCTCCCATATTTCCTGCAAGAACTCCATCTTCTGAAAAGTATTCATAGTTTCTTGCTCCAAATGCGGTTCTATGAGTATTCATACCTGGTGCATACCAGCCCTCTGCACCCATTTCCTGACTGATCTTGCCCATGCATTCACCCCAGGCCTGTGCAAGTTCCTTATTCCATGTGGAAGCAACCACAACTTCAATTGGAAATCCAATAGAACCAACTCCTGTAAAGTTGTTATTAATTGCTGCTGGTCCATCGAAATCAAGTGTAGCCACTTTTCCCACAGAGTCCATGGCTGCTGTCTGATAACCAGCCATTGCAATCATATTTGCCATTTCATCAACAGTAAGCTGATCCAGAAGTTTTTCCCAACGAGGATCGTCATAATCAGCATCACGCATATCAGCTAATGTAAGTCCATTATCTGCTCCCGTTGTCGGCATTACATCCTCATCATTGAGATATGTAGTCTTATCAAAGTTGCTATTCAGATGATATTCAGAAACATATGGCTCACCCAGCTCTGCAGATGCCGGTGCTGCTGTAGCCTCTTCATAATTTGCAAAATGATCCGCACGTGACAGATATGTTATATCTCCTTTTGCATCTTCAAATACATTTGTTGCTGCAGTATCATCTGATGCTCTTTTATTTTCTCCCTTATATACTACATCTTTATCTGCAGTATAAGTTTTCTGATCCAGCACAGTATGTGAATCGCTGTTGATAGAAATCACATAATCGCCTTTTTCAAGAACATATGCTTTTGCATTATTCTCATCATAAGAGGCCATATCTTCTATACTGAATGTAACTGTAACAGTCTGAGATTCTCCCGGCTGAAGCAGATCTGTTTTTGCAAACTCGATCAGATTTGCAGAAGATTTCTCAATTCCGCCATTTGTATATGGTGGTTTATAATACACTTCTACTACATCTTTTCCGGCAACATCTCCGGTATTGGTTACTTCTACATCTACAGAAATCTGTCCGTCTTTTTCTTTCAGTTCACCCATTTTCTGTTCAAATTCCGTGTAACTCAGACCATATCCAAATGGATACTGTACAGTCTTATCGTAATCAATCGCACCTTCCTGTGCAGCTGTTTCATAGTACTTGTATCCTACATAAATGCCTTCCACATAATTGGTAAATGCCGGAGCATACACCTGCGCAGTTCCTGCGTTCATTCCTTCAACGGCCATATCTGCCAGATTTGTATACTCCGTTTTTTCTGCATTATTCCACCACGGAGCAGTCGTCATATCATAAACAAATGTATCCGGTGTTTTTCCGGAAGGATTGACTTCACCTGAAAATACTTTACCAAGTGCATTAAATCCCACATTTCCCGTTCCGGGGCACCATACAACAGATTTAATCTGAGGATATTCATCTGCGAAACCAAGTTCAAACTGATTTGCTCCATTATAAACCACAATCACATTATCAAAGTTTGAACAAACCATATCTACCATATCTCTCTCAGTTTGTGAAAGCTGTAAATAATGCTCTCCCTCAGGAAAATCATCATATTCATCTGAATTATTATCATATGCTGCTTTTCTTACATCCATAGGAATATCATTATGACCTTCACCTGCTTTTCTGGAAAGAACCACAACTGCCACATCAGAATACTCTTTCGCACTTTTAATAAGCTCATCACTGTAAGTATCTACAGGTGGCTCCGGTAATGTCCAGCTCTGTTTCTGGATAGACATTTCCGGATTATCTGCACCATAATTGTTATAAAAATCAACCAGCTCCTGGTTAATAGAAAATCCGGCATTTTCAAGTCCCTGATTCAGACTGACAATATCATACAGATCATTAATTCCACCGGAACCAGCTCCGCCGTAAGCCGGATTAATAGATTCCCAACCAAAAATATTCAGTTTTTTTGTTTCATTTAAAGGAAGCAGGCTTTCATTCTTCAGAAGAACAATTCCGTCTTCCATAATTTCTTCTGCTACTTCCGCAGCTTCTTCATTTGTTTCATCGCTTAAAGTTCCATTTCCCGTTGCCAGTCCAATCAACGTAGACATTGGTCCAAAACAGATCATATTCACGCAGACAACAACTGCAAGAACCATTGCGATCGCAGCTTCTCCTCTTATCAGAAATCTTTTGCCCCTGGACATCCTGCGGCATGCGATCATAATTACGATTCCAATTACAAGTGCAGCAATAATACCGATAATATACGGTTTGCATAATTGTAATACCGCCAGAACATCTTCCATTTCAACACTGATCATTCTCTTTTTTCCTCCTTTGACTCTCTCGTCTTTTTCAGGTATCATTTCCTGTTGACATTACTATAACATGGTTATTATTTCGTGCCGTTTTTGGCACAAGATGCAGCAAATATGGCACAAAATACTAAAAAAGGTCCACCGGACCTTTTTGTCGTATGCTTGGCAACAAAAATACCCAGAGCATTACAATACTCTGGGTAAAAGAATCTTTAATTCAAACCAGTTCTGCTGTACTCCAAATACTACAGAACCATCATATTTTTCTACAGCTTTACGAATACTCTTCAATCCAAAACCATGGTTTTTACTATCCTTTTTTGTTGTTGTAATCAGATCCTCTTCATTTTTGGAAATTTCTGCTTCACAATAATTCTCTATCTTGATGAACACAAATCCTTTTTGAGCGGATACTGTCAGATGGATCAGTCTTTTTTCCGGATCTGGAATCAAAATTACATGTTCAATCGCATTATCCAAAGCATTTCCAAATATAGAACATATATCTGTTACATGCATATGATCTAATAATTTTCCATCTGCCACACAGGTAATCTGTATATGATTTTTTCGACAATGGAAAATCTTAGCTGCCAAAATCGTATCAAGTACCTGATTCCCCGTTCTGCTTATATTTTCAAAAGCAGCGATTTCCTTTTCCATGGAATCAATCCATTTTTTTCGTTTTTCTTCATCTGATTCCGCGCGAAGTCCCGTTATCTGGTGTTTCAGATCATGGTATTTCATTTGTATGAGATCCAGGCTGTCCTGATAATTTCGGTATTGATCATACTGGCTTTTCAGCATCACGTTCATTACTGAAAGTTCTTTCTCGGCAACATACTCACTGATCCTGCTCTGATAAGCATGCAGGATTGCAATTCCTCCAAAATCGATCAGTGTTCTGATAGAAAAAATATCTGCACGTTCTCTGCTCGCAAATGGTGCATTTTCATTTAAAAAGCTCAGATTACTAAAAGCAAAGATTGCAACAGCCATGATTGCCGCCGCTACTACTTCCTTTACTGTCATCTGTTCAAGATAATTCTGCTTCAGAAGATCTTTTTCTAAATAAATATCAATAGTAAAGCAGCCTCCAAAAACAACCATCGTGATCAGAATTTCAACCCAGAGGCTCTGATTCCCCCATGTCTGTACAATAGATACCATCTGCCACTGCAGCGAAGCTGCAAACTCAGCAAGAACAAATGCACGGGCGCAGCAATAAGCCGCTCCCAGCGGCTTCATATTTCCTCCGATCATAAGAAATCCATACATCATACCTACAGCGATCATCATACAGGGGATCCACAAAATTTCAGTTACGCTGCCCGTCAAAATCAGAAAGATACTCTGCATTGCCAGCATGAAAAGACTGCCTGTAAGAAAATGTACAGATTTCATGTTTTCCTTTTTTAAGATATAAAGATAAACCAGACATGCTCCCCACTCTGCTATTGCTGTATAAATTCTTGGAATATCCTGATATAACATAGTATCCTCCATTTCACATGAAATCATTCCATATTGATGTTTTGCAGAAGCAGATTCATAAATTCTTTTTTTCTGGTTCTGCTGACAGGTATATGCACATTATGGATCACGCAATCAGAACCAACAAATCCCTCTACATGATTCATATTTACCAGATATCCCTTTGCACATCGAAAAAAATTATGTACCGTAAGTTTTTCTTCGAGTTCTTTCATCGTAATTCTTGAACAGTAATCTCCTCTCGAAGTATAATAAATTACATTATGTCTCTGCCCCTCAATAAAATAGATATCTGCTATATCTATCTTTACAACTCCTTCCCCAATGGGAATCGTAAGAAATTCTTTAACCTCAGAGCGCATACGTCCAACTGCTTTATCCAGTTTCTGCGAAAAAGAAAAGTACTCAACTGGTTTTACTACATAATCCATTGCATCAACTTCATATCCACGTACTGCATATTGAATCATATTTGTAATAAACATGATAATTACTTTCTGATCCATCTGACGGATTTTTTCTGCTGCTGTCATACCGTCCATGAACCGCATCTGAATATCCATCAGAATAATATCAAAACCGCCACTGTAATTCTCAGTGATATCTTCTCCATCACCAAATACCGTAACCTTTATTGATCTTCCCCTTTCCGTTTGATATTTCCGGATATACTCTGTTAATTGTTTTACATAAATTTCTTCATCTTCCACAATTGCAATCTGTATCATCCCATACCCTCCACAAGAATTGCATTCTTTATAACTGTTCAATCCCGCACAATATAGTTCCAGGTTTTTACTGTTATTTTATAAATAACTTTTGTTTTAGTATATCACTGCTTCATTCCTGAGTCAAGTGGATGTAATATTACAAATTACAGCTGTATAATCTGGTTTTCTTTTATCGTATATCCACAGTTATCGCATACACTGTCGCCAACTGTTTTTCCATCTCTCACAAATACTTCTATATCTGCACTACATTTCGGACATTTAACTTCTTCAATTGAAGTCATGTTTCTGGCATCCATACATCCTGAAAAAAATCCCATCTTTTCACCTTTTTCCTGTATATATTCTATTATTTTCTTAACCTAATTTTTCTTTTATTTTTTTATCTCATCTACTGCTGTCTGGCTGAAATCATAAAGAGAACCTCCCTCTCTCACAGTCCTAGCTTCTTTACAATTTCTTCCAGTGCACTTCTTACAGGAGAATCTTTCGGAAGCTGTATGATCGGCTTTCCATTACAGTCATACTGATATACCTGGTCATCATGTGGTACAACCCCTAACAGTTCCAGTCCCTGATTTCGGATTTCTTCCAGA
>PPYF01370869.1_pt1 | contig 12295 bp, 10 predicted proteins | sample 1559871 | NCBI WGS metagenome assembly PPYF01 (sample SAMN08240021, study PRJNA423297) | Human gut metagenome, whole genome shotgun sequencing project. | reverse complement strand
GTCCTGCTGCTGCCAATTCAGAAAAAGGAGGATACGCATGAAGAAGATACTGCTGGTCGAGGATGACGCTGCCATTGCCGAGCTGGAGCGTGACTATCTGGAAGCAGATGGCTTCGCCGTCGATATTTCCGCGGACGGCGATGCGGGGAAGCGCCTCGCCATGACGGGGGACTATGATCTGCTTTTGCTGGATGTGATGCTGCCGGGGGCGGATGGATTTGCCATCTGCCGCGATGTTCGGAAAGCATACGATATCCCCATCCTCATGGTCTCGGCGCGTCTTGAGGATGTCGATAAAATACGCGCACTCGGACTGGGGGCGGATGATTATATCATCAAACCGTTCAGTCCGAGTGAGCTGGCGGCACGCGTCAAGGCACATCTTGCGCGTTATGAGCGCCTCAAAGGCAGTGCAGGAGATGCGGCTGTCCTGCGTTTTGGCGCGCTTGAGATTCAGCCGCAGACGCGGCGCGTATTTTTTGGGGGAAACGAGGTGATTCTTGCAGCACGCGAGTTTGATCTCCTGCTCTTTCTCGCGCAGCATCCGCAGGTCGTCTTCAGCAAGGAGACGCTGTATGACCGCGTCTGGGAGATGGATGCCATGGGCAGTACGGCGACCGTCTCCGTCCATATCAATCGGCTGCGCGAAAAGCTGGAACGTGATCCTGCCCATCCGCAGTGGCTGCAGACGGTCTGGGGGGCAGGGTACCGCTTTAATGATGGAATGTAAAAGGGAGATGAAGGCATGACAGCCCTACCATCTGAACGACAATAAAAAATGCTTGCACTTCATGAAAAATGCCTGTATAATACAGAGCGTTGAAATCCGTTCCTCAAGTCCTGATCGTCGTTCAATGAACGAGTGAAGCACTGTTTATATATGCAGTGTTTGCCCGAACCATAATCTCAGTGAACGCTTTCCGAGTGCGGCGAATGGAGAGTCAAAATTATTTTTCAAGGGAGATTGTGGAAGAATGGCTTTTGAAGACAAAACCCTCGTATGCAAAGAGTGCGGCAAGGACTTCGTGTTTACCGCAGGTGAGCAGGAGTTCTACGCAGAGAAAGGCTTTGAGAACGAGCCGGCGCGCTGCCGTGACTGCCGCGACAAGCGCCGCCGCAGCCGTGACGATCAGAATCATGGCGAGCGTCAGATGTTCCATGTGGTCTGCGCCGAGTGCGGCAAGGACACGGAAGTCCCGTTCGAGCCGAAGACGGATCGTCCGGTTTACTGCCGCGACTGCTTCAATGCAAAGCGCGCAGCACGTTTCTAAAACGATTTAGATTTCATGGGGGGATAGCAGCACAGACGGTGCGGCGTCCCCCTTTGTTTTTTGGAATCACGGATAAAACAGCCCATCGGATTGGAAATAATGCGGCTGGATTTATCTGTGTGTCCTTTATCTTTTGAGGAGGTTTCCCATGAAGCTGAAGAAATTGGCACTCGTGCTGACGGGTGCACTCGTGAGCCTTTCCCTGCTCGGATGCGGCGCAGGCGGCGATCAGGCGAAGCAGGCAAGCAAGCTCCGCGTCGGCGCATCGATTGACTTTGCCCCGTTTGAGTTCCAGGATGAGGGACAGAAGGACTATCAGGGCTTTGATATGGATCTCATCCGTGCCGTTGCCAAGGAGATGGGCAGCGAGGCAGAGATCCAGAACATCGGCTTCGACGGCCTGATTCCTGCCCTGCAGGCGAAGAACATCGACGTGATCATCAGCGGTATGACGATCAACGACGAGCGCAAGGAGAAGGTCGCGTTCTCTGATCCCTACTATCAGTCCGGCCTGACGATGGTTGTGCGCAGCGATGAGGAGAACATCAAGTCGTTCAGCGATCTGAAGGGGCATAAGGTCGCCGCTCAGATCGGCACGACGGGTGCCAAGATGGCAAAGGAGATGGAGGGCGTCACCGTCAGCGAACTGAATACGCCGGCGGACTGCTTCATGGAGCTGAAAGCAGGCGGCGTAGATGCCGTGATCAACGACCGACCGGTCAATGACTACTACATCAATCAGTCACAGGCAACCGGTGTGAAGACACTCGCAGACCGCCTCTCTGCTGAGGACTATGGCATCGCTATGGCGAAGGACAACACCGAGCTTCAGCAGAAGATCAATGCAGCACTTAAGAAGCTGCATGATAACGGCGAGTACGATAAGATCTATCAGAAGTGGTTCGGCGCGAATAAGTAAGATTCGGATCGAGCATAGAGAAAACCCCGCAGATGCAAATTTTCATCTGCGGGGTTTTTGTCTCATGGATGGACGAGGCACGCAGCGATCTGCGCCATGTCCCTAGGGAGCGGGGCAGTCAAGATGAGCACTTCCTTGGTGCGCGGATGTACGAGGGTGAGATGCGCCGAGTGGAGCGCGTGCCGTGCGATTGGCTCCGTCGTTCCGCCATAGAGATCGTCGCCGAGAAGCGGATGTCCGCAATGGGCGAGGTGAACGCGGATCTGATGCGTGCGCCCCGTGTCAAGCCACAGGCGCAGGAGACTGTAGTTGCCGTTCGTTCGCTGCGTTTCGTAATGGGTACGTGCGGGCTTTCCGTCCTCTGCCACGCAGCGGAGGATGATGCTCGGCAGGGCACGCGCGATCGGTGCATCAATACAGCCCGCAGGGGGCATGATCGTGCCTTCGATCAGGGCGAGGTACTCGCGCCGCAGCGCGTTCTGGCGCATGATCTGGTACTGCACCTCGGGGTGCTTTGCGATGAGGAGCAGCCCGCTCGTATTGCGGTCGAGGCGGTGGCAGGGGTGAACGTCGAGATGGACGCCGCAGGCGGCATAGTATCCGCGCACGGCGTTCGCGATGGTGCCGCGCGTTTCCTTTGTCGTCGGATGGACGAGCTGTCCTGCGGGTTTGTCGAGGACGAGCAGATCGTCGTCCTCATAGACAATCGAAAGCGGCAGCGCTTCGGGAACGACGGTGCTGACGACAGGCAGATCGTATGTGATGTGGTCGCCGTCCTTCACCATCGTGCGTGCAGCGATCGCAGGGCTGCCGTTCCATGTGAACGCACCATGGTGTTTGATGCGTTTCCACAGGCTGCCCGAGATGCCGTGCATACGCATGAGGTAGGCCTTGGCGGGACATGTTTCTCCTCTGGGGAGATCGACGCGGAGCTCTGTCATTTCTGCGCGGCGGCATCCTTGCGCCGCAGGGCGAGGATGATGCGGAAGGAGATGGAGAGGATGATGGCGATCACGGTGGCAAGCGACATTCCTCGCAGAGTCACTGTGCCGATGGTGATGCTGGCGGTCGATACGCCGACACCCATGACGATGGAGGTCAGGAGGAGGTTCATCGGATTGTTGTAGTCCACCTTTGCCTCGACGAGGATGCGGATGCCCGAGGCGGCAATCACACCGAAGAGCAACATGGAGACGCCGCCCATGACGGGGGTCGGGATGCTCTGGATGAGTGCGGCAAGTTTGCCGAGGCAGGAGAGCAGGATGGCAAAGATCGCTGCGCCGCCGATGACCCATGTCGAGTAGACCTTGGTGATGGCGAGGACGCCGATGTTCTCGCCGTAGGTGGTGTTCGGCGTGGAACCGAAGAGGCCCGAGAAGATGGTCGAGATGCCGTTGCCGAGGAGGGAGCGGTCAAGCCCCGGATCTTTGGCGAGGTTGCGTCCGACGATGTTGCCCGTCACGATGAGGTGCCCGATGTGCTCGACGATGACGACGATGGCAGCAGGTAGGATGATGAGGACGGCATTCAGCTCGAAGGTCGGCGTGTAGATGGTCGGGAGGGCAAGCCACGGCGCGGCGGCGACGTTCGAGAGATCGACGATGCCGACGGCACAGGCAATGAGATAGCCTGCGATGACGCCGATGAGGATGGGGATGATGGAGAGGAAGCCACGAAATGCCATGGAGGCAAAGATCGTGATGGCGAGCGTTGCGATGGAGACAAAAACGACGGTCGGGTCGACCTTCTCCGCTGTCAGACCTGCCATCCCCGCCGCCGTCGGCATCAGCTCCAGTCCAATGACGGCGACGATTGCGCCCATTGATGCGGGTGGAAAGATCACGTCGATCCAGCTCGTTCCAATGGTATGAACAATGAGGCTGACCAGACAGAAGACGATGCCGACGATGATGAAGCCGCCGAGTGCCGCCTCATAGCTGTACTCGGACAGGACGATGAAGACGGGAGAGAGGAAGGCAAAGCTCGAGCCGAGATAGGCAGGGATTTTCCCCTTGCACAATATGAGGTAGAAGAGTGTGCCGATGCCGTTGAAGAGCAGCACGGTCGCAGGATTGACATGAAAGAGAATCGGAACAAGCACCGTTGAGCCGAACATGGCGAAGAGGTGCTGCAGGGAAAGCGGGATGGTTCGCCGAAGCGGCGGACGTTCATTGGTGTCGATCTTGGTTTGAGACATGGAAATCACTCCTTTAGCTTTCCTATGATACCATAGAGGCGAATGGGGGACAATCGGGACTTTTGAAGGAGTAGGGAGTCACGGGGAAAATCAGGGAATCTATGGACAGCGAAATCTTTTCTTTGCTTCCTTAAAGATTTCAGAGGGATTCGATAAGATATTATAAAGGAGGAATTGCCGATGAATGAGCCGATGAAGCTGACCGCGCCGCTGAAGGACTATCTCTGGGGCGGGACACGTCTGCGGGACGAATACGGCAAGCGCACGGAGCTGTCGAAGGTGGCAGAGAGCTGGGAGCTCGCCTGTCACCGTGACGGAAAGAGCGTTATTGCCAGCGGCACGGCGGCAGGGGAGACGCTCGAGGCGTGGCTGACACGCGCGGGGGCAGAGGCACTCGGCACACGAGCCGCGCAGTTTCCGTATTTTCCTCTCCTCATCAAGCTGATCGATGCACACGACAATCTCTCTGTGCAGGTGCATCCGAGCGATGACTATGCCCTGCGCGTGGAGGGGGAGTACGGCAAGACGGAGCTCTGGTACGTCGTCGATGCTGCCCCGGGCGCAGAGATTCTCTACGGTTTTGTGCATGCGATCGCAAAAGATGAATTTCGCAGGCGTATTGCGGACAACACACTCCTTGAGGTCGTGCGTCATGTACCGGTACAGAAGGGGGATGCGTTCTTCATTCCTGCAGGGACACTCCATGCCATCGGCAAGGGGCTGCTCATCTGTGAGATTCAGCAGAGCTCCAACGCGACGTATCGTGTCTACGACTATGGGCGCATCGGCACCGATGGAAAGCCGCGCGACCTGCATGTCGAAAAGGCTCTCGATGTGACGTCGCTCGTGCCCGTTTCGCTGCGTGCAGAGCAGCTTCCTACGGCAGATGAATTTCGTGGCGCGGAGGTGCGCCTGCTCGCCGCATGCCCGTATTTTACCGCCTATCATCTGCGTATTGACGGCATGTGCGAGAGCACGGCGGGGGCAGACTCCTTTCACTGTCTGACGATTCTCGCAGGGACGTTGACGCTGACGTGGGCGGGCGGGGAGCTCTCCGCCGTCAAGGGGGAGAGTGTCTTTATCCCTGCGCATCTTGGACAATATATGCTGCACGGGATGGGGGAGCTGATCCTCAGCAGGGTGTGACTGCCGCAGACGGCTTTCATGGGACTTGACGCCTTTGTTATAATGAAAACACGATACTTTGGGAATCGCTGAGTTTATCAGTGCTTTCTTCATGGGGAGGTTTAGGATGATCGATTTTCGGCCATTGAAAAAAGAAGACAAGCCATTGCTGGATCGATATTTTCATGCAAACTATTACGAGAACTCGCATTTTAATTTTACGAATCTCTATATGTGGCGCGCGCCGTTCTTCGTGCATATTGCCGAAGAGGATGATGTGCTCTATGTGGCGAGCGAGTGGAAGGGGATCCTTTCGCTGCTGCAGCCCTTCTGCGATCCATCGCGCTATCCCGAAGCGACGAAGAAGCTGATCGCCTACTTTGAGGAAGTGGAGCAGCCGCTGCACCTTTACGATATGGAGCGCGGTTATGCAGACTATCTGCGCAGCTGCGATTTTGCAGACTTTGACGTGGTCGCCGACCGCGACAACTACGACTATGTGTATCTCTCGGAGAAGCTCATCAGCCTTGCGGGGCGCAAGCTGCACTCGAAGAAGAACCATCTGAATGCGTTCCGCAAGGAGCACCCCGAGGCAGAGTATCTGCCCATCACAGAGGATGTCGTCACGCAGTGCAAGCTGGAGCTCAATAGCTGGTACAAGCAGCACATCCGCGAGGACGGGACGATCGACCCGTTCATTGAGTACGAGCGCACGGCAATCCTCGAGGTGCTGAACGATTTTGACTACTTTGGTCTGCAGGGCGGTGCCGTCCGCTTGGGAGGGCGTATCGTCGCCTTTACCTTCGGCGAGCAGCTCAACACGGATACGGCCGTCATCCATGTGGAGAAGGCGGATCCCGAGGTGCGCGGCGCATATCCCGCGATCAATCAGGGATTCGTGGAGCACGCATGGAGCCATCTCACCTACATCAACCGTGAGGAGGATATGGGCATCGAGGGGCTGCGCAAGGCGAAGGAGTCCTATAAACCCGAGAAGCTGATCGAGAAATTCAACGCGCGGCTGCGCTGAGAAAATACATGGATGCGGGGGAATCATCATGATGAATTATCAGAAATATACGAAGGGCTACTTTATGCCGCCGGAGATCCGCATGGACTGGCTGAAAAAGGATGCACCCGATCATGCACCGATCTGGTGCTCGGTCGATCTGCGCGACGGCAATCAGGCACTCATCGTTCCGATGAGCCTCGATGAGAAGCTCGCTTTTTTTGATCTCCTCGTGCGCGTCGGGCTCAAGGAGATCGAGGTCGGCTTCCCTGCGGCCTCGGATACGGAGTATGAGTTCCTGCGCCGTTTGGTGGAGGACAACCTCATCCCCGATGATGTGACGGTACAGGTTCTGACGCAGGCGCGTGAACACATCATCCGCAAGACGTTCGATGCACTGCGTGGGGTGAAGAACGCCATCGTGCACGTCTACAATCCCACCTCGGCGGCTCAGCGCGAGCAGGTTTTTGCGCGCTCCAAGGAGGAGGTCCTGAAGATCGCCGTGGACGGTGCAAAGCTCCTTAAGGAACTGACGGAGGAGGCGGGTGCGAAGTACCGCTTTGAGTACTCGCCCGAGAGCTTTACGGGCACAGAGCCGGAGTATGCCCTCGAGGTCTGCAACGCCGTGCTCGACGTGTGGCAGCCGACGCCTGACCGCAAGGCGATCATCAATCTGCCCTCGACGGTGCAGATGTCGATGCCGCATGTCTACGGGATGCAGATTGCCTATATGAACGATCATCTGAAGTACCGCGATGCGGTTGTGCTCTCACTCCATCCGCACAACGACCGCGGCTGCGGCGTCTCGGATACGGAGATGGGCCTCTTGGCGGGGGCGGATCGCGTCGAGGGGACGCTCTTCGGCAACGGGGAGCGCACGGGCAACGTGGACATCATCACGGTGGCGATGAATATGTTCGCCCTCGGCGTGGATCCGCAGCTCGATTTCTCCAATCTGCCGCATCTCGTCGAGGTCTATGAGAAGGTGACGCGGATGCAGGTCAACCCGCGCCAGCCATATTCGGGCGCACTTGTCTTTGCAGCGTTCTCCGGCTCACATCAGGATGCAATCGCGAAGGGGATGCACTACTGGGCAGAGAAGCATCCGGAGCACTGGTGCCTGCCGTATCTCTACATCGATCCGAAGGACATCGGGCGTACCTACGACAGCGATGTGATCCGCATCAACAGCCAGTCGGGGCGCGGCGGCGTCGGCTTCGTCATGGAGCAGCAGTACGGCATCGATATGCCGAAGAAGATGCGTGAGGATCTCAGCTACCGCGTCAAGGCAGTCTCCGATGTTGGACACAGGGAACTGCAGCCGGATGAGATCTACAAGGTGTTTATGGACACCTATGTCAATGTCGTTTCCCCTTACGAACTGGCGGACTTCTGCCTGAACAAGCAGCCGGACGGCACGCGGCGCGGCGACCTGCATCTGCGTGTGGACGGCGAGGATCGCACCTACGAGGCGCACGGCAACGGACGTCTGGATGCCGTGTCGAATGCGCTGCAGGAAAACCTCGATCTCTCCTACTCGAATCTGACCTACAGCGAGCACGCCCTGGAGCTGGGGCAGAGCTCGCGCGCGATTTCCTATATCAGCATCACCGGCGAGGACGGAAAGGTGTACTGGGGCGCAGGGATGGATACGGATATCATCACCTCGTCCATTCTGGCACTCTTCTCTGCGATCAACCGCATGAAGGCAGGGCTCTGATGTGACCGATATTGTTGCAGAAAAACTGAAGCTGCTGCCGGACAGCCCGGGCGTCTATATCATGAAGGACGACCACGGGAAGATCATCTACGTGGGCAAGGCAATTGTCCTCAAGAACCGCGTCCGGCAGTATTTCCAGAGCAGCCGCAATCACACGCCGAAGGTGCGCGCGATGGTCTCGCATATCGCCGACTTTGAGACGATCATGACGGCGAACGAGGTGGAGTCGCTGATTCTTGAGGCGAACCTGATTAAGAAGCATCGGCCGCGTTATAATATACGGCTGAAGGACGATAAGAGTTACCCCTATGTCAAGGTGACGGTGCAGGAGGAATTTTCGCGCGTCTTTATCACGCGGCGTGTGCTGCGTGACGGCGCGCGCTACTTCGGCCCCTATACGAATGTGACGGCGCTGCGGGACAGCTTAAAGCTCCTGCGGCGTCTTTTTCCTCTGCGCACCTGCCGCACGATGCCAGAGCGTCCCTGTCTCGAGTATCATATCAAACGCTGCCTTGCCCCGTGCGTTGGCAAGGTGGAGGCGGAGGACTACCGTGCCATGATCCGCGCCGTGCTCCTCTTCCTTGAGGGCAGAACGGATGACGTCGAGCGCGAACTGGAGCAGCGCATGAATGCGGCGGCAGAGGCGTATCACTTTGAGACGGCGGCACGGCTTCGCGATCAGCTGAGTGCTGTGCGCACGGCGGCGGAGCGGCAGAACATCGTGACGGGGGCGGGCGATCAGGATGCCGTCGGCATGGCGCGCTCGGCGGCGGGCGTCTGCGTGCAGATCTTCTTCATCCGCGGCGGCAAGATGATCGGGCGCGAGCACTTTCTCCTGCGCGGCAGCGAGGAGGAGAGTGACACGGATATCCTGCGCGCCTTTTTGGAGCAGTACTACAATCAGGCGACCTTTGTCCCGCGTGAGGTGCTGCTGCCGTGTGCGATTGACGCAGCGGCGCAGGCGACCATCGAGGCGTGGCTTGCCGCACGCAAGGGGGGCGGCAAGGTCGCACTCCTCACGCCGCAGCGCGGCACGAAGCACGATATTGTGCAGATGGCGACGGGCAACGCCGCGAAGTTCCTCGCAGACGAGGAGACGCGGCGCAGTCTCTTGGATGAGCAGACGCTTGGCGCCGTGGAGGAACTCGGGCGATACCTCGGGCTGAAGCATCCGCCGCGTCGCATGGAGTGCTTTGATATCTCGCACAATCAGGGGCAGGAGACCGTTGCCTCGATGGTCGTCTTTGAGGACGGCGCACCGAAGAAATCGGACTATCGCCGCTTTAAGATCCGCAGCACGGAGGGCAAGCCCGACGATTTCCTCTCTATGCGCGAGGTGACGACGCGCCGCTATGTAGGTTTGCCCGAGGAAGAGCTGCCCGATCTCATCATCATCGACGGCGGCAAGGGACAGCTCTCCTCCGCCCTTGAGATCATCCGCCACGCGGCAGGGCATAAGGATGTCCCCGTCGTCGGCCTCGCGAAACAGTTTGAGCTCGTCTTTACGGAGGGAAATTCAGAGCCGGTTGAACTGCCGCGCAGCAGTCAGGCCCTCTATCTCATCCAGCGCATTCGCGACGAGGCACACCGTTTTGCCATCACGTTTCATCGAAAACTGCGCGGCAAGCGCAACCTCGTCTCCGTACTCGACCATATCGTCGGCATCGGTCCCAAACGACGGCAGAGCCTGCGCATCCACTTCGGATCGCTGGAAAAAATCAAGGAGGCGTCTGTGGAGGAACTCGCTGCTGCTCCCGGCATGAATCGCACTTCTGCCGAGGCAGTGCGTCATTTCTTCGATGCACAGCAGGAACTACGTGGGAAACAATAACAGAATAGGATTATCACACCAAAATGATGAACTGTACGATTGAATTGCAGTTCTGATTATTGTAGAATTATCGAAAAGATTTGAAATTGATGACATCTCATTTAGGAGGTGTCGCACGATGCTCATCTTTCAACGTATGCAGATATTGTGTGCGGCACTTCTCCTCGGCGTTAGCTCTGTTCTCGTCGGATGTGGGTCTGCTCGTCAGGCTCCTACGGACGATGAGAATCTGGTCGTGGTCTATAACTGCGGTGCAGAGGATTGGACAGACCCCATTGCCAAGGAGTTTCAGGAGGAGACCGGAATCCGCGTCCAGTTGGTGGACGGTACATCCGATGCCCTCATGACACGCATTCGTACGGAACAGGAGAATCCGCGCGGCGATGTCCTGTGGGGCGGTGTGGAAGATGTCTACCTATCCCTCACGTCCTATCTGGCATCCTACGACTGCCCGGAGGAAGGTGCCCTGCGCAGTGACTATGTTGGCGGTGACAAGGCATATTACCTTATCACAGAGGATCCCTATGTGCTGGCTTACAACACGGATCTCATTGATGCCGAGGATGCGCCGACCGGATGGAGCGATCTTTTCAAATCACGTTTTCGCGGGCGCATTGCGCTTGCTGACCCGACCAAATCCTTGGTCTCATACGATGTCCTCATGACGATGATGGATGTACTCGGCGGTGATAACGCCCTGATCTCTCGCATGGAAGATCAGCTGGATGGGCACATGGTCTCTGCCTCGGCAGAGCAGGTCAAGGCCGTTGTGAGTGGTGCGTATGCGGTCACGGCGACAGCGGAGCAGCCAGTTCTGCGGTCTCGGTCGGCGGGGGCACACATCGAGGTCGTCTATCCACGGGAAGGGACACGCGTGTCCGCCACCGGGGTTGCGATCATCAAAAATGCTCCGCACATAGAGAATGCAAAAAAATTCCTTGATTTTGTTATGAGCCGTCGTGTTCATGAACGTCTCGGCGTATATGAACGACGCTCCACGCGTGCCGATGTCACGGCACCGCCGAATCTCCCAACGCTCGCGGAGATTCATTCCACACGGTTTGATGCCCGGCATGCCGCCGCGTTCAGAGATGAGTTTTTGAGCGAATGGCGTGCTGCGGTTATCAAATAAATCCCCATTTCCCCCCATCCCCCCATTCCCATATTTTCCCCTTCCAAGACCGTCACTTCGTGTGGCGGTTTTCCTTTTTCTGTTTTCACAACATAGAATGAAAATCCCTACAAAATGATAATTTCACTTGACAGAAAAACGATTTATCCTTATTCTTTCTATATAGTCTGAAGATTGAGGAACATAATGTATTTTTATACATTCTTATGGTTGTTCTGACGCGGCGAGATCTTGTTTTTGATGTATGGGAAAGGCGGAGGATACAGAAATGGAGTGGTATACGATCAGTTATCAGAAGCGACTGTTCGCATACCTTCTCTTAGGCGGCGTCCTTCCTCTCCTGATCGTCTCGACGATTATCCTCTACGCTGCGGATCGTGCCTATGAGAGTACACAGGAGAAGGCCGGGTACGCTGAGGTGCAGCGCATCTCCCGTGAGATCGACAATCTCGCACTTGCTTATCAGCGGCTGATGATGCCGTTTTTCATGCGGGATGATGTCATGGCGTATATGCACGGGGAGCCGACGGATACGACGCATCTCTATGCCGATCTCTATGGTGTCCTCTCCGGGCGTACGGGGGAGGCGGCCGTCTATCTGCTTCCGGCGGATGGGCGGCGTGCGATTGCCACGGACGATGTGCCGCGTGACCATCGTCTCCCGACGAATCTCCACTGGGGCGTGATCGGTCAGGCGGTACAGCAAGATGGCTGGGCGTTGATTGCGGCTGACCGCACGGCTCCTGACCAGCAGAATACTGTTTTTTCGATGGCGCATGCCATTCGTCAAAATGGCAAGCTGCTCGGTGCCGTGGTTGTCGATATTCGCCGCGAGGCTCTCGTTCCGCTCATTCAGCGGGTGCAGGACGGCAACGAGGGGCAGATCATCCTGACGGATCGCTACCGCTACGTGATGATGGATTTGCTCGATCATCGCGGCGAAGGGTTCTCCGCCCTCTTTGCTTCGGCGGCGGAGGATGAAACGTCAGCGTCCGTTTTTCGTGACTTCGTGAACAGCTCTGCCGTGACGGGGATTGCCGTGCATCTCCGGCAGCGGACGGACGGGACACCGGTGGAGGAGCTGATACGTC
>PPYF01603459.1_pt1 | contig 12298 bp, 10 predicted proteins | sample 1559871 | NCBI WGS metagenome assembly PPYF01 (sample SAMN08240021, study PRJNA423297) | Human gut metagenome, whole genome shotgun sequencing project. | reverse complement strand
GCATTTCCCGAACCTATATTACTAATTTCACGAAATACATTTAACTTTTCTTGTTCAAAATTCATGGGTATGTTCCTTCCCTCTCTAAGTTTTATTAAGTTTATATCGTTCTAAATTTATCTACTATCAAATTTGGAATAGCTTCTAAAGGAACTTCTTTAAGAACAGCACCGATATTTTTAGCTGCCATAGGCATACCATAAACAACGCATGTTTCTTTATTTTGACCGATTGTGTATCCCCCTGCATTTTTTATAGATAATAATCCTTTAGCGCCATCATTTCCCATACCTGTTAGTATTGTTGCAATAGAATTATTTTTTGCATGTATCGCTACTGATTCAAATAAATAATCTACTGATGGACAATGTCCACTTACTTTTTCAGCTTTTTTTATATCTAAGATATACTTGTTATTTTCTCTTACTATTCCCATTTGATATCCACCTGGTGCAATATATGCATGTCCAGTTAAAACTACATCTCCATGTTTACCTTCAACGACCTTTATGCTACATTCTTTATCAAGTCTTTGTGCATATTTTTTTGTAAATATTGGGGGCATATGTTGAGTTATAACTATGCCAGGTAATCCTAATGGCAACTCTCTTAAAACGTGTCTTATTGCATCTACTCCACCCATAGATGCACCTATTGCTATTATATTTTTACTATTATAACTAACATTATTTTTTATAATGTTAGTCTTTTTAAGTTCTGTATTAGAACAGCTATCATCATAAAATCCTGATGCATTTATTATTTTTTGAACCAAAGTTTCATTAAAATTACGCATAGTTTTTGCAGTTGGCTTTTCGATAAAATCAACTGCTCCCGCTGCAATTGCATTACTTTCATTAATACTACTACCACTAATTGCAATAGTTGGTATAAATCTTTTATTCTTTAATATATTTAAAAATTCAATTCCATCAAGTCCCGGCATCATTATATCTAGTATTAATACATCTGGATTAAACTCTACAATAACATCCCTAGCTTCATATGGATCTTTAGCCATACCAACAACTTCTATATGAGGGTGGTCTTTAAGTTGATTAAATAAAACTCTTCTAAATATTCCTGAGTCATCAACTATTACTACTTTTATTTTTCTATTAATTTTCATAGTATATCTCCTATAAAAGTATTATCTAGTTATTATTGAGCTAACATCAAATATTAAGCTTATAGATCCATCCTCTAATATAGAACATCCTGACATATATGATTGAACTTTTTCAAATTGAGTTAATAATTGAGGTATTGGTTTTATAACAACATTTTGTTGGCCTATTATTTTATCTACAATTATGCATATATTTCCTATTTCAGACTCAACTAATATCATTATTCCTTCGTTTTTATCTTTAGATTCAATTCCTAATATGTCTGCTAATCTATGAATTTTATAGCAATTGCCTCTAACAATACTATGTTCTTCACCATTAGGATTTTTTACAATTTCATAAGACCCGCTTCTAAATACTTCTTTTATATTAAGAGATGGTATTATATATATTTCATTTCCTATTTCAACTTTCATTCCATCTATTATAGCCAATGTTAATGGTATACGAATTATGAACATAGTGCCTTTTCCGCTCTCACTATCAATTGTTATAGAACCTCTTAATTTTTTTATGTTAGTATGAACTACATCCATCCCTACTCCACGACCAGAGTATTCTGTAACAGCTTCTTTAGTTGAAAATCCTGGAGCCATTATAAAGTTGTATGCTTCTTTATCTGATATCTCTTCTAATCTCTTAGTTGTAATTCCCTTTTCTATAGCTTTTTTTACAATAGCTTCTTTGTTTAAACCTCTACCGTCATCCTTTATAACTATTACAACATCTCCACCTGTATTTTTAGCTTCTAGTGTTACTGTTGCTTTTTCAGGCTTTCCAGCTGCCTTTCTTTCCTCTGGCATTTCAACACCATGGTCCATACTATTTCTAATCATGTGCATAAGTGGATCTGATATGTTTTCAAGTATAGTTTTATCTACTTCTGTTTGTTCTCCTATAAGTTCTAAGTCTACTATTTTGCCAGTTTTTTTACTCATATCCCTTACTACTCTTTGCATCTTAGTAAATGTAGATGATATAGGTACCATACGGATAGACATAACTACATCTTGTAACTCAGCAGTCAATTGATGTAATCTTCTAGCTTGTTTTTCAAAGTTATCTCTATCAAAGTTTTCAAGTTGAGATTGTTTTTCTACCATAGACTCTGTTGTTACAATCTCTCCTACTAAATTCATTAACATATCAATTTTATTTATGTTTACAGTAAGGAAATTATTTTTAGTTTCTTTATTAGATTTATTTTTATCTAAAGTTTTCTTTTCTTCTATTTTATTTTCCTTAACCTCTGTTTGACTTTCTTCCTTAACTACTTCTAAAACATGTGTTTCTTCTTTATTAATAATAGTTTCTTCGATTACAGTTTCTTCTTTATTTAAATCTTCTTTTATCTCTATTTCTTCTATTTTTTCAGATACTTCTGCTTCTGCTACTTCTTCTTTATTATTTTCATTAGGTTCTTCTATTTCAAAACACTTAAGGAACATTGTTCCTTGTATAGCTTTTTCAATTGCTTCTTTGTCTATTGGATTTTCTAGAACTAGTAAAAGTCCATTTTGTGCTATTTCTCCATCACAGTCATCTTCTAAATTTTCTGGTACTGTTTTTATTGATGAATGCATTCCTTCAAGAGACATTAAAACTCCAAGTGCTCTTATAGATTCCATTCCACATCCATCTTCAAAAAATACTTTTATTTTCATTCCATTTGAATCTAAGTTAACAACTTCATCAACTGTTTCATCTACTTGTGTATTATATGATATATTTTCTTCTATATCTTCTTTTAATAAGTTGCTTGATCTTTGATAAAGTTCTTCTATACTAGCTTGAGGAAACAACCCTTCTTGAACTTTTGATATTTCATCTTTTAAAAAGTCTATTATTGCAAGTACTACGTCAATAACTTCTTCCCACTTGCTTTGAGTAAGTTTTCTACCACTTCTTATTTCATCAAAAACATCTTCAATACTATGAGTAAGATTCATTAAACTATCATATCCCATCATAGCTGATGAGCCTTTTATAGTATGCATAGCTCTAAAGATTTCTTCTATTTCCTCTTGACTCAATTCTCCAGTATCAGATTGACCAGAAATCAAAATTTCTTCTAATTGCTCTAGCAATTGCATATTTTCATATACATAAAACTCAGTCATAGAATCTATTCCACTCATTTTTTATCTCCTTTATTGTTAAACAAATATATTAGTTGTCTATTATATAAAAAGGAAGCATAAAAGCCTCCTTTTTACAAATAAACATTAATATGACTTTACTGTATTATATTATTCTTAATACATATCAAAATAACTTGCATCATTATTCATAAAATCCATGCTTCTTTGAGATTGGTTTCCACCTTTTACGTTAAATCCTTCAATAAGAGATTTTAACATTTGTGCTTGTCCACTTAACTCTTCACTAGCAGCTGCACTTTCTTCTGATGTTGCAGAGTTATTTTGAACTACAGCTGAAATCTGTTCTACTCCTAAAGTTACTTGAGCTATTGCTTCGGCTTGTTCATCAGATGCTTTTGCTATCATTTCAACTGAATTCATAGTTTGGTTTGTTATTTCAATTATATTTCCAAGAGATTCAGCCGTATTATTAACTATTTTAGTTCCATTTTCTACTGCTGCTATTGAATTTTCAATAAGTACTGCTGTATTTTTAGCAGCTTCAGCAGATTTAGCTGCAAGATTTCTAACTTCATCAGCAACAACAGCAAATCCTTTACCAGCACTTCCAGCTCTAGCAGCTTCAACTGCAGCATTAAGTGCTAATATATTAGTTTGGAATGCTATGTCATCTATTGTTTTTATTATTCTTCCTATTTCATTTGAAGTAAATGAAATTTCGTCCATTGCTTTAACCATTTCTTTCATTTGTTCATTACCATTTTGAACTTCATGTCCTGCGCTTATTGTTAAGCTGTTAGCATGTTGAGCATTTTCTGCTGTATTCTTTATTTTTTCTGATATCTCAGTTAAAGTTGCAGATAATTCTTGAACAGCACTTGCTTGTTCTGTTGCTCCTTGAGCTAACATTTGAGCTCCACTTGATACTTGATCTGATGCCGCTCCAACTTCTTCTGATGCTGAACTTATTTGTGACATTGTTTCACTTAAATCATTAGTTATTTTTTCTATAGAGTCTTCTATTTCTTTAAATACGCCTATAAACTCAACATTTGTAGATACATTAAAGTTTCCTGCTGCTACTTCACCTAATACATTTACTGTATCATTTATAACTTCATTTGTATTATTAGCCATTCTACGCATACTATCAGCTAAAGTTCCTAACTCATCTTTAGATTCATAAGATATAGAAACATCAAAGTCTCCTTCAGCCATTTTGTTAGCCGCATCTTCAATTTCAACTAATGGGTCTCTTAAAGTTTTTGTTATGTATATACTTATGTATGATACTCCTAATATAGCTACTATTAATAATGCTATACTTATTATTGTAGATTGCTTAGCTGTTTTATCTGCATCTGTTAAAAACTCTTCCATAATTTTATTGGCATTTTCATTTAATATTGATGCCTCTTCTATTACTTTGTTGTATGTATTTGAATATGTTGAAATAACTGATGCATCTATATCATTAACATTATTAGTAAATCCTTCTACTTGTGTTCTTGCATATAAATTTTCATATGCACTTTTATAGTTTTCTATTGCATTTTCAAGATTTTTTAAATGATCACCTATAGATGATGCTATTAATTCATTTGCACTTATTGATTTTATATTTTCTTCTATTTTATTAAATGACTCTGCTATAGTTTTATTTTCTCCAGTATGGTTGTTATCAACAAAACCACTATTTAAACATCTTGATATATTGATAATTTCCATACGAATCCCTAAAGACTCATTAACTAATTTATATGGTCCATCATACATATAATCTGTTAAATTAGCTGTATATGATAACTTTCCTAATATATATATACTTAAACTACTCGTTAAAATTAATATAGTTAAAAAAGATAATATAAGCTTTTTTCCTATTTTTAAATTTTTAAATGAATTCATTCTTTTTCCTCCCTACTCTAATGAATCTAATCTATCCTATAATTTACATTTTATTTATACGGATAAGTATTAATATAACTTTATATTTTTCGACAAATTTTTTATTTTTTTACCTTATTCATTTTATATAAAAAAAAATTACTCTGAACATATAAATTGTTCAGAGCAATTTTTTTATACATTAACTTTATTAAAATATTTTTTGATAAGACTTTCAGTTATTTCCTTTATTTCATTATCATTTGGAAGAAAAATATTTCGTCTAGATTCTAAAATAAATTCAGTTTCTTTTGATATCACTTTATTTATAGATATTTTTTTGTTAACACTACCCTTTATTTCAATAATTAACTTTGAAATTTCTCCCTTAGTTATATTTTCAACTATAATATTATTTTCATCTTCTGTAAGAAGATTATTATAACTATAATACTCAAGTTCATCATTAAACATATCAATTATAGAGCCATTGGTATTTTTTATGTAATTATAGCTTATCGCCTTTACAAGTTTTATTGAAAGAATATAAAATAAAATCATAATAAATATACTAATCCCTACATGAATAAATATATTATTTAATAACTTTCCAAAATTAGTAAATAATTGTACTAATATAAAACCTATTAAAGAACCAATACTTCCTATTGCAATACTTTAATGACTTTACAAAATTTACACCATGTATTTTTATAGCTCTAATAATTGCTTTTTCTAATGCTACTTCTTTGCTATCACCATTCCATATAGCTAAAGCATACTCTATACTTCCTGATACACCTAAAGTATGTTCAAGTTCTATACTTCCGTCTATTTCAAAAATTCTTAACCCTTTTATCTTATTCAAATTTGCTATATTTTTTACTTGATTATATGTGAAGCTTCCTTTTTTTAATACCTTAATTGGATCTATACTGCTACTTACCAATCCTTCTTTTTTTCTTTCAGTAAAATCTATTATTGCTTCTTCATATTTATCTTCAGGAACCTCAATATTAATGGGCTGCCCCTCATGGTCTAAGTACCTTAATTCTCCATAGCTTAAGCAAGCATCTACACATCTATCCCCACTATTATTGTACTTGCTTTTTAATAATTTACTCATTTACCAGTCCTTCCTATGATAGATACTCTTAACTTAATGTTTTGACTAATTCATCTTCACCAAGTATATTAGTTATTCTAACTCCGAAGTTTTGGTCTATTACAACTATTTGACCATATCCGATTTTTCTTCCATTTACATATATTTCAACCTCTTGATTTTCAAAGGTATCCAATTCTATTAATGAACCTTTACCTAGCTCAAATATGTCTTTTAGTGCCATCTTAGTTCTACCAAGAATAACACTTACATTAAGTTCTATATCTAATACTCTAGCAAGATTTTTATTCATTGTCTATACTCCTTTCTTAACACTATCAGTTATTACTACACCATTTTTATTTTTTATTAATCCTGGTCTACATTTAAACGATCTAGCTTCAGAAACATCTAGCTCTATATCTCCATCTACTTTTGTATCTAAAGTTATTATATCTCCTACTTTTAAATCAAGGAGTTCATTTACTTTTATAGTTGATTTTCCTAATCTTGCAATTAAATCAACCTTTGCTCCGCACACATTGTTATAAATTGCATTTGTAAATTCAAAATCATATTCTTGATTCTTATTTCTAAATAATTTTTTAGTTTCTAATAAATCAAGTATTGGTTCCATACAGCTATATGGTTCACAAAATCTCATTTTACCTATTTCCTTGTCTTCATACATAACCTTCATATGTGCAATTAAGACAGATTCACTTATAGGATATTTTTTACTTGCTCCCGCATTTATATGAACTCTTAATACTTCTCTGTGTGTACAACTTTCAACTACATACATTCTCTTTAAGAAGTCATTAACACTTTGAAATAATAATTGCTTATCTATTTCAGTAAGGTTTCTATCATAATTTTCTAAAAGTCCATCTCCACCTAAAACTACATCAATTAAAGTAAGGGCTATAGTTTTATCAATTTGGTAAATTAAATCTTGTACTAATGGTTGTATAGCATGTTCTGCAATTACTGAATCTTTATCAATTAAATTTATAAATTCATCATAGTTTGTTTGCTCAACTTTTTCAATTTTACAGTGTATTTTTTGTTTTTTTAGTTCGTAAGCTAAGAATAAGTTTACATTTTTACAGAATTCTTCTGAAACTACAGATAAGAATCTCATATTATCACTTGAGTATCTTTGTGGCTTTTTAAAGTCATATACTCTTACATTTTCATCCATAATTAAAACCTACCTCCTCTCAAGATATTATCTACTTCTAAGGTTATTTATCATTCCCCACATCTCATTTGTAGACTGCATTGCCCTACTATTAAATTGAAATGCTCTTTGTGCCATAATTAAATCAGTCATTTCTGCTTGCATACTTACATTAGACATTTCAACATATCCTTGATGAAGTTTTGGATTTTCTACCGTTGTAAGTGTAGCTCCATCATTAAGAGCAAATAAATTATCTCCAACTGATGTAAAATCATTATTACCTTGTGGCATATATAGAGTTATACTACCCACATTTTGTTTATTTAGAAATACTTGTCCATTATTGCTTATTGTAAGATCTCCATTTGATAAATTTAAACCTTGACCATTAATACCTTGATTATAAGTTATGTCTAAGATATTTCCAGAATCGTCAACTAACTTTCCATTTGAGTCAAAACTAAATTCTCCATTTCTAGTGTACTTGTATGTTCCATCATTTGATATTACTCTAAAATATCCATCTCCATCTATTGCTATTTCTGTATTTATACCAGTTTCCTTTAATGCACCTTGAGTTAAGTTTCTAGTCGCACTTGATAATTTTACTCCAGTTCCAGTTATTAAATTATCTCCATTATGCGGGTATGATTGTCTAGATAAAGTATCTGTATATAAATCTAGAAAACCTGAATCTAGTTTTTTATAACCTACAGTTTGTGAGTTTGCTATATTATTAGAAATAATATCAATTTTTCCTTGATTAGCAGACATTCCAGTTATACTGTTGTTCATTATGTTATACATTGATATTTCCTCCTATTAATATTATTTTACTCTACCTATATCACTTGCTATTTTCCCAAGTATTGAGTCTATAGTTTGGATAACCTTTTGATTTGCTTCAAATTCATTGACAGTTTCCATCATCATAGCTATCTCATTTATAGAATCTACATTTGAACCTTCTAAATATTTTTGCTTTATACTGTAATTGTTAGAGTTAAATCCTCCCTCTCCTTTATACAGATTATTTCCATATTTAGTTAGGTTATCATAATTTTCAAAATCAACTATATTGAATTTATACTTATTTTCTCCATTTATCATTACGCTATTATCAGGTGATATGCTAATAAGGTCTGTACCTACATATATTCTTTCAGAATTTCCTGTTTGGGTATTTGTACCCATAACATATTCTCCAGAATTAGTTACTAAGTAACCTTGAGGGTCTACTTTAAATGAACCATCTCTTGTATAGTAAGTATTATTTGCATCATCAGAAACTTGGAAAAATCCACTCCCAACTATTGCAAAATCTGTATTGTTATCAGTTGAAACTAAGCTTCCTTGATTATAGCTAGTAAAAGTATCATCTATTCTAACTCCAAAACTTAAAGAACCTAAGTCTTTTACATTAGAAACTCCATTTTCATAACTATCTTTATTATGTAGTAACATCTCATCAAAGCTTTTTGCTACTACAGTTTGACCTTTATATCCTGTTGTGTTTATATTTGCTAAATTATTAGTTATAACACCTTGCCTTGCTTGTAAAGTTAACATTGAAGACACAGATGCATACATACTTCTAAGCATGTTAATTCCTCCTTAATCAATATACTTTAACTTTTTCATAGCAGCTCTTAAATTAGAAATAACTCTATTATTTAATTGGGAAACTCTTGATTCTGATACTCCAAGTATTTCCCCAATTTCTTTTAAAGTTAACTCTTCATAATAATAAAGAGATAATACTAATCGATCTTTTTCTTTTAACATGTCTATTGCTTTAGCTAACACATCTTGAAGCTCCTTTTGCTCAAAGGCTTCTTCTGGGCAAAGAATATCTTCATCTTCAATAGTATCTATAATACTAAATTCTTTTTCACCTTCTGAAACTGTATGGTCTATGGATATATTACTTGAAGTTTTCATTTTATTTCTAATACTAATTACTTCTTTTTTAGTTATATCCATATATTGTGCAATTTCATCTTCACTTGGCTTTCTAAAAAGCTTTTGTTGCAATTGATCTACACATTTATTGTATTCCTTTATTTTGCTCATATAAGTTCTTGATACCGGTGAGTATTTTCTTATTTCGTCTATTATAAATGAAGATACTCTGATTGAAGCATAAGTTGAAAATTTTACGCCTCTACTTTCATCAAACTTTTTTCTTGCATCTATAAGTCCCATAACGCCATAACTAACTAAATCTTCATAGTCTAATCCTATTTTATCTGTATAATACTTAGATGCTATATTTCTAACAATATTCATATTATTCACTATGAATTCTTCTTGACTTTGAGTAGTCACAATACACACCTCCTACTATATATTGACTATACCTTGAGCCTTTATCTGAACATCACTTGGTATTTCATTTAGTGATAAAACTGTTATATTTGGGAATACCATATCAACTAACTTTCTAAAAGGCGCTCTTATTTTTGGAGAAACTAATAGTATAGTTCTATTATTATTAAAATGAATACTCTCTACTGTATTTTGTATACTAGAGAATATTTTGTTTGTTGTATCTGGATCTATTGCTGGATACGTTCCGTTTATAGATCTTTGTAAGCTGTTTCCTATAATATTTTCAACTTCTAAAGATAAAGTAGCTACTGTTATAGAATTAGTTTCATCTACTAATCCAGCACAAATACTTCTACTCATAGCCATCCTTACATACTCAGTTAAAAGTTCTATATCCTTTGTATTTCTTGCATTATCAGCTAAAGTTTCTAGAATTGTAACTCTATCTTTTATAGATATTTTTTCTCTTAATAAGTTTTGTAATACTTTTTGAACCTCTCCTAAAGTCATTAAATCTGGGATTAATTCATCAACAACAGCACTATATCTTTCTTTAGCTGAATCTATAATTAACTTAACTTCTTGTCTTCCAATAAGTTCATGTGCTTTTGATTTTATTATTTCTAACAAGTGAGTAACTAATATTGTTGTTGGATCTACAACAGTTAAACCATATAACTCAGCTTCTTCTGCTTTATCAGAATTTATCCATAATGCATCAAGACCAAATGTAGGTTCTTTAACTCTTATTCCATCAATATCAATTTCACCACCCATAGGATTCATACATAATAACATTGTTGGCATAAGATCGTATGTAGCCACCACATTTCCTTTTATTTTTATACTATATTGATTTGGATTTAGTTGAAGATTATCTCTGATTCTTATTGGCTGTACCAATATCCCCATATCAATTGCACATTGTCTTCTTATAGAAACTATTCTTTGTAATAAATCGCCACCATTTGCTTCATCAGCAAGTGGTATAAGACCATATCCAATTTCAACTTCTATTGGTTCAACATTTATAAGGCTTGATACATCTTCTGCCATTTCTAAACTAGGTTTGGCTTCTTCAGCATCATTTTGTACAGCTTCTAATTCTTCATTTTTTTCTTTTTCTTCTTTATTTAATAAAAATGAAGTAGCTAATGCACCAGCACCTAATGTGAAAAACGATAATTTAGGAAGTCCTGGAAGAAATCCTAAAACTAATAAAACTGCTCCTGTCATCCCAATAGTTACAGGTGCAGATGTTAACTGCTTACCTAAAAGATTACCAAAATTCTTTTCACTACTAGACTTTGTAACTAGTATACCTGCAGATACAGATATTAATAATGCTGATATCTGACTTACAAGACCATCTCCTATAGTAAGTCTTATAAAGTTTTGTACTGCTTCACCAAAACTCATATCCATCATAACAACACCAATAATAATTCCACCTATTACATTTATTATTGTTACAATTATACCTGCTATTGCATCTCCTTTTACGAATTTAGATGCACCATCCATAGCCCCATAAAAGTCAACTTCTTGTTGTAATTCTGATCTCTTTTTTCTGGCAGTTTTTTCATCTATTATTCCTGCACCTAAATCTGCATCTATACTCATTTGTTTACCAGGCATTGCATCAAGAGTAAATCTTGCAGATACCTCTGATACCCTACCTGAACCATTTGTTATTACCACAAATTGTACTATCATTATAATTAAGAATATAATTACACCAACTACATAATTTCCACCAACAACGAAGCTACCAAATGATTCTATAACACTTCCTGCGTAACCTTGTCCTAATATAAGTCTTGTTGATGATATATTTAAACCTAATCTAAATAATGTTGTAACAAGCAATATTGTAGGGAACATAGATAGCTGTAATATATTAGTTGAAAAAAGAGTTAGTAATAATATAAGAACTGATAAAGCTATATTTACTGATAATAATATATCCAATGCAAAAGGCGGAAGTGGTATTATTATCATTAATACTATTCCTAGTATTGCAAATCCAGCAAATATATCAAATTTACTTTTTAAATTTAATTTATCCATACTAAACCTCGTCTTTATTTCTACTTGTATTTATTTTTTATCTTATAAACAGCTACTAATACTTCCGCAACTGCTTTATACATTTCTTCTGGTATTTCTTGATCTATATCAACCTCTTTATAAATAAGTCTTGCTAGAGGTACATTTTCGATAATCGGTATATCATGACTTTTGGCTATTTCTCTTATTCTAAATGCAACTTCATCTGCACCTTTTGCAACTACAATCGGAGTTGTATCTTTTCCTTGTTCATATCTTATCGCTATAGATATATGAGTAGGATTTGTTACAATCACAGTGGATGATGGAACAGCTTGCATCATTCTTTGATTTGCCATTTGTCTTTGTTTTTGTTTTATCTTTCCTTTTATATGAGGGTCTCCTTCCATCTGTTTATATTCTTCTTTGACTTCTTGCTTTGTCATCTTTAAGCCTTTTTTGTGACTAAATTTTTCATATCCATAGTCAAGTGCTGCTACAACAGCTA
>PPYF01526111.1_pt1 | contig 12298 bp, 12 predicted proteins | sample 1559871 | NCBI WGS metagenome assembly PPYF01 (sample SAMN08240021, study PRJNA423297) | Human gut metagenome, whole genome shotgun sequencing project. | reverse complement strand
AATCTTATAGTGGCATTTATGATACTTTATTTACTAAGAAAGAGATAAGTTACGCAGTATTCCGCTATCGAATGATTCATAACTGCACAGTTTAGTTCATTTCTGTACCAGTTATAAGCTAAACCGTGCAGTTATGAATCTGTTTTCAGTGATGCGGTTGCCAAAAATCAAATCCTTAAGAAAACAATGTGACCCAAAAGTTTATTATAAATGCAGTATGTGTTTGTGTATTAAACTGTAACTATTTTTATAAGAAAGATTTTCTTATACGGAATCTTTTAAATTTCAGGTGATTATGGCGTACAAATAGCGTGGTAGCATACTTTTACAAGGTGAAGCGAAAGGCGTCCCTTTATCCTGCCCAGTTCTCCCTGTCGAGATTCCGGTAGCTGATAGCTTCTGCCAAATGCGAGGGAAGTATTTGTTCGCTTTCCTCTAAATCCGCGATAGTCCGTGCTACTTTCAATATCCGGTCATATGCACGGGCGGAGAGGTTGAGCCGTTCCATCGCGTTCTTCAGTAAGGCGAGCCCTTTGTCATCCGGTCGGGCGTATAATGATAATAACTTGCTGTTCATCTGTGCATTGCAATAGGTTCCGGGGAATCCGGCATAGCGTTTTTCTTGTATCTGACGGGCTTTGATGACCCGTTCACGGATGGTTGCGCTGGATTCTCCTCTTCGCTGGTCGGAAATCTTATCAAAAGGAACAGGAATAATCTCAATTTGAATATCAATCCTGTCGAGCAAAGGGCCCGAAATCTTATTCAGGTATTTTTGTACCTGTCCGGGGCTGCAAACGCATGCTTTGGTCGGATGATTGTAGTAGCCACAGGGGCAAGGGTTCATAGATGCCACTAAAGTGAAACTGGCAGGATAGTCTACGCTACTTTTTACACGTGAGATGGTTATTCGTCTGTCTTCCAGTGGCTGTCGTAGTACTTCAAGTACGTTTTTAGAAAATTCCGGGAGTTCGTCAAGAAATAAAATTCCGTTATGAGCCAGGCTTATTTCTCCCGGTTGGGGAAAGCTGCCGCCACCTACCATTGCAGATTGCGAGATTGTATGGTGGGGAGATTGAAACGGGCGTTGGGTTATTAACGAAGAGTTCCGGTTCAACTTTCCGGCTACCGAGTGTATCTTGGTCGTTTCAAGGCTTTCTCCCAGCGAGAGTGGGGGGAGGACAGACGGTAGCCGTTTAGCCATCATTGATTTTCCGCTTCCCGGGGCACCTACCATAATTATATTATGCCCGCCGGCAGCGGCTACTTCCAATGCTCTTTTTACATTCTCCTGCCCTTTTACATCGGCGAAATCAAATTCAAAGTTGCTTTGTTGGGCGTAGAACTCTTCCCGTGTATTGACAATGGTCGGTTCTAATTCTCGTTCGTTATTGAAGAATTCAATAACTTCTTTGATATTGCTGACTCCGTAGACTTTTAACTGATTGACTACAGCAGCTTCCCGTGCATTTTGTTGCGGGATGATTAATCCTTCAAATCCATCTTCACGAGCTTTGATGGCAATGGGGAGTGCTCCTTTGATGGGTTGTATGCTTCCGTCGAGACTTAGTTCTCCCATTAGTAAGTAGCGGGAGAATTTCTCGGAAGATATGGTTTCACTGGCACCCAATAACCCGATGGCAAGTGGTAAGTCGTAGGCTGAACCTTCTTTGCGGATATCTGCCGGTGCCATGTTGACGACCAAGTTACTGGTCGGCATCTTGTAACCATTGACTTGAAGTGCGGAAATGATACGTTGGTGGCTTTCTTTGACCGCTGAATCCGGAAGGCCGACGAGATAGAACATACAGCCACGCGAGCTGTTTACTTCGATTGTGATGAGTGTTGCATCAATACCTTGAACAGCCGCTCCGAATACTTTTATTAACACGTTTGGTTACTGGTTATTTTTTCTACCTGATAAAAATTATATCAAATCAACTTGCTTTTATTATGTTGATAATAAGTATATTATATTCTATTTGTAATCTGATATATAATTTTAGAACGTGCAATTTGCATACAAATTAGGCGATTTTCAGAAAATAGAAACGTAATTTTGTACCTGTAAGAACCAAAATAAATGGTGTATCTTTGTTTCTGTTTTCTCTTGTTCTTCATTTGTACAAAGTATAGAAATAACACTGGCGAGAAGAAAGTAAATATGTGTTTTCTTTTTCAGCATACAAATTTTGCTATCAATGTTTGGCAGATAATGTTCGGCAACTAATCGCCATTTAAAGCGCGATTGAGATGCGTGTTATGAACTCACTTGTTTACTTCTTGCGTCTACCTCGTTTTAATGATTATAAAAACACTGTTTCAGTGGCTATTATAACATTTCAATCTATAAAAAATGAAAAACTTGCAATCTCTTTATCTGTAAAAGCTGAAATAATTGAAATTTCACAAATACTATCACTATCGTATGAAAAAGTACCTTTGATTTCACTAATGTCATCATTAAGATAATCTTCAAAAGACAGTCTGAAAATATTTTTAAACTCAAATTCAAATACTTCTTCCTTCCAATTTTTGATTTTTAATTTTAGAACGTCATTATAATTATATGATAACTCCAAAATTACAGCATCTGCCCAAGTTTTTTCGAGAAATTCTTTTATTTTTTTCATAATGGGATGCAGCTAATCGCCATTTAAGGCGATTGAGGTGCTTGTTATAATAATTTCTTTGTATCAAAGCCTAATTCTTTCAATACATCTAACTGTTCTTTCTGATATTCAGGAGTTCCACTATGAATAAACTCTTTATCGATAATATAACTATTTGGATAATCTTCGTATATTTTCATGAAATAAGCAGGAATAATTTCATGTCTATTGAAAATATGCGCAATCATTCCAGACTTTACCAATGTTATGAATTTTTTTTTGCTCTCACATTTATAAAGATTACCATCTTCATGGTAAACTCTACATTGTTCAAGAAATAACTTCCTACTGAAATTACCAAAATTGGCTAAATATTTTGGACGTTTCCAACGTGTTGTATCTGTTTTATCAGGAGAAGGCATAACTTTTTCCCATATTCCTCTTTTTACAGGAAACGAGTTGCAAATGATATAAAGGCGATAAGGAACTTGAGAAAATATTTCTTGATTCAGTTCATCTTTGAATGGAGCAAAGATACCATAACAATCATTTGTCAAAAGTCTTGCATAATAAATTGCTCCATTTTGACCATCTATTTTATAAATTGCTCCTAATTCATATCTTGCCATAATGCTTTGATTTATATTTATTATAATGGGTTGCAGCTTGCCGCTGTCAGTCGGCACAGCTGCTTGTTATCAACTTATTTATTTGTTTTTGATTGTAAAATATGACGTAAACCGCAACAGTACTCTGTTTTCATGTGGTTCAGATAAAAATTATTTTCATCCAAATACACATCCAATTTCCAAAAATCCAAATCTGTTTTTTGGATTATGCCAGCATAATTTCTGATGAAAAAAGCCACCTCGTCATCTTCTTTCCAATTCCAAATGTACGGTAATCTATATCGGACAACGTGACTTTCTATATATAATTTATCCAAATCTTCACTTACCGTACATACTACCTTTCCCAAGTATTTCCTTTCTTGCGGGGTATGGAAAATGACTGTTGGACGAAGTTCCCGATATAGCCATCCGAACAACACAAGAACCATTATAATGGCTATTTTTATCAGTCCTTTATGTCGCTTCAATTTTATAGTCATATTTTTTATATTTCTTGTTTTGTTGATAATGGAATACAGCTTGCCGCCATTAGGTGGCACAGGTGTTTGTTAGTCGCACATTAATTTTCCATCGTGACATATCGGATTTTTCCTTTATTGTCAGTATTAACAACCACAAGCTGATCTGTAATATCACGCCCTATCGTATAATCCCACACCGCATAATTTTCCCCACCCGGATAAAAACCTACTCTTACTAACTGCAAGACAGAAAGCAACCGTTCTTCTTTGGATTTAGAAGCATCCGTATTTATCAATACCTTGTCAATCTCGGAAGCATCCAATTCTTCAAGATGAAAATCCACATATTCTTTTGTTTCTTCTCCATCTTCGTAGTCAGTCATAAAGGCGGTTTCAACATTTTTTTTATACTGAAGAAAATGAAGGATGTACTCTTCATATTCTTTCACCCAGTCATGCTTTGGCACACCGTCATAAAAGTTCAAGTCCAGTTCTACCAAACGGTTGTCTATTACTGCCTTGCCTTCAATACATTCTTCGGGTGAGTTGATTTCTACTTCACCAAAGTAAGTAAGATTTTTCTTGCTCATACTCTTTTGTTTCTAAGTTATTTAATTGCGACTAACGTTACGCTAACAGCGGAACATTAGACTTTCGCTGTTATTTTTTCTAATTAGTCTCTCTATCTGCAAATATAAGAAAAGTGCAGTTCATTGCTATTGTGAACTGCACTTTTTTCTTGTGTTCCAGTAAAATAAACCCCTTACATCCTTACCCCCTTGTTCCTTTTCTGTTCCTGTCCGGGCTGTATGTTCCGGCATAGTTTGTTAAACTGCTCCTTGAACCAGTCGGAAATACTTTGCCCGTTGATGTGCAGGAACAACTTGTTCCTATCCACGTCTGTGTTTTTAAACACCTGTGCCGTGACCTTCTCCGCCTTGAAGTTCCGTTTATGTTCTTCCGAGTAAAGCGTGCCGCTGTATTCTATCCTCTCCCCGCACATCAGTTTGGCGGTCTGTTCAGCCGAGAACCCCACGGCACGGCACAGCCTTTCCATGCGGAAAAGTTCTTTGAGTTGCGGCAACCACGCACAAGCCTTCTCAATCATCCTCGCCAACCGTGAAACCTGCTTTTGGGTTTCGTCCAGTTCCCGGATGTGCTTTCCATGTGCTTCCGTGAGTTCCCTGCGGTGCTGCTCCTGTTGCTCCCGCATCATGGCTTGCAGCCTTTCTATGCTCTCGTCACGGTTGGCGACTTCTTCATGCAGTTGCCCGTTCTCCTGTTTGAGTTCCTTGATTTCCCCATTGCCCAAAAGAGAACTGACCTTTGCGATAAATGCGGTTTTGGCTTCGGTCTTGACCGCTTCCAGCTTCTGCGTGCCTATTTCTTTCTTGACCTGTTTTAACCGCTTCTCCGCTTCCTCCCTCTGCTCTTGGAGTTGTTGTACATCCGTTTCCAGTTCGCCCGTCTGCCGCTCCAAATCACGGTAATACTGGGTGGTGGTGACGTGCCTTGCTTCCGAGCCACGCACCCCACGCTGCAAACCGTATTTCTCCATGACTTTGGCGTAATCATCATGGTAGCCTGTCAGCTTGTCCCGGTTCAGCACGTCATCGGCGCACAGCCGGGCTGCATCCGCTTTCTTGCGGTAGCTGCGCTTTCCCTCCGTTTGCTTCTGCTTTGCCTTCCTGCGCTCTCCCGTTACTATCGGTACGATGGTGGCGTGTATGTGAGGTGTGGTTTCATCCATGTGCAGAACTGCGGAAACGGTGTTCTCCCGTCCGAAAGTCCTGTACAGCCACTCCATACTGTCATTGCACCATTCATCCATACGCCCGTCCTGCTGTATCTTCATCATATCCCTGTGCGTTCCCGACATCATGACACGGACAGCCCTTACTTGGTCAGAGGTAATCTTCCGTTTGATGCCTGCCGACCTGATGCGGTAGGCTATCGCTTCGTCACGTGCCGCCACCCCTTCGGGAAGTTCCACCAGTTCACGATTAAGATGTGTACGTGTGGAATCCACATTCGGGGCTATCACCCTGCGTTCGATGTGGTCGGACATCCGGGTGTCCGAAGCTCCCTTCGCTTTCTTGAAATCAAGCGTGAAATATCCCATGTTGAAATTCGTTTTTAGTTTGACAATTCCGCTTGCCCTGCGTGCCTGCCGCACGGCTCACGGGGTTTCAAAAGGGGCAAAGCCCCTTTGCTCGATAGGGTGTTTTTAGCGGTGCTTGCACTGCGTGAAGAAAACGCCCTATTGAGCTATGGCTTTTCCTTACTCAAAAGCCTGCGGGCTGCGTGCGGCTACATCCTGAACCCTCTGCCTTTCTTCTTAGCCGGTTGTTGCTCCTGCCTTTCGGTCGGCTTCACCTGTTGCGTTTGCTTGGCTGATTGTGGCAAGTCAACTGATTGTACCTGCTTCTTTCCTGTAATGTAGTCGTTCAAATCTTTATAGCCACTATAAATACATGAGGAATCACGTACCCGCAAACCGTATTCCCTGCGGAGTTCCTGTACGGCTTTCATCCCCGCATCGTCATTGTCGAAAAAGCAATGTATCTTTTCATAACTGCCCAACGGGTACAAGGCTTTGGAAAGGTTGCAAAGGGAGTTCAGAACCAGATAGTCCTGCCTGTCGAGGTCGGGATAATCCGGACAGCTTTTCTGCCGTGCGGTCAGGAAAGAGAGGTAGTCCATGAAGCCCTCGAACACGTAGCACGTTTCTCTCGGTTCTCCCTGTTGCCGTACGTGGGTGATGTCTTTCGGTGCGATGCATCCCTTGAAGTACTTGTTGCGTATCTCGTACCCTCCCGAAGCGTTCGGAAAACCGACGGCAAAGAACTGTTTGCCGTTGTTCACGAAACGCACTTCCCGGCATTCTCTTTTTGCCGGTTCCGTATTTATCCCCCTGTCCCGCAAGTAGGAATACAAGGCGGGCGAGGAAAGCGGCACGACTTCCAACTGTTGGAAACTCGGTTGTGAAGAGGACTGCTTGCCAAAAGAAAAAGAGACGGGGCGGACGTGCGGTGTCTGCCCGGCTATCCTCTCCAAAAGGTACGGCAGGCTGTCGGATGCGTAGAGTTCCTGTGCCAGTGCGATGAGGTTGCCGCCCTTGCCTGCACCGAAGTCATACCACAAATTGCGGTCTGTGTTCACCTTGAAAGACGGTTTATACTCCTGTCTCAACGGTGATTTGTACCATAGGTTGCTGCCCTGCTGTTTTACGGGTGAGTAACCCAGACTGTGCAGATAGTCCGCGATGCGTATCTGTTTTGCTTCTTCTATTTTCATTGCGTTTTCTTTTTTAATTGTGGATAAATAATAATTGAAAAGTGTACCGGACCTGACCTGTTTTTCTTTTCGCCCGTGATTGTATTTGCATCACGGTGTAAAGAGAGGGAGAGAACTTTACTTTAATGTTCGTATATATAGGTACGGAGTTAAAGTAAAGTGATTTTCATCCCCGCCGTTCACTTTACTTTAGTCCTTATATATAGGCTTTTCGCATTAAAGTAAAGTGTTGCTGTTCACCCTAATAATGAAAGTCGGGATTGTAACGGTACGCCTTGCCCTGTTGTACTATCATCCGCTTGTAGATTAGGAACTTGCGCAGCGTATCTGCCTTGTTGTTGCCATACTCGTACCCGACAGCCTTGTACCCCGTTTTTAGAGCTTCTATCAGTTTCCCGTAGCCGTACTCCCTGTCTTGGGCAAATATGCTTTCAAGGGCTTTGCGGTGGATGGCTTCGGGCACTTCCTCGTACGGGAAATACCCGTCCTTTCCCGTCTTTTCGGATTTGCCGGTATTTACATCCTGTCTTGGGCTATAACCTTCCACAAGCTCGGGCAACGCCTGTTCATTGATGCGGAAATGGAATTTCTCGAAATTCACGTCGCGGATATGCACGGCACTCACCTCGCTTACGGTTTCATCCCTTGCTGCGGCTACTTGCAGCACGGTTTCCGCCTTGTTGTTGAGTTCCGTCCCGATATGCCCCCTCGCATTCTCATCCGACTTGTTTTGGTGCAGAATGGTGTGTATGTGTATCTGCCTGTCGTCCGTCCATTGCATCAGCTTGGTTATTATCTTCGTGGATTCGCCGGGGCTGTTGATGTCGTACACCATGTCACGGATGCCGTCTATCACCACCAGTCCCAAATTGGGCGTATTGTAAATGGCGTGCTCCACGATAAGAATGCGCATATCGGGGGAATATTTGCGCAGGGTGAGGAATTGCAGGTTTTCGGGGTTGCGGTCGGTGGGCAGACCTGCCAGCCGCAGGATGCGCTCCCCTACCTTTTGACAATGGTAGGGGCTTTGCTCGGTGTCCACATAAAGGATTTTACGCTTGTTCCGGGGCAACTCCGCCATGTAGCGGAGTACCGTGCCGCCTTTCAATGCCGCCGCAACGATGGCGGAAACATTGAAGGTCTTTTTACTCTTGGCTTTGCCTGTGGATGCGCTGAAATTGCCCAACGTGCCAATGACGGAACCGTGTATGCGCAAAATCTCGGATGCCTTTTCGTATATCCCCGTGATGTCAAGTACGGAGTTCTGCCAAAGCACCTTTATCTCCTGCTGTGTCAGTTCCTTTTCGGGCTTGTTTAGCGGATTGTTATTTTCCATAACTGCGGAGTTTGCGGTTGGCACTCTTGGCGATGTTCAGGGCGGCTTCTGTCTTGTCGTTCACCCGCCTTGCAAGGTTTTCAGCCCATGCGAGAAGCTCCTTCCGGGAAAACAGGAGCTTGTTCCCGTACTTGCGGAACGGCACTTCCCCTCTGGCGGTCAGCTTGTAAAGCCGTGCCTTTGAAATCAGAAAGCCGTGTTGTTCCAATGCCTGCACAGCCGCATCGGGCGTAAGGCTGTCCGGCTGGTCTTTCGGGATGTTCAGACCTGCCAGCGTCTGCGAAACGGTTTCGCTCACGATTGCCCGCAATTCTTCGGGCGTGGTTAAAATAATGTTCGTCATAATCTTCCTTTCTTTTTTCGTTTGTACAATGGCTATCGTCATAGCCGTTCCAACCGGTTGTGGCGCAAAGGAAGAATATAGGAAACTAAATATCGAACCGCCAATAACTTAACATGGCGGTGACATCCCGTGACTTTTGGTGACATCCCCGGACAGGGTGCGGAAGGGTAAAGAAGCACGGCAAAGAAAAACGGGGAAACGGACAGCAAAATGTCCTGTCCGTGTCCCCGTTGTCCTGCCTGTGTTAAGTGATTGGCAAACAGTCGTTATTTAGCGGATTTTAACTTTTTGAGTTGGGAAATGACTTCTTTTATCTGGAAATAGCCTTCCGTCCAGATACCCACGTCGGAACGGGAGATAAATTCCATTTCTTCCCAGCGTGCGACGGTCTGGCGGCTTACTCCCGCCATTTTTGCCAGTGTCTGCTGGTCGATGAGCTCCTTGCCGTTGGGAAGTACGCTGAATTTGTACTTGTGCGTGGCATGGCTGAACTCTATCTTTTCAATGACCTTTTCCACGTCCTTTATGGTGGGCGGCACATATTCCTGCACCTGCAGGACACCTTCCGCTATCACGTAATCGGCAAACTCGGGATTCTGCATGAGTTCATCGTAAATGGCACTGAAACATTGCAAGTGCCTTATCTTTATCGTCTTTGTCTTCTTTTTGGGCATGGCTTAGTCGAATTGGGTTAATAGTTGTGCGTTCTTCATCCGCTCGTCCTGCTCGAAGCTGGCGAGGTAGTTCTCCGTTATCACAAGGTTGGAGTGTCCCAGACTTTCGGATATGTAGGAGATGTTCGTGCCGCTTCTTTTCAATACGGTGGCGAATGAGTGGCGTGCGCTGTACGTGGTCACGGGCGGCAATCCGGTGGCTTTGGCTATGCGTGCGAGTACCTTGTTGCATTTCTGTATGGTGAGCAGCACGAGCCGTTTTATCCCAGCGGCGTTTTCCCCGCCTGTGGCGAACTTGAAAAGGAGCGTGCCGGGGTTGCCGTCGTCCGGATTCCCCCAGCGGTCTATTATCTTCCGCATTTCGGGGGTGAGTACCGCCCGGATGGTGCGTACCTGCTTGGAAGTGTTCTTCGTCTTGGCTCTGACGAAACAGATTTCACCGCCCACGATGTTCCCATAGGTAAGAAACAGCATGTCACGGAAGTTGATGCCGTTGCACAGGTAGGAGAAGAACCACATGTCACGGTAGAGTTCGGTGTCCTCCCGTCCGTCGGTGTAGGTTACCAGTTTCTTTATCTGTTCCAGCGTGAGGGCTAATTTCCTGCCCTCGGCTGACGGTATTTCATACTTGCCCCTGCCGAAAGGGAAATGCGCTTCCTTTATGATACCGTCCGCTCTGGCTTGGTTGAGGATGGCTTTCAGTAATTTGAAATACACGCAGACGGTTGACTTGCTTTTCTTTTGGCAAGTCCAGAACTTTTCACAGCGGTTCAGCCAGTCGACGGTGACGGAAGAAAAGGGGATGTCCTTTCCGGCAAAAGCCTCTATCGCTGCCAGCATGGAACGGTAGCTGCCCAAGGTGCTTATCTGCTCGCTCTCTTCCAGTTCCCCGATCCTTGCCTTGACCGCCGCGTTTACCGTAGCGGTGGAACACCTGCCCAGACGGATGCTTAAAAGGTCGAAGGCGAAGTCGCCACGCTCGGCAAGGGCTTCTACCTGTCCCTTGATAATGGAAAAGCTGTTTTCAATGCTGGAACGCACCTCTGCCAGCCTGCGGCTCTTGCTTTCGGAAAGGTTATCCCAGTCCTCTCTGGATAACTCTTTTCCCGTGGAGTAGTATTTCTGTTTGCGGTTGTAAATTACCTGTATCTTCACGGGGAACAATCCGCTTTTCTTTACCCTGCGTGCATCCAGTACCGATAGTACCGAAACACCGTCCTTTGAATACTTGAACATACGCTGCTGTATTTTATGTTTATACTCGGTTGCATGCAAATATATGTACATACGATTTGCATACAAATATAGAGATTATTGGAAAATACAGCAAACTATTAAGAAAGAAAAAATGCTAAAATGCGCTATTATTCAGTGATTTGCGTATGTAGGTCAATCCGTAGAAAATATATCAAAACGGCGTATATTTAACTTTTTGTTGTCTCGCTTTTCTTTCTCTTCTGCTGCAGAAACGACTTCTTCGATTTTCTTTTTCAAATCTTCTCCTGTGAGATTCTTGCCGAGAATCTTACCGTCTGCTGACAAAAGGATATTGGCAGGTATTTGTTTGATGGAATATTGCTTGGCAACTTCGGAATTAAGTCCGCCGAAGTCACATACTTGTTCCCAATCCAGTGTATCACGTTTGATGGCGTCTTTCCACTGCTCTTTGTCCATATCGAAAGAGATGCCAAGCATAGCTATATGTTTATTCTTTTTATACTGTTTATAGAGGGATTTCAGTTCGCTGTTACTGCGATGATTGGAAATGCTGTCATTCCAGGAAGCCCAAAAGTTGATTAGCAGATTTTTCTTTTTGAAATCATCGGATGAACGTGTGATCTTTATCCCTTTTGTATTGGGCAGGCTGAAGAACGGCGCATATTTGCCGATTTCCGTTTTCTCAGCTTGTGATATGCTTTCGTTCAGCCGTTCAATATAAAGTTTGTCTTGTAATATACCTGTCATGACTTCAATCAGCTTCTTTATCTTATTGAAATCTGGAGATTCCTTTTGGACAAAGTATTTGTCTAAAAGGTAGAGACTGACAAAGGAGGAATGATGCGTTTGTATGAATTCTTCCGCCTTTTGTTCCATGGCTTGTTCGGATGGAGTACCGAGGGCATCCAGTTCCTTCTGAAAAGCTGTAAACTCTTCATTATATATGTTTCCGTCAATTGTCAGGACTTCAGGGTTACTAATATTTCCTTTAATCTTGATTTTGTTTCCTTTATCAAGGAATATGGGATATTCAGTCTGATTCCTGATGAGTAGAAAAGCAGAGGTGATAGTATCTATCGGGGTTGAGTAAGAGAATTTATCGTCTTTTACGAAAATAGTATCTATACGGTCGCGTATTTCGTCCATTCCATATAGGTAAAGCGTATCTGTACCCAATCCTTTGATTTCTCCGGTTATGCTCACTTCTTTTTGTGAAGTCTTGCCGCAACCGAACAAGCAGATAGCTATGAGGATTAAAATGCTACTCTTTTTCATTGTTTTGATTTCTTTTCTGCGAAAGTACGGTTTTTACGGATAAAAAAAAAGAATTGCCCGTCATTTATAATGACAGGCAATTCTTAATATTTAAAATAGAGTGGTAATTCTATTATTTAACGATACTCATGAAATCTGCATTTGTGAAGTATTTTGCAAATTCCAGGTCAGTAGCTGCTTTCTTAGCTAATGAAGAATCTTTAGCAACTGCGCTCTTCAAGCTGCTTGTTACCATAGAAGAATTGTTAGTTCTAGCACCTAAAACTGCCATCAGGTAGTCTGTGTAAGCATCCGGTCTTTCTACGTTAGCCAAAGTGTTTTTAGCTTTGTTGTAGTCCTTAGCAAGGATTTGAGCCAAAGCGGCACTGTTGGTCTTAGAGTCACCGAATGAGTTTACTGCTCTTTCATATTGACCTTGAGCGATGTACAGGTTACCCATAGATTCGCCAA
>PPYF01268795.1_pt1 | contig 12301 bp, 9 predicted proteins | sample 1559871 | NCBI WGS metagenome assembly PPYF01 (sample SAMN08240021, study PRJNA423297) | Human gut metagenome, whole genome shotgun sequencing project. | reverse complement strand
CCGCCAGACCCGGCAGCCCAGCCCCGTCAAAATGGCCAGGGCCGCGTCCACGTCGGAAAGACAGGGGCAGTTTTCGATGACGCTCTCCCCCGGGGCCAGCAGGGTTGCGGCCAGAATGGGCAGGGCGCTGTTTTTGGCCCCCTGTACCGTCAGACGGCCCTCCAGCGGGCGGCCCCCCCGGATGTGATAACAGCTCATGGATCGCCCTCCACTTCTTCAGATTCAGGCCATCCTATGCGCAGTTGGTTTCTTTGGTTTGTTTCCGTGCCGAAAGGCGCTTACTTCATGATCTCCCGCAGGGTCTCATAGATCTTCTCCCCTGCATCGGGCACGGCCATGGAGCGCAGGGCCTTTTCCATGTTCTCCCGGCGGCCCTTCTCCCGCAGCAGCAGGCTGGCCGTCTCATACAGGGTGTCCTGGGCGCAGTCCTGCTCCCGCAGAAGCACGGCGGCCCCCTGGTCGGCCAGCACCCGGGCGTTTTTCTCCTGGTGGTTGGCCGTCACGTTGGGGGAGGGCACCAGAACGGCGGGCTTGGCGATGGCGGTGAGCTCTGAGATGGTGGAGGCACCCGCCCGGCACAGGACCAGGTCGCTGGCCGCCATGACCAGGGGCATGTCATAGATATACTCCCGGACCTCAATGCCGTTATCCCCCAGCTGCAGGCCCCGGCGCAGCAGCTCCTCCTTCATCCAGGCGAAGTCCCGCCCGGCGGCGTGGATATGGCGATAGGGCGCACCCTCATAGCACTCCTTGGCGATGAAGTCCACCATCTTCCGGTTCATCACCTCCGCCCCCAGGGACCCCCAATAGGACAGCAGCAGGGGACGCTGGTCGGGAAAGCCCAGCTGCTCCCGGGCCTGCTCCCGGGTGAACCGGAAGAAGTCCCCCCGGACGGGGGTGCCGGTGACCACCACCTTGGTGGGGTCGTCATAGTGGCTGCGGCTCTCCTCAAAGCCCACCATCACCCGGTCCACCACTTTAGACAGGGCCTTGGTGGTCAGGCCGGGCACGGCGTTGGACTCGTGCACGGCGGTGGGGATGCCCCGGTGGGCCGCCTCGTTCACCACGGGGAAGGAGGCATAGCCGCCGGTGCCCACCACCAGGTCGGGCTTGAACTCGTCCAGAATGGCCCGGGCCTGCTTTTTGGACCGCTGCATGTTCACCAGCGTGCCCAGATTGTGGACGATGTCCGCCGGCGCCAGAGAGCGGTGAAAATTCGTGATGGTCACGGTGCGGATGGGATAGCCCTCCTTGGGCACCAGCCGGGTCTCCATGCCCCCGTCGGCCCCCACGAACAGCACCCGGCAGCCGGGATGCTTGTCCTGAAAGATGCGGGCCAGGGCCACCGCCGGATTCACGTGTCCGGCGGTGCCGCCGCAGGTAAAGAGGATGTTCATGTTATCACCTCAGAAATATCTTTGTTTGTCCGCCGCCGGATTCAGTCGTTTTTCGGGGCGGGGATCTGTCTGGATATCCCCAGTACAATGCCCATCTCCGCCATGTTCATCACCAATGCCGTTCCGCCGAAGCTAAAAAATGGCAGGGAGATGCCCGTGTTGGGGATGAGGTTGGTCACCACGCCGATATTCAAAAAGACCTGGGTGGCCATCAGCGTAATGATGCCCACAATGGTCAGCGAACCGAACTTATCCCGGGCGTGCAGGGCCAGCCAGTAGCCCCGCAGGACCAGCAGGGCAAACAGGATGAGCACGATGGCTGCCCCCACAAAGCCCAGCTCCTCCACCACCACGGAAAAGACAAAGTCGTTTTCCGGCTCGGGAATATACAGCAGCTTCTGGCGGCTGTTGCCCAGCCCCAGGCCCAACAGACCGCCGGAGCCGATGGCCAGCAGGGACTGAATGGTCTGAAAGCCCTTGCCCCGGGGGTCGCTCCACGGGTCCAGCCACAGCTGCACCCGGGCGTTCATATAGGTGGTGTTCAGAATGATAAAGGTCATCAGCGCACCCACCGAACCGATGCCGGCGATGAACCAGGCAATATTGATGCCCGCAGCAAACAGCACCGCCGCCGCTCCCACCATGATCAGGATGGTACCCGACATGTGGGGCTCCTTCACCACCAGCAGCAGCACGATGCCCAGCACCGCGCCATAGGGCACCAGCTCCATAAAGCCCAGCCGGGTACCCAGATTACCCAAGCGGCCCCAAAATGTCCGGTTGGAGAACTTCTTTTTCTTCTCGGTGGTCCGTTTGGACAGCCGGGCCGAGAAGAAGATGATCACGGCCACCTTGGCGATCTCCGAGGGCTGATAGGTGGGACCGAACAGCAGGAACATACGCAGCCACCGCTGGGCCCCGTTGATGTTCACGCCAAGGGGGGTGAGCACCAGCACCAGCAGGGTGATGGACACCGCCAGCATAGGGATGGTGAGAAATCTCCAGCGCTGATAGTTCATTTTCGTCATGCCGTACATAGCCAGCAGACCGATCACAGCATAGACGCTCTGGCGCTTGATGTAGTACAGGGGGTTATTCTGCACGCTGGCGCTGGAGTCGTAATAGGCGGTGGCATAGGAGGCGGAGAACACCATAATAAGCCCGATGCCCACCAGCATCAGCGTCAGCATCAGAAAGGGCAGGTCCACCGGCCCGGCGGCCAGCTGCTGCTCCATGGTCATATCACGTTTCGGCTTTCGGGCCAATGGATTCACCTCCCTAGTTTTAATCATCAAACTTCAGTGATAAGTTAGGAGTGATGAGTTAGGAGTGATGAGTTAACTCCTAACTCATCCTTCCTAACTTCTAACTATTAAACGGGGAACCGGTTCATCACACCCAGGAACGCCAGCACGCACAGGACCAGCGTGATGCTGGAGAACACACAGAACAGCTTGGTCTCGCTCCAGCCGCCCAGCTCCAGATGGTGGTGCAGGGGGGCCATGCGGAAAAAGCGCTTGCCGTGGGTCTTTTTGAAATAGACCACCTGAATGATGTCAGACAGCACCTCTGCCACATAGATAAGGCCGATGACAGGGATGATGAGGGGGATGTTCAGGGCAAAGGCCAGGCCGCACACCATGCCCCCCAGGAAGAGAGAACCGGTGTCCCCCATAAAGACCTTGGCGGGGTGGAAGTTATAGATGAGGAAGGCGCACAGGCCGCCGGCCAGGGCGGCGGAGAGCACCGTCAGGTCGTTTCGCCCATACCAGGCGGACACGGCTACATAAAACAGGGCCACGGGGATGGTCACGCCGGTGGCCAGGCCGTCGATGCCGTCGGTGAGGTTCACAGCGTTCACCGTGCCCACCATGACAAAGGCGGCAAAGACCATATACAGCCACCAGGGCATGGGGAATTCCACGTTGAAGAAAGGGATATACAGGGTGTGGGTCAGATAGCCGCTGTTGCGCAGCAGCACCGTGAAGGCGATGGCCGCCGCCAGCTGCAGCAGAAACTTCTGGGGGGCGGTGAGGCCCTCGTTGGCGTGGTGGCGCAGCTTCTGAAAGTCATCGATAAAGCCGATGATACCGAACACCAGGGCGAACAGAAATACATACAGGTGGTTCCGGTTGCCCGCCATCAGATCGTGCCAGCCCGCCGTGAGCACCGCCACGGCAATGGCCAGAATGAACATCAGCCCGCCCATGGTCGGGGTGCCCTGCTTGGCCATGTGCCAGGTGGGGCCGTCCTCCCGGATGGCCTGCCCCGCCTTCAGGCGGCGGAGCAGGGGGATCAATATCTGCCCGGTGATGGCCCCCACGCCGAAGGCCACAATAAAGCTGAGAATATACGTCATGTTGGAAAACCTCCCGGTCTCTTTCTCTTTTGTCCATCCCGCACACACACAGCGGGACAGGTTATTATACTACGGCGGCAGGAAGATTTCCAGTCCTATCTTTTCGCCCGTCCTGCTCCCGGAACCAGTCCGCCACGATCTCCCGTTCGTCCATGGGGAGCTGCACGCCGTTTACTTCCTGATAGGTCTCGTGACCCTTGCCCGCCAGCACGATCACGTCCCCCGGCCGGCCCTGGTCCAGGGCCCAGGCGATGGCCCGGCGGCGGTCCGGCTCCACATGAACCGGGGCCCCACCCTCTTCTGTCATGCCCGCCTGAATGTCCCGGATGATGGCCTCCGGCTCCTCCGTCCTAGGATTATCCGAGGTGAGCACCACCAAATCGGCCAAATCCCGGGCGATGGCTCCCATTACGGGGCGTTTTGTCTTATCCCGGTCTCCCCCGCAGCCAAACAGGCAGACCAGCCGTCCGGCGGTAAAGTCCCGGGCGGTGAGCAGGATGTTCTCCAGGGCGTTTGGGCTGTGGGCATAGTCGATGAGAACGGTATAGGCCCGGGGCACGGGGACCACCTCCACCCGGCCCTTCACCCCGTGGACGCTGCGCAGGGCGGGGGCCAGCTGTTCCAGGGGTAGCTCCAGGCACAGTCCGGCGGACAGGGCCGCCAGGGCGTTGTAAATGGAGAAGCCCCCGGGGATGGGCAGATGGACCCGGGCGATATGGCCCAGGGTCACCGCCTCGAACTCCACGTGGCCGGGGAACAGACGGATGTTCCGGGCGGTCAGGTCGGCCTGGGCCCGGTTTTCGGAATAGGTGAACACCGGACCGGAGATGTGTCCGGCGTACCACCGCCCCGCTTCGTCGTCCAGATTGACCACGCTGCGGCGGCACTGGGCAAACAGCAGGCCCTTGGCCCGGCGGTACTCCTCCATGGTCTTGTGATAGTCCAGGTGGTCCTGGGTCAGGTTGGTGAACACCCCCACGTCAAAGGTCAGCCCCGCCGTGCGGTGCTGGATCAACGCGTGGGAGGAGACCTCCATCACCGCACAGGCGCACCCGGCGTCGGCCATGGTCCGCAGCAGACGCTGCAATTCATAGCTCTCCGGGGTGGTGCGGTGGGCGGGCAGCTCCCGCTGGCCCACCAGGTTCCGGTTGGTCCCCACCAGCCCCACCGGGACGGAGAGGGTCTGCTCCAGCATCTCCTTGATGAGACAGGTGGTGGTGGTCTTGCCGTTGGTCCCGGTGACGGCGATGAGGGTCATCTCCTTCCCCGGGTGGCCAAACCAGTTGGCCGAGGCCAACGCCAGGGCCAGCCGGGCATCCGGGGTGGTCAGCCATGGGCCGGGTCGCTCTGGCGGATGCTCACACAGCACCGCCGCCGCCCCCCGCTCCATGGCCTGGTCAATAAACCGACTGCCGTCCGTTTTGGCTCCCGGCAGGGCGACAAACAGCGCCCCCGGTTCCAACGTCCGGCTGTCATAGGACAGGGAGGATATCTCCAGCCCTCCGTCAAATTCTTCTTCCGTCAGCGGAACCCCCGCCAACAGCTTGCGCAGCTTCATAGCGTTTAGCCCCTTTGCGGGGAGTTTCATTCTCTCTAAGAAGCGCCGAGTTCCCCTCCGGGGAACAGTTAGGAGTTAGGAGGGATGAGAGATGAGTTTTAACTCCTAACTCATCCCTCCTAACTCATCCCTCACTCAAAGTCCGTCCTCCACCACGTTGGAGAACTGGACCTCGATGACGGTGCCGATGGGGGCCGTTTCGCCGCTGGCCACGCTCTGGCCGCTGGCGGTGGTAGAATTTCCGTAATAGGTGGACACACCGGAGGCCCGCATGAAGAAGCCGCTGTCCTCCAGCCGCTTTTTTGCCGACTCATAACCCAGGCCCACCACATTGGGTACGGTGCCCGTCTCCTCCGGCGCGGCGCTGCCCAGGTACAAAATGACCTTGGACCCGCCGGGGACCGCGGCCCCCGAGGCCGGGATCTGTGCGGTGACGGTGTCCCCCTCGCCCACGGTGCGGCTGCTCAGTCCCTTCTTCCGCAGGGTACTCTCCGCCGCATCCACCGTCATGCCGGACACCTGGGGCGTGACCACGTCCACCGCTGCGGACTCCTCCGCCGTGTACTTCTTCTCCACGCCCATATAGTCCAGAATGTCCGCGATCAGGGGACCGACTTTCGGGGCGGCCATGTTGCCGCCGCTGATATATACGCCGGTGGTGGAATAGTGGCTGCCGGGGGAGGCCTCCTGGGGCTTGTCATAGGCCAGCAGTACAATGACCTCCGGGTCGTCCGCCGGGGCAAAACCCATGAAGGAGACGATGGTGCGCCCCTCCTCCTGGGTCTCGGAGGAGCCCGTCTTGCCGCCGATGCGGTAACCGGCCACATAGGCGTTTTTGCCCGTGCCCTCTGACACCACGCTCTCCAGGATCTTGCTCACCCGCTGGCTGGTCTCCTGGCTGACTACCTGGCGGACCACAGTGGGCTGAGTGTTCTCCGCCACCGTCTTGTCCCGGGTGCTCACCGACTGGACCACATAGGGCTTTACCAGGTCGCCGCCGTTGATGGTGGCGGCAAAGGCGGTGATCATCTGCAGGGGGGTGACCTCAAAGCGCTGGCCGAAGGAGGCCACCGCCAGGTCCACGTTGGTCATCTTCTCCCGGCTCCAATAGGCATCCTTCAAGCTGGCCTCGCCGGGCAGGTCGATGCCCGTCTGCTCGGTCATGCCAAAGGCCTCGAAATAGTCATAGAATTTGCTCAGCCCCAGCCGCTGGCCGATCTGCATAAAGGCGGGGTTACAGGAGTTCTGCACCGCCTGGGCCAGGGTCTGCGCGCCGTGTCCCGTGCGCTTGGAGCAGCTGATGGGCTTGTCGTATCCGGCCACTTTATAAGAGCCGCTGCAATAAAACGTGTCGTTTTCCGACACCACCCCCTCCTCCAGGGCGGAGGCCAGCACCACCGCCTTGAAGGTGGAACCCGGCTCATACCGGGAGTCCAGTGCCTTGCTGCGCCACTGGGTATTCACCGCATTGGAATAGGCCTGGGCCTGGGCCTGCTCCAAAAGCTCGGCATCCGTCAGCTTTTCCGGATTGTTTTGTTTCAGGTTGGCATAGATGTCGTTGGCATCCTGCTCCATCTCCTGGTTGAGGAGCTGGTCGGTGATGGTGGAGTAGTTGTTGGGGTCGAAGCCGGGGGAGCTGGCCATGGCCAAAATCGCCCCCGTCTTGGGGTTCATCACGATGCAGAAGGCCCCATTGCGCACATCATAGGCCTTGATCCCCTCGGCCAGGGTCTTTTCCGCATAGGACTGGATGGTGGCATCGATGGTCAGGGTCAGGTCATAGCCGTCGATGGCATCGATAAATTCGGAATAGTTGTTGTACATCTGGGTGCCCGCACCGGTGCGGGTGGTGATGACCCGGCCTGCCGTGCCCTTGAGCACATCGTCATAGGCCGCCTCGATGCCCACCGCGCCCCCCTCGGCATTGACAAATCCCAGGGTCTGGGCCGCCAGACTGGCATAGGGGTAATACCGCTGGGTCCCCGCCACCAGATAGAGATAGTGGGAGGTCTTGTTCTGGACGATATAGTCCCGGATGGCCTTGGCATCCTCCTCCTCGATCTTAGTCTTGATCTCCCGGTAGGAGTACTCCGTGGCCCGGACCTGTTTTTCCAGCTTCTCCTGGTCCAGGTCAGGGATCAGGCCCATCAGGTCCTTCACCAGCTGGTCCTGGGCCGCCTTCACCGCGGCGTTCCAGGCCCCCTCGTTCAGGTTGCCGTCGTCGTCTGTATAGTCCTTCTTGTCCACGCAGTCCTGCATCAGGTCCTTGGGGGATAGGATCAGATTATACACCGTGGCCGACATGGCCAGCACGTTGCCGTTGCAGTCATAGATGTTGCCCCGGGCGGCGGAGACGGACAGGTCCAGGGTCTGCTGCTTGGTGGCGCGGCTCTGATAGTCCTCATGGTGGACGATAGCCACATCCCACAGTCTCCAAAACAGCGGGACAAACAGCATCACGCCGCACAGCAGCATCAAGATCACGGTCCGCTTGAGGATGGTCCGTTTAGAGCGCCGCTCCCGGGCGGCGGTCACTTCGCTGCTGTGTCGTTTTTCCTGTCTGCCGTCCATAAACGGATTCCTCCCTTTTGCGGTATAAGGGCGCAAGAAAATTTCTTTCTTGCGCCCTTGTCTGTTCTCTCTGGTTTCTGTTTGGCTGACCCTGGGTCCACTCTATGCGCGCTTCAGCGGAAATATTCGATCATGTCGCCCACAATGGTCTTCACGCTCTGGATGGCCCCGGACAGACCGCCCTGGCCCTCCTCCTGGCCATACAGCACCACGCTGTCCGGCTCGGACAGGTCGATGTAGACCACCTGGTCCCCGGTGGGGCGGACCATGGCGTCGCCCACGGTGTTCTGGATGGTGTCCAGGTCGAACACCTTCTCATACTGGGCCGACAGGGTGGCGTTTTCGGTCTGCAGCTTGGTCATCTGGCTGCGGAGGGAGGCGACCTCCCCGTTGAGCACGGTGTACTGCACATGGCTCAGCAACAGCAGCACCGCAAAGGCTGCCACGGCCAAAAAGCCGATGACGGCAAAGGGGGCCACATGTCCGGCCTGGCGCACCTGTACCTGGGCGCGCTTCAGTTCCTGGCGGCGGACGTGTTCCCGCTGTTTGGGCTGGGGGCGGCGATGCTGTTCCTCCTCCCGGCGGGGCAGCCGGATGGCTCCCCCCTCATAGGCCGGGGCATAGGCCACGCTTCCATAAGTATTATACTGTGTTGCTTCGCGTCGGCGGGAGGCCATACCGCTCACTCCGTTTCTCATTTGCTCCCCGGTCGTCTAAGGGCATCGGGGGCCGATGGAAAGAAAACGCTCTCTCCTTTGTGCGATCACTTGATCTTTTCCGCCACGCGCAGCTTGGCACTGCGTGCGCGGGGATTTTCGTCGATCTCCTGCTGGGTGGGCAGGATGGGCTTTTTATTCACCAGCTTGATGTCCGGCGTTTTCCCGCACACACACACGGGGAAATCCGGCGGACAGGTGCAGCCCTTGGCAAACTGGGCAAACCCGTTTTTTACGATGCGGTCCTCCAGCGAGTGGAAGGTGATCACCGCCAGACGGCCGCCCCGGTTCAGCTTGGGCACCGCTCCCCGGATCATCCGGTCCACCGAGGCCAGCTCATCATTTACCGCGATGCGGATGGCCTGAAAGCTCCGCTTGGCCGGGTGCTGTTTTTCCCGCAGGGCCCGGGCGGGCATGGCGCTTTTGATCACGTCCACCAGCTCCAAGGTGGTCTCAATGGGCTTCTCTTCCCTCCGGCGGACGATGGCCGCCGCAATTTGAGGGGCACAGCGCTCCTCGCCGTATTGGTGCAGAATACGGCGCAGCTCCTCCTGGCTCCACCCGTTCACGATATCTGCCGCCGTCAGCCCCTCGCTGCGGTCCATGCGCATATCCAGGGGGGCATCGGCCATGTAGGAAAAGCCCCGGGACCCGTCGTCCAGCTGGGGGGAGGACACCCCCAGGTCGAACAGCATCCCGTCCGCCCCGGCGATCCCCAAGTCATCCAAAATACCGGCCACCTGGTCAAAGTTGCTGTGGACCAGGGTGACACGGTCCATCCAGTCCGCCAGCCGCTCTTGGGCGGCATCTAAGGCCGCCTGGTCCCGGTCCACGCAGATGAGCCGCCCCGTGGTCAGCCTCCGGGCGATCTCCCGGCTGTGTCCGGCCCGGCCCAGGGTCCCGTCCAGATAGATCCCGTCCGGGCGGATATTCAGTCCTTGGATACACTCGTCCAGCAGCACCGGGCGGTGGGTAAATACCTCACTCATATCAGAACCCCAATTCCGCCATGCAGGCGGCCATTTTTTCCGGCGTCATGTCCTCTTCCTCCTGGGCGTGCCAGGCATCGGCCGACCAGATCTCCGCCCGGTCGTTCACACCGATGATGACGGTATCCTTCTCCAGCCCCGCATATTTGCGCAGCTTAGCAGGAACCACGATGCGGCCCTGGCTGTCCGGCTCGCACTTGGCGGCGTTGGCAAACAGCAGACGCATGGTCTTGGACTGACTCATGGGCAGGGCGGCGATCTTCTCGGTGATCTTGTCCCAGGTGGACTGGGGATAGATGGCCAGGCAGGCGTCCACGCCCACGGCCAGATAAAAGGTCTCCCCCAACTCGCCCCGGAGCTTAGCGGGAATGAACAGACGGCCCTTGGCATCGATGCTGTGCTCGTATGTGCCGGTCACGTCCTTCACTCCTCCCCACTTACGCTCCACTTTACGGGCATTTACTCCACCTTGCCCCACTCTTGTTTTTTAGTATAAAAGCTGTTGACATAAAAATCAAGAGTTTTTTCCAATTCCGCACAGAAAAAAACCGCCGATTTTCCGCAAAATCGGCGGTTTTCCCATTGGAACATGCGTTTTATTTCACTTTATATCGTGACGTTTTTCCTGTAATTACACAGTTTTCCACTGATCTTTCCACATTTTTGGGTCAAATATTCCCTTCACGGATCTGACACAGGGCCTTCTCCACAGCCTGTTTTACTCCGGCGGGGTCGGCCTTGCCCTTCAACTGCCGCATGACCTGGCCCACCAGGAACCCGGCAACCTTTTGGTTGCCCCCCTGATAGTCGGCCACCGCCGCGGGGTTGTCCGCCAACACCCGGGCCACCGTCTGTTCCACCAGGGCTGTGTCGTTCACCTGCTCCAGGCCGTGGTCCTGCACATAGCGCTCCACATCCCCGTTGTCGGGGAACACCGCCCGGAACACTTTGGCCGCCGTGTTCCGGTTCAGGCGGCCTGCATCTACCAGGGCAATAAGCCGGGCCAGGTTGTCCGGGGTCAGCTTCATCTGCTTCGGCTCGATGGCCTCCTCCTTCAGGCGGCGCATCATCTCCCCCAGCATCCAGTGGCAAACCTCTTTCGCCGGGGCGCCGCAGGTCACCGCCGCCTCGAAAAAGTCCACCAGGGCCTTCTGAGCGGTGATGAGCTTGGCGTCCTGCTCCGACAGGCCATAGTCCCGCTGATACCGGGTCTGGCGCTCCGGGGCCATCTCGGGCTGCTGCGCCCGCAGGCCCTGCAGGAATTCTTCCGTCAGCTCCAGGGGCGGGATATCCGGCTCGGGGAAATAGCGATAGTCCTGGGCGCTCTCTTTGCTGCGCATGGAGAAGGTGGCATCCTTGTTGTCGTCCCAGCGCCGGGTCTCCTGGATGACCCGCTTGCCCTCCTCGATGCGCTCGATCTGCCGCCGGGTCTCATAGGCGATGGCCCGGGTGATGGCCTTGAAGGAGTTTAAGTTCTTCATCTCCGTGCGGGTGCCCAGCTCCTCTGACCCGGCGGGGCGGACAGACAGGTTTACGTCGCACCGGAGGGAGCCCTCCTGCATCTTGCAGTCGGACACACCCATATACTCCAGGGTGGAGCGCAGCTTCTCCAGATAGGCCACCACCTCCTCCGCCGTGCGGAAGTCCGGTTCGGTGACGATCTCCACCAGGGGCACGCCGCAGCGGTTATAGTCGCACCGGGTCTGGTCGATCCAGGGGTCGTGGACCAGCTTGCCCGCGTCCTCCTCCATATGCAGCTCGTGGATGCGGATGTCCTTCTCCCCCGCCGCCGTGGTGATGGGCACATGGCCGTTCACCCCGATGGGCACATACAGCTGGGACACCTGATAGGCCTTGGGCAGGTCGGGGTAGAAATAGTTCTTCCGGTCAAACCGATGGCGGCGGTTCACCGTGCAGTTCAGGGCCAGGGCGGTCTTGGCGGCAAACTCCACCACCTTTTTGTTCACCACCGGCAGGGTGCCCGGCATTCCGGTACACACGGGGCAGCAGTGGGTGTTGGGTGCGCCGCCGAACTGGGTGGTGCAGGAGCAGAATATCTTGGTCCTGGTGGCCAGCTCCACGTGGGTCTCCAGACCGATCACCGTCTCCCATGTCATGTCAGACCGCCTCCTTCTTTTCCGCTTGTTCCGCCTGTCCCTGACCGGGGCGGCGCTTGTGATAGTCCGTGTCCAGCTGGAAGGCGTGGGCCGCATTCAGCACCTTGGCCTCCCCCAGGGGCGGACCGATGAGCTGGCAGCCGATGGGCAGGCCCTTTTCGTCAAAGCCGCAGGGCATGGACAGCCCGGGCAGCCCCGCCAGGTTCACCGACACGGTGTAAATGTCGCTGAGATACATCTGCAGGGGGTCCGACAGGCTCTCCCCCAGCTTGGGAGCCGTGGTGGGGGCCACGGGGGTGAGCATCACGTCGCAGCGGGTGAATGCGTCGTCAAAGGCCTTTTTGATGAGCCCCTTCACCTGGAGGGCCTTTTTATAATAGGCATCGTAATAGCCCGCCGACAGCACAAAGGAGCCCAGCAGGATGCGCCGCTTCACCTCCGCCCCAAAGCCCTGGGTGCGGGTGCGGCAGTATAGGTCGGTCAGGTCCTCATAGTCCTGGGCCCGCCAGCCGTATTTCACCCCGTCGAACCGGGACAGGTTGGAGCTGGCCTCGGCGGCGGCGATAATATAATAGGTGGGGATGACATATTGCA
>PPYF01029037.1_pt1 | contig 12304 bp, 8 predicted proteins | sample 1559871 | NCBI WGS metagenome assembly PPYF01 (sample SAMN08240021, study PRJNA423297) | Human gut metagenome, whole genome shotgun sequencing project. | reverse complement strand
CGATAAAATCTCTGCTGGTCCCGGACTTTCATGGTATGGGCTCCAGCCGTTTCAAGGGAGAGCTGCAGCTGCCATGGAGCTCGATACTTGTCATAGGCGAAGACATGATAATATTCAAATCCACTTGATTTACGCAAAAAAGAGAACATATCATCATACGTTCTCTTTTTTAATATACTTATACTTAAATTATCGTTTCATCAAACGCCAACAGGAAGAGCATATTTGTCTTCGTATTCTTTCACCCGGTCAGTGAAATGGTCGGTGTCGTATTTTTTGATATTGTTGATATAGTGGTGAATATCGAACTGATCGTGTTTAGTTTCTATGGTGCACACGGCCAGATTGGAGCAGTGGTCAGCCACCCTTTCCAGATTGGTTATCAGATCCTGCAGGATAAAACCGAGCTCGATAGTGCATTTTCCTTTCTGCAGCCTTCTGACATGTCTGCTCTTGACCTCGGAATGTATGGCGTCTATCACTTCTTCGAGCGGCTCTACTCTGGCGGCCGCTTCTACATCGGTCTCTTTGAACGATTCTATAGACATGCTGACTATATCTTTCACTGCTGTCATGAAAACATTCAGCTCTGCCTTAGCGTCATCTGAGAAACTGAGCTTCTTGTTATGCAGCTCCTGAGCCGTTTCTGCCACATTCATCGCGTGGTCAGATATGCGCTCCAGATCGCCTATGTTGTGGAGTATCATGGATATTTCCTTGCTTTCCGCGTTGGAAACATCCAGTCCTGAAAGCTTAACTATATATGCTCCGAGAGCGTCCTCGTATCTGTCTATCTTGGACTCCAGCTTGTCCACGTAATTGAACTTGTCTTCCTCGTATACGTTGAACAAATCCATGGCCGCTATTATGCTGTCTCTCGAAAGCTCGGCCATCTTATGGGAAACGGTCTTGCACTGCATCACAGCGACGGAAGGAGTCTCCATAAACCGCTCGTCCAGCAGCGTGAGAGTCTCGTCCTGAACTTTTTTCTTTTCAGCGGAATCCTTGACCAAGATAGTCGCCAGCTTCTCCAGCTGTTTGTAAAACGGCAGCAGAACGGCCGTAGAAGCTATATTGAATATACTGTGAACCATCGCCACGTTTTCAGGTCCTGCTGTCGTATTCATGAAATCGAAGCTTACCAGCGCGTTGGCGGTATAGAAAACAGCGAGGAATAATACAGTTCCGATTATGTTAAAGGACAGATGGACTGCCGCCACCCTCTTGGCGTTTCTGTTGGCGCCTATGGCAGAAATTATCGCGGTGATACATGTTCCGATATTCTGTCCCATGATTATAGGAATTACAGTCGCGTAGCTGAGCGATCCTGTCAGGCACAGCGCCTGCAGTATTCCCACGGAAGCAGACGAACTCTGTATGGCCGCTGTAAAGATAGTTCCCGCTGCAACTCCCAGAACAGGGTTGGAGAACATGGTAAGTATGCTTACAAATTCAGGCACATCTCTGAGCGGTTCCACTGCGGAGCTCATTATATCCATACCGTACATCAGCACCGCGAATCCGATGAGCACGAAGCCTATATCCTTTTTCTTCTCACTCTTGCAGAACATTATAAATACGATCGCCAATGCTGCGAGTATAGGTGAAAAGGACATCGGCTTTAGCATCTGGATGAAGAAGCTGTCGCCCTCAAGACCGGTCAGGCTGAGCAGCCAGGCCGTAACGGTGGTACCTATATTGGCTCCCATTATCACAGGTATTACCTGGCGCAGTTTCATTATTCCTGAATTTACGAAACCGACCAGCATTACGGTGGTGGCCGATGAGCTCTGGATGACGGCCGTTACGGCGCAGCCCAACAGGACGCCTTTAGCCACGCTGGAAGTAAGGTTTTCCAGTATCTGTTCCAATTTGCTGCCCGAAGCTCTCGTAAGGCCGCTTCCCATGGTGTCCATACCGAAAAGGAAGAGACACAGGCCGCCTATGAGCTGCAGGACGCCAAAAAAGTCCATAAAAAATTCTCCTTTTTTATACATTTTTAATATCGTTTTTACAAAAATATTATAATGTATGTAAGGAGAATGTAAAAGTTAAATCTATGTAAAATATTTACCTTTGAACCGGCGTGAAAACGCAGTTTCCCAGAGCGTCCACGGTCTTTACCAATATGCGTTCGCCGCTGTTTTTAGGCCGCAGTTTTTCGCACTCCAGTATCAGCCGTCCCCTATCTCTGGAAAAAGACATCTCAGGTCTGAACACCTTGCCGTCAAAGTCAAAGTCTATGCTCCAGTATTCGATCAGCGAAAGAGGGCTCTCATCAAGCAGTTTTTCTATCGCAGCTCTGTCTTTTTCGCTCAGCTCTTCCGGAAGCTTATCTATTCTATAATCTTTCAAAGCTATTTTCAAAAGATCCCTGTCAGAAGCTGCAGTCCCGTCGCTGGTGATTTTAAATTCCGCGCGAAAACCTTGTGATTTCCCGGCAGTCTTTTCAATTGTATCCCATGAAAGTGCCTTTTCCTGCGCCACAGCCAAAGACGAATCCAGATTATATAATCGCTTTAAAGCCGCGGATACGGCCAGCTGACTTCCGTCGCAGCAAATCCACCGTCTGCCTGACTTTTCAGCCACAGCTCCCAGAGTACCGCTGCCGCAGAAAAAATCCGCGCACAGATCTCCCTCCTGCGTCGCGCTCTCTATTACGCGCTGCAGCAAAGCTTCCGGCTTCTGCGTAGCATAGCCTGTACGCTCCGAAGAAGTCCTGCCGACCATATCCACCTGCCAGACGTCTTTCATCGTCACCATGGTATACCAGCCCGTCTCGTCCCGGTATTCCTTTACGCCCTTGAAACGGTACGGCTTGAACTCTCTGTTGTATGATTTTTCTTTCGGCGGCGCGAAATAATATTTCTTAGTTTTACCGTAGACAAGAATAGTATCGTGCTTTCTGGCGAAATGGCGCTTGCTCGAGCCGCCCGACTTGTACTGCCATACTATTTCGTTGATGAAATTTTCTTCGCCGAAGATTTCATCTAAAAGCACTTTGACATAATGGACCACATGCCAGTCGAGATGGACCCACAGCGTACCGTCCTCAGCCATCAGGTCTCTCATCATCAGCAGTCTCTTGCAGAGCATGGTCAGATAGCCTGCCATGTCTTTATGCCACACGTCATCATATGCCGGATGCTTAATGGCGGAAAGCTTTTTGCCGTCTGAGTCATAGAGGCTGATCACAGCGTCATAACTGGCTTTGCTGAAGAAGGGCGGATCAATGTAGATAAGCTTTATCTTGCCTGTCATGTTCTTTTCGTCAAGCAGATATTTCATAAAGCTGCAGTTATCCCCCAAGGCGAGCAGGTTTGTCCACGGCGCCTCTGCGCCTTTCATTTTTGCCTCTGCGCCTTCCTTTTTTTCGCCTCCTGCTTCCTCGGTGACGATGAAGCAGCCGGCTTTTGCCTCTTCGTATTCTCTTTTGCTGTCTTCAAGTATCTGTGAAAATCTGTCTATGAGACTCATCCGGCACCTCTTTTCTCTGCCATGTACCGTGCCCCGTTGACACGCGCCGCGTCGCATTATCCCCCGGCAGTATCTCTTAGCATTATCTCTCGGTATTGTAAGTCTTTATATCATCCCAGCTGTCGTTTATTTCTTTCATCGCCAGATTACGCTTGATTTTCTGCGTAGTGGTCTTTACCATAGGCGTGTCGCTTAAAATAAAGTGGTTTATATATTTATACACCGGAAGAGTATTGTTTATATCTCTCAGGTCTGTGGAAACCTGCTGCGCCAGCTGTTCCTCCGTTATTCCGTGCTCCTCCAGATATTCAGGGCTGTAGACTATCTTGCACCAGAGCACCAGCTCGTTGTGCTTTTCTCTGGTGAATATCATGCTCTCCGTCACGTAAGGAAGCTTTTCTATCAGACTCTCTATTTCTTCCGGGAAGATATTTTTACCGTTTTTCATCACGATAACGTTCTTCTTTCTTCCGCATATCCACAAGTTTCCCTTGGCGTCTATGCGGCCCAGGTCGCCGGTAAAGAACCAGCCGTCCTTGAGGACTTCGTCGGTTTCCTTCTGCTGATGGAGGTATCCTTGCATCACATTAGGACCCCAGGCTACGATCTCTCCGATACCGTTGCTGTCCGGGTTGTCTATATATATCCTGACGCTCTTCATCGGTGTTCCGACAGATCCGGCACACAAGTTCCAAGGTCTTTCGGCAGTGAGCACCGGAGACGTTTCCGTCAGGCCGTAGCCCTGTATGGTAGAAATGCCGAAGTTGTTAAGGCCCTCCGCCACTTCCTTTGAAAGGGAGGCGGCTCCGCATATTATCAGTCTCAGATGTCCGCCCAGTTTGTTGATTATTTCTGCGAAAATCCTTCTTCTCTGGTGAATTCCTATCTTATCCAGCATGGAAGCCAGCTTGAGCCCGGTGTTGACCTTGCCCATCATGCCTTGCTTTTCCACCTGCTTCATGATCTTATTATATAGATTTTCTACTATGAGCGGAACTCCCACGAATACGGTCACTCCGTACTCTTCCAGATTCTTGGCCACATATTTCAGTCCGTCGCAGAATACGTTGGCGGCGGCTGATGAAAGGAACACCAGGCAGCCTACCAGGCCGAAGCTGTGATGGAAAGGCAGGAAAGCCATGTTAACGTCGTTAGGATAGAATATCTTCATCTGCAGCATATCAGTAATGTTGGAGGCAATGTTGTCGTGGCTCAGCATTACTACCTTGGAAGTGCTGGTGGTTCCTGAGGTAAAGAGGAAAACCGCCAGGTCGCTTCTGTTTACAGGCCTGTCGAGATAGCTCCTGTCGCCTGCCGTCATCTTGATATTTCCGGCAGTCCTCATCTCGTCCAGGTCGTTTTCCTCGCCCGTTATTCTGAAGAGCTCCAGTTCCTGGGAGCACTGCTGTTTTATCTTAGCTACCAGTTCTCTGTGTTTATCATCATAGAATAAAGCCTTTATATCGCTTCTTTCCACGCACTGAGCCAGCTCTTCGGCAGTCAGCCCCTTGTCGAAAGGCACGGCGATATTTCCTCCGCAAACGATGGAAAGGAAGCAGTTGAACCATTCGTAGGAATTTTCCCCTATTATTCCCATTCTCTTGCCGTCGAAGTTTCTGGCTGAGAGTTCTGTTCCCAAAGATTCCACATGTTTCATCATCTGAATAAAGGTTATAGTCTTGATTTCTCCGTCAACCTTTACCTTGAAGGCGGCGTTGGTAGGATAGGCCTCCTTGGCTTTGTACATCAAATCCTTTATGGTCTCCCCGTTGTTTAGAAATGATTGAACCTTTTTCATATATCTGTCTCCTCGTTTTTACTTAGTAAGCCATCTAGTAATTTTTACTATGTCATTCGTTATTATATACTACATTCGCTTATTTTTGTGATGTTTTTGTGAAGTAAGCAGATAAAACAAGTCACTTCTTCCAATTTTTTCAAGAGCTTTTTTGACCGTTTCCCTGTTTTCCCTCTTGTGGAAATGCAGCAGCGCTCTCTGCATTTTCTTCTCCTCCATAGTCCTGGCCACATAGACTTTTTTCATGGTCAGCGGGTCAATACCCGTATAATACATGCATGTTGCCAGAGTTCCCGGGGTGGGATAAAAGTCCTGCACCTGATCGGGCACGAAGCCGTAATCCTTTAAGAACAGCGCCAGCTCCGCGCCGTCCTCCAGCCTGCTGCCCGGGTGGCTGGATATGAGGTAAGGTATCAGATACTGCTTCAGTCCCAGCTTCTCATTGGCCTTCTTGTATTTTTGCACAAATCTTATGAAACTATCCTTTGATGGTTTGTGCATACAGGCCAGCACCGCGTCAGATATGTGTTCGGGAGCGACCTTGAGGGTTCCGCTCACGTGATTTTTGCACAATTCTTCTATATATTGATCGCACTTCTCGTCGGCCAGCAGATAATCGTATCTTATTCCCGACCTTATGAATACCTTCTTGACGCCGGGCAGCTGTCTGACCGACCGCAGGATATCGAAATATTCGCCGTGATCTGGTCTGATGGCTGAGCATACTTTAGGGTAAAGGCAGTCCTTATGGCTGCAGACTCCTGATTTGAGCTGCTTGGCGCAGGCAGGGCCTCTGAAGTTTGCTGTAGGTCCTCCCACATCATGGATATATCCTTTAAAGTCCTTTCTCTTCGTCAGCTTCTCGGCTTCCGCCACTATGGCTTCTTTGCTCCTGCCTCGCACCTGCCTGCCCTGATGATAAGTTATGGCGCAGAAGCTGCATCCGCCGAAGCAGCCTCTGGAGCTGACTATGCTGAACTTTACTTCTTCAAAGGCAGGGATGCCGCCTGCCTCCATATAGCTTGGGTGAGGCTCATTCTCAAATGGAAGCCGATAAACGTCGTCCAGTTCCTCCTGTGAAAGCGGCGGCTGCGGAGGGTTCTGCATCAGCCACACTGTGTCCGAATATTTTTCCGCCAGCCCTTTCGCCGTTACAGAGTCGTTATTCTCGTATTGGCTGCGAAAGCTTTCGGCGTATTTTCGCTTGTCACTGTTAATCTGCGCAAATTCCGGCAATATTATCCAGTCATCGCCTGACGGAGCTTTCCTTCCTTTCCAGCAGGTTCCTCTAATCCAGGTGATATCCTTGATATCTATCCCGGAATCAAGAGCGTCGGCGATTTCGACTACAGCCCTTTCGCCCATGCCGTAGATGAGCAGGTCGGCTTTGGAATCGAGCAGTACAGACCGTCTGATCTTATCGCTCCAATAGTCGTAATGGCCCAGCCTCCTGAGGCTGGCTTCTATGCCTCCAATTATTACGGGAACTCCCTTATAAGCTTCTCTGGCTCTGTTGGCATATACCGTAAGAGCTCTGTCCGGCCGTCCTCCGGCTTTGCCTCCCGGCGCATATTCGTCTTTTTTCCTCTTATTCTTGAACACTGAATAATTGTTGACCATGGAATCGACTACGCCGCTGTTTATGAGAAAGCCCAGCCTCGGCCTGCCGAAGCGTTTGAAATCGTCGGCTGACTTATAGTCAGGTCTGGCAAGTATGACCACCTTATAGCCGCGGCTTTCAAGGACGCGGGCTATTATGGCCGTGCCGAAAGAATGGTGGTCCACATAAGCATCTCCCGTTACGAGAACGAAGTCTGCCTGCTGCCATCCCCTGTCATTCATCTCTTCTCTTGTCACAGGTAAAAACATAAAATCCCTCTTCCTAAATTTTGTCCGGCTTAATAAATTTTCTCCTGTCTCCGCTAAAAAGGGTACGAGAAGTCCCGTACCCCTTTTATATTTTCATTTTTATCCGCGTTTATCTCTTCCGCGCTTTTATCTTTTCCCTATCTCTGCTTTATTTCTTTCCTATCTCTGTCCTTTGTCATAAGGAATTCCCTCAGCCTTAGGCACTCTCGAGTTCTTGGACGTAAACGCCAGAACGATGAGTGTTATAAGATAAGGAAGCAGTCTGTATACGTAAGGGCTGACGCCGATCTCTGCCAGCATGTACACACCGTCTCCGTTGATGTCCAGACTTGTGTAAGTCGCAGATATGCACTTGAACAATCCGAAGAGGATTCCTCCGAGAGCGACGGTAAGCGGTTTCCAGTTACCGAATATCATAACTGCCAGGGCAAGGAAGCCGTATCCGGCCACTTCGCCTGTAGAAGCGCAGTTGGCAGTGGTAAGCGCATAGGTGAATCCGCCCATGCCTGCCAGGGCTCCCGAAATGGTTACGCCAGCGTACCTCATCTTATATACGTTGATTCCCAGGGAATCTGCCGCATGAGGGTTTTCTCCGCAGGACCTCAGTCTCAGTCCGAACTTTGTCTTATAAAGTATGATAGACAATATCACAAAGACCGCCAGGCATATATAAGTCGTCAGATACACCTTGTTGAGCAGAAGATTTCCTATGAAGCCGAAATCATGGTCTCTCGGAAGTCCGAAGGTGCTAGGCTTTATCATAAACCAGCCGGCTGCGTCTCCTGTGAACATTCTCATGGCGTTCTGCTGTGAGATCAGGTTGATGAGGAACAGAACCAGTGCAGGAGCCAGCATGTTCAGAGCAGTACCGCCTATGGTCTGGTCCGCTTTCAGATTGATAGCGGAAAAGGACAGCAGCAGTGAGAATATGGCGCCGAAAATGGACGCCGCAATCAAAGCCAGCAGCATCAGCAGCTGCCCCTGTTCCTGGGTAAACACCTGATTTTCCTGCATTATTCTTACGAACAGAACTCCTATGAACGCTCCGAAGATCATGATACCTTCAAGAGCCAGGTTAATAACGCCGCTTCGCTCGGCAAAGATTCCTGCCAGCGCGACGATCATCAGAGGAACAGCATACAGCATAGTCTGTTGAATCAAAAATACCATTACTCGTTTCCTCCTTCCTTATCTTCGGCAGCTGCACTGCTTTCAGATACAGCCTCTTCTTTCTTTTTGCCTCTCTTGTTGAGCAGCATCTTTATCAGCATTGCGAAAGCGCTGAGGTAAACTATAGAAGCTATGATTATATCGGTAATATACTCGTTGTAAGCAGTGAGAGTCTTGAGCTGCATACCGGCTATGTTAAGCATCGACATGAAGCAGCCTGTAAAGATTACTCCTATCGGATGGTTGGAAGCCAGCAGCGCTACCGGTATGCCGTTGAATCCTTCGTCAGGGAGCATCTGGTAGGTGGACCAGAAGAACTCAGTATGTCCCGACAGGTAATACAACGACGCTCCGGCCGCCGAAAGAGCTCCGGCTATTGCCATCGAAAGTACGATGCTCCTTTTATCGTTGATTCCGGCATATCTGGCTGCATGGCGGTTGCTTCCGCAGGCCTTGAGCTGATAGCCGAAAGTGGTCTTTGTCATGATTATATATATTACTATAGCGATCAGAATTGCGATCACTATTCCGCCCGTCACCTGCGAGCCCGGGAACAGCTTGTCCAGTCCGAAGTCAAATGTCTCCACTCCGTTGGAAGACGTAGGCTTGATGTAACCTACCTTTCCTCCCTCTTCTGCATTTTTAAGCTCGTCCCGCACTTCAAAGAACCATGTCACCAGATTGGCGGCTATCCAGTTGGTCATTATACAGGTGATTACTTCGTTGATATTGAGGAACGCTTTCAAAAGGCCAGGGATGCAGCCCCATATGGCTCCGGCTACCATTCCGCCGAGGAAGGCCAGTATCCAGACTATCCAGGCCGGAATCGTCTCGGTCGGCATTGTCAGCGCTATATACAGCGTAGCAGTCGTTCCCATCAGATACTGTCCCGGCGCGCCGATGTTGAACAGACCTGTTCTAAAAGCTACGGCAACGGAAAGTCCCGTCATTATCAGCGGAGTTCCTCTGAAGAGCATGTTGCCCATGTTGACAGGGTTGAAGCCAAAAGTAAGTGCTCCCGCTTCTCGTCCCGTGCTGAAAAGTCCGAGGAATACCAGCTTAACGCCCTCAAATATTCCGTTGGTGGTTATGCCTTCTTTTGTAAGTCCTACTATGATTACGATAAGAGTTCCGACCACCATGCCGATGAGGATGGAAATAATCGCTGAAAGTATACTCTTGAAAGCATCTGTGGAATAATATTTCTGTTTTCCGGTATCAGGATTCAGCTTATACATCTGCCCCCACCTCCTTGTCCTGACGCTTTGCTCCGGACATGTAAAGTCCCAGCTCCTGAGCGTCGGTCTTCTTAGGGTCAAGTTCTCCTACTATCTCGCCCTCATACATTACAAGTATCCTGTCCGAAAGGCTCATGACCTCGTCCAGCTCGAGCTGTACGGCGATTATCAGCGGTTCGTCTCTGTCCAGCTCCCTGGCGATTATGGCTTTCTGCTGATTTCCTCCCGACATGCTCCGTGCCACAGTCACAGGACCCTGGCCTGAGCGGATGTCGTATTCTTCAATGAGCTTATCAGCGTATTTTCTTACTTCGCTGAATTTAATAAATCCATGGTTCTGGAACTGCTTTTCTCTGAATTTCTGCAGAACAAGATTCTGCTCCAGCGTGTATGAAAGAATCAAGCCGTGTTTATGACGGTCCTCCGGAATGTGGCTCATTCCGGCAAGGCTGCGTTCTCTTATGCTGGCATGTGAAATATCTTTGCCGCAGAGAGTTATCTTCCCTCCGCTGGTCTTGTCAAGCCCGGTGATACCGTGTATCAGCTCAGTCTGGCCGTTTCCGTCGATACCGGCTATACATACGATCTCGCCCTGCCGCACGTCAAAAGAAACTCCCCTGACGGCGTCGTTTTTATGGAGCTTTGACGGAACGCTGAGGTTTTCCACAGACAGCACCACGTCTTTCGGCTTAGCCTCTGTCTTATCTATCTCCAGCTGTACCGGTCTTCCTACCATCATGGTGGAAAGCTGCTGCTTGGTCACGTCTTTGGTGTTGACAGTTCCGATGTACTTTCCCTTGTGCAGCACGGTGACCCTGTCTGATACAGCCATGATTTCATTCAATTTATGCGTGATAAACAAGATAGATTTGCCCTCTTGCGCAAACCCTCTCATAATTTCCATAAGTTCGTCTATCTCTTGAGGCGTCAGAACTGCTGTAGGCTCGTCGAAAATCAAGATTTCATTTTCTCTGTAGAGCATCTTCAAAATTTCTACGCGCTGCTGCATGCCTACGGTGATATCTTCAACCTTGGCGTTTACGTCTACCTTAAGGCCATACTTCTCCGACAGCTCAATAACTTTCTTTTTGGCTTCTTTCTTCTGCAGAAAGCCCATTTTAGTCGTCTCGGCTCCTAAAATTATATTGTCCAGAACGGTGAAAACGTCGATCAGCTTAAAATGCTGATGCACCATTCCTATGCCAAGAGCCGTGGCATCGTTAGGATTGTTGATCTTTACTTCTTTTCCGTCTTTTAAGATCGTGCCCTTCTCAGGCTGATAAAGTCCGAATAAAACACTCATGAGAGTGGATTTCCCCGCTCCGTTTTCGCCCAGGAGCGCGTGTATCTCTCCCTTTTTCAGTTGTAGCGTTATATCGTCGTTGGCCACAATTCCCGGAAACTCTTTCCGTATGTGGTTCATCTCAATTACGTATTCTGACATCGCTTTATCCTTTGCAAACATTCTATAACCTACAAAAAGGGGGAACATAAAAATCCCCCCTTTTATGCAAGTCTGATAACTTGTTTAATTTATCCGCCTGTACGGATTATTTAACAAATGTGATGTTTTCCCATTCAACTGTGCTTGGGTCTGAAACCTGTTCGCTGGAGATTTCGATTTCTCCGCTCTTAACCTTTTCATAGAGAGCGTTGTACTCTTCAACTGTCCAGTTTTTAAGCGACCAAGTGTCTGTAGGGATACCTACTGCGTCTGACTCAGCTCCGAAAACAGTGATCTTTCCGCCGAAATCAGCCCACTTGTCATCATAGTAAGCTCCGATAACGTTCATAGTGGATCCTGCCAGGTCTTTCATGGCTGAAGTAACTACTGTATCGGACTGACCTGACTGGTCAACGTCAACGCCGATGATGTCGCCGTCGTTGGCTCCTGCAGCAGCAGTACCTGACTGGAACATGCTTCCGCCGCACATGAAGATGACTTCTGTACCGGTTTCAAACCAGCCGCCCAGCATAGCCTGTAAGTCCTGAGAAGCGGAGAAGGATGAACCGTATTCCCAGCTGTATCTCATCTCTACTTTAGAACCTTTTTCTGCAGCTCCTGCTTCTACGCCCTGAACGAATCCGTATCCGTATTTGATGCAGGCAGGGTTGCTTCCGCCGCCGCCGCCGGAGAATCCGATCTTAGTGTAGCCTTCCATAGCTGCGGCATATCCTGCCAGATAACCCGCCTGTTCTTCCTTGTAGCTTACGGAAGCGATATTATCAACGCCTTCAATTGATCCGTCGATAAATATGAACTGAACCTCTGGGAAATCCTTGGCGGCCTGTGTAAGCGACGGAGCCTGCAGATAACCTGCGGCTACAACGATCTTGGCGCCGGCGTCTACAGCTGCCTTCATAGCGTCGTATCTGTCAGTATCGGTAGCCTGATCGCCGTTGGCCGGCTGATAATACTTGTATGACAGATCGTTTTCTGAAGCATAGCCCTTAACTCCGTTCCAAGTGAACTGGTTGAAGGAACCGTCTTTCAGCTGGCCGACGTCTGTTATGAACGCCAATTCATAAGTTCCGTCTTCAGATTCCATAGTATCCGGAATCGAATCATAGTTAACAGCTCCATCATTGTCAGCATCGCCGCCGTCGTTGCCGGAATCACCGTTTCCGCCGCAAGCGCCGAGAGCGAATACCATTACCATGATGAGCAATAATGAAAGAAACTTTTTCATCTTTTCCCTCCTAAGTAATTTTACATAAATTTTATAAGTCAATTATATAATAAAGATTCCAA
>PPYF01526109.1_pt1 | contig 12307 bp, 10 predicted proteins | sample 1559871 | NCBI WGS metagenome assembly PPYF01 (sample SAMN08240021, study PRJNA423297) | Human gut metagenome, whole genome shotgun sequencing project. | reverse complement strand
GCAAAAGAGAAAATCAGCTTAATGCTTGATTGGTATGTGAATCCTGACCACGCAGCAATCATCGTGGCACAACAAAAAGGCTTTTTTGAAAAAAATAACTTAGAGGTCGAGATTATCGAACCAGCCGATCCATCATTACCGCCTAAATTGGTTGCCGCAGGAAAAGTGGACTTAGCTATTAATTATCAACCTCAACTTTATCAACAAGTTTCAGAAGGATTACCTTTAGTAAGAGTGGGATCTCTCATTTCTAGTCCATTAAATAGCGTTGTGGTGCTCAAAAATAGCAACATCAAAACACTTGCCGATCTGAAAGGCAAAAAAGTAGGCTATTCAGTCAGTGGCTTTGAAGATGTGTTGCTCGACACAATGCTTCGCTCTATTGGACTCAGCAATCAAGACGTAAAATTAGTAAACGTGAATTGGTCACTTTCCCCTTCTCTTTTAACAGGGCAAGTCGATGCGGTTATCGGAGCATTTCGTAATTTTGAACTGAATCAGATCCATTTAGAAAAACAAGAAGGCGTGGCATTTTTCCCAGAACAATATGGTGTGCCAGCTTATGATGAATTGATTTTAGTGGCTAACAAAAACAGTCTTGCTTCTAAAAAAATTTCCGATTTTTTGACCGCACTTGAACAAGCTACAACCTACCTACAAAACAACCCAAATGACGCATGGCAAGCATTTGTGAGCTATAAGTCAAAAGAACTCAATACAGAATTAAATCAATTAGCGTGGAAAGATACCTTGCCTTTACTCGCAGCTAAACCTCGTCAATTGGATGTCAAACGTTATCAACAAATGGCGGAGTTTATGCATCAAAAAGGCTTGATTCCAAAAGCACTAGAATTGAAAGACTATGCCATCGAATTACAGTAAGGGAAAATGATGATTAACCAACTAATTCAGCAAGCGCAACCTTATTGGAAGCAATATGTTGAGCATGAATTTGTGCAACAACTTGCAAAAGGCACCTTACCAAAAGCTTGTTTTCAACACTATTTAAAACAAGATTACCTCTATCTTTTCCATTATAGCCGTGCTTTTGCCTTAGGCGTGTTCAAGGCGAGAAATTTTGCCGAAATGGACATGCCGCGTAAAACGCTCGACATTCTTTGCCAAGAAATCCAATTACATTTGGATTACTGCCGACAATGGGAAATCAGTGAACAGGAAATATTCCAAACCCCAGAAAGTGCGGCATGTATTTCCTATACACGTTACCTGCTTGATTGTGGAATGACGGGCGGCTTACCAGAGTTATATGCAGCCGTTACGCCTTGTGCTTTGGGTTACGCACAAGTCGCCCGCTACATCACAGAAAATTATCCAAAATGACCAAGCAATCCTTATCAAGCATGGATTGACGCATACTCAGTACTAGAATATCAACAAGCTGCACAAGAAACTGTTGATTTTCTGACCGCACTTTGTGAACCACTTAATGATGCCCAATTCGCTCGTATCCAACAAATTTTTACTACGGCTACCCGAATGGAAATCGGATTTTGGCAAATGGGATTGGATTTATCATAAAAATAAAGGCGTGAAATGAAATCTATTTATTTATCAAAAATTCGTGAGCAAAACCCGCTTATTCATAACATAACCAACATTGTTGCGGCAAATTTTAGTGCCAATGGTTTACTTGCATTAGGTGCGTCACCATTGATGTCAGCGAACATAGAGGAAATGGTTGAGGTGCCCAAAATCAGCCAAGCATTGGTAATCAATATCGGTACGCTTATCGGTAAAGAACGAGAGGCTATGTTATTAGCAGGTAAAACCGCTAATTCAATAGGCATTCCTGTCGTGCTTGATCCTGTAGGAGTGGGTGCCACTAGCTACCGACGAGAAACTATCCGTCAGTTACTGTCTGAAGTGAAATTTGCCTTAATTCGTGGTAATGCAGGTGAGCTAGCTACGATTGCTGGTGAAGACTGGCAAGCAAAAGGCGTGGATGCAGGACAAGGTAAAACGAATCTACAAGAAGTCGCTCAACGTGTTGCACAACGCTATGACTCTACGGTGTTGATTAGTGGAGAGGTCGATATTATCAGTGATGGACAACAAACGGCCACAGTCCATAATGGTACGCCGCTATTTCCAAAAGTCACCGCATCGGGTTGTTTATTAAGTGCAGTATGCGCAGCATTTTTAGCTGTTGATGAAGGTAAACATTTTTCAGCAACAATCGAAGCCTGTGCAGCTTACACCATTGCAGGGGAGATTGCGGCTAAAAACTTAACCACACAAGTCGGTCAGTTCCAAATTCGTTTACTTGATGAATTGTCTGCTTTAACACCTAATGTAATAGAACAAAATGCGGAGGTGAAATATGTCTAACATCACACAAGTGTTGACTATTGCTGGCTCTGACAGTGGCGGTGGTGCTGGAATTCAAGCAGATCTCAAAACCTTTCAAATGCAGGGCGTATTTGGCACTTCAGTGATTACTGCTGTCACTGCACAAAACACACTTGGTGTATTTGATATTCACCCTATTCCACTGAAAACAATTCAAGCACAACTAGAAGCAGTAAAAAATGACTTTCATATTGCTAGTGCCAAAATTGGTATGCTTGGTACTGCAGATATTATCGAATGTGTAGCTGATTTCTTAAGTCATCGTCCATTCGGCACATTAGTTCTTGATCCTGTCATGATTGCGAAAGGGGGAGCCCCTTTATTGCAACAACAAGCGGTTTCTGCATTAAGCAAATATTTATTGCCACTTGCCGATGTGATTACGCCAAATATTCCTGAGGCAGAAGCTTTAACAGGCATTAAAATTTCTGATACAGCCAGCATTCAACAAGCCGCGTTAGACTTGCAAAAACAAGGCGCAAAAAATGTGATTATTAAAGGCGGACATTCGCTGAATTCAAAAAGTCAGCTATGCCAAGATTGGCTCCTTTTACAAAATGGTGAGCATTTTGTTTTAGAAAGCGTGCGTTTCGATACACCACATACTCACGGCACGGGCTGTACTTTTTCAGCCTGCTTAACAGCAGAATTAGCCAAAGGCACACCGTTAAAAAGTGCGGTGAAAACAGCTAAAGATTTTATCACTGCAGCCATCTCTCACCCATTGAATATTGGTCATGGACATGGTCCAACAAATCATTGGGCTTACAGTCGCCTTTAAGGATTAAAAGATGAAAAATATTCAAGAAATTTTACCGCTCTATTTTGTAGCAGGCACACAAGATTGCCGACATTTAGGTGATAATCCAGCTGATAACTTGCTTTCTGTTCTTAGACAAGCTTTAGAAGGTGGCATTACCTGCTTTCAATTTCGCGATAAAGGCAAATTCTCATTAGAAAATTCGCCAGATGAGCAACGAGCCTTAGCCATTAGCTGTCGAGATTTATGCCGTCAATATGATGTGCCATTTATTGTTGATGACAATGTTGATTTGGCATTAGAAATTGAGGCTGATGGGGTTCACGTTGGACAAAGCGATACGCCTGTAAAAACGATTCGAGCAAGAAGTAATAAGCCTCTGATTATTGGTTGGTCCATTAACCGCTTAGATGAAGCAAAAATCGGAGAGGGATTATCTGAAATCGATTATTTTGGTGTTGGTCCAATTTTTCCCACTCAATCAAAAGAGAATCCTTCCCCGACTCTAGGAATGGAATTTATTCAAACCTTGAGAAATGGAGGTATCACAAAACCGCTTGTGGCGATTGGCGGAGTAAAACGGGAACATGTAAAAACCTTACGAAAATATGGCGCTGATGGTGTTGCTGTGATCACAGCCATAACTCAAGCAAATAACATAAAAGCAGCAACGCAAGCTTTAAAAGAAGATAGTAATACCAGAAAGTCATAATCGAATGAATCTAAACCGATTAATTCGAGTAAAACTCATAAAAAAACGACCGCACTTGCGGTCGTTTCTATTTATCGCTCAAAGGATTATTTTAATTTTTCACCTTTAAACTCACCTGTCAAACTTTCTAAGAAAGAAGTAATGTCTTCTACATCTTTTTGAGCAGGCTGTTTCACATTACTTTGGTATTTCAACATTGCGCGCACAGCATCTTTTAACTCTTTTGCTGAGGCATCATGGAAATATGGTGCGGTAAGCGCGATGTTACGTAAAGTTGGCACTTTGAAGCGATGCATATCGAATGGATCTTTAGTTTGTGCAAAGCGACCTTCATCTGCATCAGTTAATGGCGTACCACGATCTTTAAAGTAATCGCCGTAGAGTCCCATGTATTCGTAAGATTGTCCGCCCATTGCTACGCCAGTATGACAAGTATCGCATTTATGTTGTTTGAATAACTCATAACCGCGAACTTGTTGCTCGGTCAAGGCTGTTTTATCCCCTTTCAAATAACGGTCGAAATCACTATTTGGCGTAATTAATGTTTTTTCATATTCACCAATCGCGTGAATTAAGGTTTCTTTCGTCACTTGTGGATATTCTTTTAAGAATTCTTTTTTGAACTCTTCATCCATTTCAAAACGTGCCACGATGTCATCCCAAGAGTGGGAACCCATTTCTACCGGATTTGTTGGAGGACCTTTCGCTTGATCCGCTAAATCTGCTGCACGTCCATCCCAGAATTGCACAAAGTTAAATGCAGCATTAAACACGGTTGGCGCATTAATTGGACCTTTTTGTCCATCAATACCTGTTGAAGTATCAAGTCTATCCACACCGCCTTTGTCTAATTGGTGACAAGTATGACATTGAATAGTACCATCACCAGATAAACGTCCATCGAAGTAAAGATTACGACCTAATGCTACTTTTGCTTTATCTGTGGTAAGGACATCAGGAATTGGCTGAACTAAACGATCAGCATCAACATTGGGTGTTTCTTTTGGTAGAGACATTTTACGTGCTTCACGAATCCAATTAAGCAACACCACTTTTTCTTGCTCATCTGGTTTACTTCCCCAGTGAAGATGTCTGAATTTAGCAATTGGCATTTCGTTATTTTCAAGTACACGTTGTAATTTTGCTAAATCAGCTTGTGATAATTTGCTCGGATCTTTTAAGCCTTCAACTAAACGATCTAAGCGGAAGGCTCTAAGCCCATTCTGAATATCCGATTGCATTTGAGCACCCACAATCGGGAATTTTGAATAAAATGGAAGAGGTGTGTTTGGACTGTGGCAATATTGGCAGCTGTTATCAAACAACGCTTTTGCCACTTTTTCTTGTTCGCCCGTATAGCGATTTTCCATTAAAAGTTGGGTCGCGTTCTCTTTATCAAATTGATGTAGATACCCCACAACCCCCAAATAACCCAATACTGCAATGGCTGCTCCGCCAATAATCAGTTTTTTCATCTAATCCTCAAAATGATCAATAAAATATAAATATAAAAAGAAAGAGAAAGCTTAAAAAGCAAGGTGATTATGCCAAAAAATTGGCTTATATTTTATGTGGATTTAATTTGATTTGGCTATGGATGCGATTGATTGCATTACAGGTGTTTTTGCCTTATGAATACAGATCTCCCTAAAATTCAGCAATAAAAAATGCGGTTATTTCTAACCGCACTTTACGTTTTATTATCTCTCGTTTATTTCTTTGGCGCTTGCATAAAGCGGAAGAAATCACTGTCTGGTTTCAAGATCATCATATTACCTGAACCTTCGAAGCTGCTTTCATAGGCTTTTAAGCTACGAATAAAGCTATAAAACTGTGGTTCTTGAGCAAAAGCTTGAGAATACAATTTCGCTGCTGCCGCATCACCATTACCACGTAATTCTTGTGCAGTTTTATTTGCATTCGCTAAGATCAAAGTGACTTTACGATCCACGTCTGCTTGAATGAAGGCTGCTTTTTCTTTACCTTGTGAACGATGTTCACGCGCAACGGCATCACGTTCTGCACGCATACGTTGGTAAATCGAAGAAGAAACTTCATCCGGTAAATTGATTTGTTTTACGCGAACATCGACGACTTCAATCCCTAATTCAGAGGTACTATCCTGCCCTGAATTTAATGCTTTTTTCGCCCCCGCCATTAATTCACCACGGGTACCTGAAACGATATCTTTAATTGTACGAGTACCAATTTCTGAACGCAGACGGTCATTCACTTTACGGCTTAATAAGCTTGAAGCTTGGTTATAATCACCACCACCCGTTGCAGTATAGAAACGACCGAAATCGCTGATTCTCCATTTCACATAGGAGTCCACCAACAAGTCTTTTTTCTCGACTGTCACAAAACGAGTAGCAGATCCATCAAGGGTACGAATACGCGCATCAAGCACTTTAATGCTATCAATTAAAGGTAATTTAAAATGCAAACCTGGTTCATATACAACCACTTTGTTTTCTGCATCGCGTTGTACTTTGTTAAAACGCAACATGATGCCACGAGTGCCCTCAGTTACAACCACTACGCTGGAATACAGCACCGCAGCAATCACCACAATAATCGGAAGTAAGAATTTACGCATTAATTAAATCTCCCTTGGCGAATGCCTTCATTTGATTGAACCGGTTGAATCGCTTGTGTTTCTACACGACGTTCCTGTGTTGAAACAGGCGCAGAACTGACCGCACTTTCTGAAGTAGTCGTCACTGGCTTAGTCGCTTTTTTACCCATTAATTGCTCCAATGGTAATACGGTTAAATTGTTACCATTATTGCTGTCTAGCATCACTTTAGGTGTATTTGCCATGACTTTTTCCATGGTTTGAATATAAAGACGCTCTTTTAACAAATCAGGTGCTGCTTTAAATTCAGGTAGCAGACGTTGTAAACGTTCCACTTCCCCTTGCGCATCAAGTACAACACGATCTTTATAAGCGGTTGCTTCTTCAACGATACGCTGTGCATCACCACGAGCGATTGGCTCTTTCTCGCGAGCATAAGCTTCCGCTTCACGAATGTAACGTTGTTCATCTTCCTGTGCTTTAATCGCATCATCGAAAGCATCTTTCACTTCTTCTGGTGGGCGTGCGGATTGGAAGTTCACGTCAATCACTTCAAGTCCCATATCATAAGGTTTGATAATATCGTTCAAGGCTTTCCATGTATCTTCACGTACCACGGCACGACCCGTTGTCAGCACATCATTCATAGTCATATGACCAATCACATAACGAAGTGCACTGTCAGTCGCTTGTCCAAGACTATTATCCGCATTGCTTACGCTAAACAGGTATTTTTCAGGATTTTGCACGCGATATTGCACGGTCATTTCCACTTTAACCATGTTTTCATCTTTGGTTAACATCGCACCTTGTGTTTTAAGCTCACGAACTTGCTCTACATTCACTGGAATCACTTTATCAATAAAGGTTGGTTTCCAGTTTAAGCCTGGTTGAACGATAGAATGAAACTCGCCAAAACGTAACGTCACGCCACGTTCTGCTTCTTTAATGGTGTAAAAACCGCTTGCGCCCCAAATAATCCCTCCGATTACTGCAGCGATTGGTAAAATTTTGCCTAAATTAAATGAAGGCATATTTGGCGAAGTATTATTTGATCCGCCCTTCTTATTGCCACCACCTAATTTTTTCAACAGATTATTAAATACTTCTTCAATATCTGGAGGTGATTGTTCCTGATTTTTATTGTCTCGAGCGCCCCAGCCATTTTCATTTTGCTTATCTGATGAATTATCTGACTGTTTTGGACCACTGCTCTGTCCCGGTTTACCCCAAGGATCTTGATCTGGACCGTTTTGCGACATTACGTTCTCCATTTGTCTAAAATTTTTAATGAGTTTAACGAAATAAATGGGGTTAGTCTATGAAAATACAAGTGGCAATGCAAATTATTATAAAATAAAAAATCCTTGAATATTTTCAAGGATTTTCTTTTATTCATTTACTTGGTAAATCAAGGATTTTTGTATATTTTTTTCTACTAAACTTTTTCCATCCCATTGATAAAAGTGCGGTTGAATTTTTGACTGATTTATAAATGCCGCAAAGTAAAAAGGCAAATCATCCGTAAAGATCAAAGCACCTTTCGGACAATAATCTGAAAAGATCTGCAGTTGTTCTGGCAAATGCGTCACACTTGATAACTTCACTATTCCTACGCCTTGTGATTTCAATACAGCTTCACGTAAACACCAACAGCGATAAAAGGCCAGGTCTGCATCAGGCTGATTAGCAAACCATTCTTGTTCTGCTTGTGGCGCAAAATGCGCCATGAGCGCAGAAAAATTCCGTTTTTTTGAAAATTCAATATCAATACCGACCGCACTTTTTTCTGATTCGTTAATATGCAGCAATACGGCGACCCAATCACCAGAGTGACTAATATTAAAGTCAATATTCTCGACAGGAAATTGTGGTCTACCACTTTGAGTACGATAAATTCGCCCTAAAAGTGCGGTTGATTTTTCCGCTGTTTTTAGCAACTGCCAAAGTAAAAAATGCGCCAATCGACGGCATTGATGTCGTTGCGTTATCCGAGAATTCCCCTTCGGTTCTATACGCAAATTCTCAGGGACTAGTTCCCTAGGGATTTCATCAAAAGGAAAAGATTGTTGAATATTGGCGTAGGCAATAAAAGTTGTCATAAAAATAATGAATAAACATGCAAATTTGATTGCATTATAAAAGGAAATCTACTGCACGCCAACACAAGCTAAAACTCATCAAAGCAAGGTGTTAGATTGAAACTGTGAGCGGTTTCACAGATTTTTCTCTTTAAATACGTTACATTTCAAAGAACTAATTACAGGAGGTTCTATGTTTAAACAACTTCAACAAGTCGGTAAGGCATTCATGTTGCCAATTGCTATTTTGCCTGCTGCGGGTCTTTTACTCGGGATCGATGGGGCACTTTCCAATAAAGCAACAGTGCAAGCCTATCCAATTTTAAATAATGAGGCGCTGCAAGGCCTGTTTCAGATCATGTCAGCAGCCGGTAGCGTAGTGTTTGCCAATTTAGCCTTATTATTGTGTATTGGTTTAGGTATCGGCTTAGCCAAACGTGACAAAGGCGTTGCCGCTCTCGCTGCGGTTGTTGGTTATCTCATTATGACGGGTACCATTGCTGCATTAATTCCGATTTTCTCTCCTGATGTAAAAAGCATCGATACGGGTGTGATTGGAGCATTGGTGATGGGCTTGATTACCGTTAAATTACACAATCGCTATCACAACATCCAATTACCACAAGTATTAGGTTTCTTTGGCGGCTCTCGCTTTGTGCCAATTGTGACTGCTTTTTCAGCTATTTTTGTTGGATTAGTTTTCTTCCTCATTTGGCCAACTTTCCAACAATGGCTCGTATCGGCAGGTAAAAGCATCGCCTCCATGGGAACCTTTGGAACATTCTTATACGGTTTCTTAATGCGATTATCTGGTGCGGTTGGCTTACATCACATGATTTACCCACTGTTTTGGTATTCTGAATTAGGCGGTGTGGAAATGGTTAATGGCGAGATGATTGTCGGTGCACAAAAAATCTTTTTCGCTCAATTAGCGGATCCAAATCACCATGGTTTATTTACTGAAGGAACCCGTTTCTTTGCTGGCCGTTTTGATACCATGATGTTTGGCTTACCAGCAGCCTGTTTAGCTATGTATCACTGTGTACCGAAAAAACGTCGTGCACAAATTGGCGGCTTGTTCCTTGGTGCGGCCCTCACCTCTTTCATTACCGGCATTACAGAACCTATCGAGTTTATGTTCTTGTTTGTTGCACCATGGCTTTATGTGTTCCACGCATTCTTAGATGGGGTATCTTTCTTTATTGCCGATTATTTAAATATCTCTATTGGGAATACTTTCTCTGGTGGTTTTATTGATTTCTTGCTCTTTGGTATCTTACAAGGTGATGAAAACACCCATTGGTTGCGTGTGATTTTTGTCGGTATTCCTTGGGCGCTGCTCTATTACTTCTCTTTCGTTTTCTTGATTCGCATCTTTAATGTGATGACACCAGGACGTGGTGAAGAAACCGAAGAAAATGTAGAACAAGAAACAAGTTCACTGACTGAAAATGCACATAAAATTATTGCAGCATTAGGTAACGCTGAAAATATTGAAAACGTGGATGCGTGTATTACTCGCTTACGTGTTTCAGTTAAAGATGTAAAAGCCGTTGATAAAGCCACATTGAAAAAATTAGGTGCGATTGATGTGCTTGAAGTTGGCGGTGGCGTACAAGCCATTTTCGGTGCTAAAGCAGTTCTCTATAAGAGTGAAGTGAATCAAATCTTAGGAAAAGAAGATTAACTCCTAAAAAATAAAGGGCGTTTATCCCGCCCTTTTGAGTAATAAAACAAAAGTGCGGTCAAAATCAACCGCACTTTTTTATTATTTCAACAAATATGCACGTAGTTGTGCAAAATCGTTATCCATTTCATCAGAAAGTAATGGCAATTTATTGTGTTTATCCAAGGCTTCTGGCAATGGAAGATCGAGCGAAAGAATACGCTCCACTGACTCTTTAAATTTCGCAGGATGTGCCGTACATAAGAAAATACCGGTTTCATCCGCTTTAAGTTGATCTTTCAATACTTGATAGGCGATTGCACCGTGTGGTTCACATAAATAACCTTTTGCGTACATCGCTTTTAAGGTTTCTTCTGTTTCGCTATCGCTTAACATACCAGAACCTAAATCACTTAAATTCCAGCCATTACGTTTAAATAACTCTTCGACACGTGGCCAGTTGTTAGGACGACTGACATCCATCGCATTAGAAAGCGTGGCTACAGTCGCTTTAGGTGCCCAATTACCTGATTCTAAATAACGTGGCACGGTATCGTTCGCATTGGTGGAAGCAATAAAGCGTTTAATTGGTAAACCCAATGTTTTTGCAATTAAACCTGCGGTTAAGTTACCGAAGTTACCACTTGGTACAGAAACTACTACGTTATCACGTTTTTCTTTTGGTAATTGCGCTACCGCTTCAAAGTAATAACAAACTTGCGCCAATAAACGGCTAATGTTAATGGAATTTGCTGAGTTTAAACCAATCGCTTGACGTAGTTCTGCATCATCAAATGCTTGTTTAACTAACGCTTGGCACGCATCGAAATCGCCATTAATCGCCACAGTGCGAATATTGCCACCTAAAGTACAGAATAGCTTTTCTTGTAATGGACTGATTTTGCCTTTCGGATATAAAATCACGACATTGATGTTTTCTAACCCATAAAACGCGTGGGCAACTGCCGCACCGGTATCACCAGATGTCGCTGTTAAAATAGTAATTTTTCCATCACCACGCACTGCAGCAAGCGCTTGCGCCATAAAACGACCACCAAAGTCTTTAAATGCTAAAGTTGGTCCATGGAATAATTCAAGTGCATAAATATTATCTTCTACTTTTTCCAACAGTGCAGGAAAAGTAAATGCATTTTTTACCATTGCATCTAATGTTACTTTCGGTAATTCTTCACCGATTAATGCGCTAAGAATTTTTTGACTACGTTCAACCAATGGTAAAGCTAATAATTCGTCAATATTGCTTAACGTTGGAATGGTTTCCGGAAAAAATAAGCCTTGATCCTTACCAAGCCCTTGACGTACTGCCTGAGCAAAATTTACTTGTTCTTCAGGGTGTTTGATGTTGTACAAATTCATTGTATATCCGTTAATTATAGAGTTTTAATAAAATGTTATTCCCCTCTTATAAAAGAGGGAATAAAGCGATTTGTTATTTAACCGAGCTCTCTCACGCCGTCATTATCGACCTTACAAACATGAACAAAGCCTTCATTGTTTTGCAAATAGTGATTTTCTAAATAAGTCGCCAGTTTTGTTGCCGTTTGTAAATCAGGTGCGATGGAGAAAATCGTTGGTCCAGAGCCTGAAATCCCCGTCGCTAACGCGCCTAAATCACGAGTGGCTTGTTTCACTTCCGCGAAGTTTGGTAATAAAGCCTCACGATAAGGTTCTGCTATCACATCTTTCATCATCATCGCTGCAAGGTTTTCTTGATGCGTGTGACATGCGTGCACAAAGCCACCTAAATGACGACCATGAGAAATCACATCTTGACGCGTGTAGCTTTTCGGTAAAATTGCACGCGCTTCAGCAGTTGAAACCTCAATGCCAGGGTAAGCTAAGACCCAATACCAATTATCAAAGAATGGCAGTTTTTGGCAAATGTTACCGAGGGATTGTACCATAAATTGCACACCACCAAGATAGCAAGGCGCAACGTTATCATAATGGATTGAACCTGAAATACGACCTTCCAACTCTCCCATCATTTCTAACAATTCCATTTTTGAAAATGGTTCATCGTGGAATTTATTTAATGCTACTAATGCAGCCACAATAGAACAGGCACTTGAGCCTAATCCTGAACCAATCGGCATATTTTTCTCAAGGGTCAAACGCA
>PPYF01066249.1_pt1 | contig 12307 bp, 10 predicted proteins | sample 1559871 | NCBI WGS metagenome assembly PPYF01 (sample SAMN08240021, study PRJNA423297) | Human gut metagenome, whole genome shotgun sequencing project. | reverse complement strand
TAATCAACCTCACAATCTTTCTTTCAAGCACGCCTTACACTGCATGTAACGCGTTTACACCTATATAATACCTTTACCTACCCCCCATTGTCAAGTATTTCATGGAAACATTCACCAAAAAAATACAAGGATACAAGAATAAGTGTCACTATCCTTTACAATACAGCCGCCGTATCCGCAAAAAACCACGCCGCAGCCATTGCTGTGCGCCGGTGCATCTGTTATACTTTATATAGTTTTTTTCCGTTTTGTATTTTACCGGATAAAGGAGCGATTTATAATGTCTGTTATGGAACTTCTGACTACCCGCCGCACCTACCGCCGGTTTGCACAAAAGGCCGTGCCGCAGGATGTGGTGGATGATATCGTACAGGCCGTGCGGCTGTCCTCCTGCGGGGCAAACCGGCAGGCGGTGCGTCTGGTGCTGGTGCAAAGCCCGGAGATGGTGGCCAAGGTACAGCCGCTGGTCAAATGGGCTGGCTATCTGCCGCCGGAGCAGGGCACGCCCAAGGCGGACGAGCTGCCCACCTTTTATGCAGCTGTGGTGCAGGATACCGCCATTCCCGGCGACCTTGCCACCGACACCGGCATTGCGCTGGCAAACATGACCCTTGCCGCATGGGACAAGGGCGTGGGCAGCTGCATCATGGGCGCGATCAATAAGCCCGCCTTGACCGCTCTGCTGGGCATTGAGGAGCCGCAGAAGCTGGCGTTTATGGTGGCCTTTGGTTACCCCACTCACAAAGCCCGCATCGTACCCATGACCGAGCAGACCGGCGTAAAGTACTATCTGGACGAAAACCGCGACTACTGCGTGCCCAAGCGCAGCGCGGAGGAGATTGCAAGAAGCCTGTAAAAGCCGGTTTATACTGCATATATTCACATATTTTCTCCGTTATTGCATAAATGTTTGCAAAATCGTTTCAATTTTACGGATTATTATGCACAAGTATTGACTTTTCGTTTTGTACAAACTATACTAAGTGCGTTCCCCGAAAGCGCGATGAATCGCATCCCATCGGGGCAAAGCAAACTATATTGCATAGATTGAGGAGTGTTTGAATATGAAAAAGATCTCTCGCCGCAGCTTCATGGCTGCCGCTGCTGTTTCCGTTGCTGCTCTGGCTATGACCGCCTGCGGTGGTTCCGCAAGCTCTGCTGCTTCCTCTGTGGCAAGCTCTGCCGCTTCCTCCGAGGCTGTTTCTTCTGCCGCTGAGCTGACCACCGTAGAGGCCGGCAAGCTGACCATGGCTACCAACGCCGCCTTCCCTCCGTACGAGATGACCACCGATGCCGGCGAGTTCGAGGGCATCGACGTGGACACCGCCAAGGCCATTGCTGAGAAGCTGGGTCTGGAGCTGCAGATCGATGATATGGACTTTGACGCCGCACTGCTCAGCGTGCAGCAGGGCAAGGCCGACATCGTGATGGCAGGCGTTACCGTGACCGACGAGCGCAAGGCTGTGATGGACTTCTCCGACAGCTACGCCACCGGCATCCAGTCCATCATCGTGCCCAACGATTCCGACATTGCTTCTCCCGACGATCTGGCCGGTAAGACGATCGGCACCCAGCGCGGCACCACCGGCTACATCTACTGCTCCGATGATTTCGGCGATGAGAACGTGGTTGCTTACGACGATGGTCTGACCGCTGTGCAGGCCCTGAACAATGGTCAGGTGGACGCTGTGGTCATCGACAACGCTCCCGCACAGGAGTTCGTGGCTGCCAACCCCGGCCTGAAGGTGCTGGATACCAGCTACGCCGAGGAGGATTACGCCATCGGCATGGCAAAGGGTTCTGCTCTGGAGGACGCTGTCAACAAGGCTCTGGAGGAGCTGAAGGCTGACGGCACCCTGCAGGCCATCGTGGACAAGTACATCAACGCAAACTAAGCTGCGTGCCCTGTACCATTCCCGTACCCAAGGAGGCGCCCCGCTCCGGGGCACCTCTTTTTTTAGAAAAAAGTGGTTACAATTTATTGACAAACAGAAAGCGAGGATGTGAATGGCTGCGCAATACGAACTGCTCAAAGAGCTGCTCAACAGCGGCACAAAGCTAAGCTTTGGACAGGATTTCTTTTTTAAGTTTTATCAGGCCTTTCTGCTGAAGGACCGCTGGATGCAGTACATCAACGGTGTGGGCACCACCCTGCTGGTCACCGCACTGGCGCTGGCGCTGGGCGTGGTGCTGGGCAGCGTGGTGGCGCTGGTGCGCGTGACCCACGACCAGCAGCGCCCCGGCCATAAAAACGCAGTGCTGGGCTTTTTTAACGCGGTGTGTCAGGTGTACACCACCATCATCCGCGGCACGCCCATGATGGTGCAGCTGCTGATCATGAGCATGGTCATTTTTTCCAACAGCCGCAACTTTACCATGGTAGGTGCGCTGACTTTGGGCATCAACTCCGGCGCGTATGTATCCGAGATCATCCGCGGCGGCCTGATGGCTGTGGACCCCGGCCAGATGGAAGCCGGGCGCAGCCTTGGCCTGAACTACATGACCACCATGGTGGTCATCATCATCCCGCAGGCCATCCGTGCGGTGCTGCCTGCACTGGGCAACGAGTTTATCGTCCTGCTCAAGGATACCTCCCTGGTCACCACCATCGGCGGCAAGGAGCTGCTGTATGCTGCACAGGGCATTATGAACCGTACCTACGAAGCCATGTTCCCCCTGCTGGGCGTTGCACTGATCTACCTGATCCTTGTTATGCTGTTTACATGGCTGCTGAGCAAGTTTGAGAGGAGGCTGGCACAAAGTGACCGATAAGATTTTGGAAGTACGCGGCCTGACCAAGACCTATGGCGGCGTAAAGAAGCGCGGCGCAAAAAAGGCCGACCCCACGCTGGACGTGCTGAAAGGCATCGACCTTGATATCTACCGCGGCGACGTGGTTTGCCTGATCGGCCCTTCCGGCTGCGGCAAATCCACCTTTCTGCGCTGCCTGAACCGGCTGGAGACCCCCTCCTCCGGCTCCATCAAGTTTGAGGGTGTGGAGGTAAACGAGACACACATCGATGCCGTGCGCCAGAAGATGGGCATGGTGTTCCAGCACTTCAACCTGTTCCCCCACCTGACCGTGAAAAAGAACCTTGAGCTGGCACCCAGCCTGCTGAAGCTGAAGGACAAAGAGGCCATCTCTGCCCGTGCAGACGAGCTGCTGGCGCGCGTAGGTCTGGCCGACAAGGCCAACGCCTACCCCAAGAGCCTGTCCGGCGGTCAGCAGCAGCGCATTGCCATCGCCCGCGCGCTGGCAATGGATCCGGACGTGATCCTGTTCGACGAGCCCACCAGCGCCCTTGACCCCGAGATGGTGGGCGAGGTGCTGGAGCTGATGAAGGAGCTGGCACACACCGGCATCACCATGCTGGTGGTCACCCACGAAATGGGCTTTGCCCGCGAGGTGTCCAACCGGGTCATCTTCATCGATGACGGCAAAATTCAGGAGGATGAGTCGCCGCAGGAGCTGTTCACCAACCCCAAGCATCCCCGCCTGAAAGCCTTCCTCTCCAAGATGCTGTAATAATATAAAAAATTCAAGCCCGGAAGTTCGATAGACCTTCCGGGCTTGTTTCATTAAAAATAGCGCTGCGGCTTAAAGCTCTGCCAGAATGGCATCGCCCATGGCGGTGCAGCCAAGGCAGGTGCAGCCATCGCTCATGTTGTCGGCGGTGCGCAGACCCTTGTCCAGCACACGGCTCACAGCGTTCTCAATGGCATCGGCTTCCGCTGCCATGCCAAAGGAGTACCGCAGCATCATGGCAGCAGACAAGATGCAGGCAGTGGGGTTTACGATGTCCTTGCCTGCAATGTCCGGGGCCGAGCCGTGGATGGGCTCGTACAGGCCCCGGGTGCCGTCGCCAAGGCTGGAGGACGGGATCATACCGATGGAACCGGTGATCATAGAAGCCTCGTCCGACAGAATGTCGCCGAACATATTCTCGGTGACGATCACGTCGAACTGCGCGGGGTTCTTCACGATCTGCATAGCGCAGTTGTCCACGAACATCTCGCTGTACTCCACGTCCGGGTACTCGGCCTGCAGCCGGTGCATCACAGTGCGCCACAGGCGACTGGTGTCCAGCACGTTGGCCTTGTCCACACAGCACAGCTTTTTGCGGCGCTTGCGGGCAGTCTCGAAGCCGATGCGGCCAATGCGCTCGATCTCGTGCTCTGCATAGGGCATGGTGTCCACGGCCTGCTTTTCGCCGTTTTCCAGCGTGTGGGTCTGGTGCTGGCCAAAGTACACGCCGCCGATCAGCTCCCGCACAATGATAAAGTCAATGCCCTGTGCCACGATCTCGGGCTTTAAGGGGCTGGCAGGCGCCAGCTGCGGCCAGATCTTGGCGGGGCGGTTGTTGGCGTACAGCCCCATGCCGGCGCGCAGCCGCAGCAGGCCTTTTTCCGGCCGCTGCTCCCCGGGCAGACCCTCCCACTTGGGGCCGCCCACCGCGCCCAGCAGCACGCTGTCGGCGGCAAGACACTTGTCCAGCTCGTGCTGGGGCAGCGGGTCGCCGTATTTATCAATGGCCTCGCCGCCCATGGCGGCAGCGGTGTAGTGGAAGGTATGGCCGTACTTTTCAGCCACCTTATCCAGCACCCGGAGGGTCTGCTTTACGATCTCCGGGCTGGAGCAATCGCCCCAGATGACAGCAATATTTTTTTCCATGAGGTACTCCTTTTACAATAATTAGCAGCGCCTGCAAACCACCCCTTCCGTCACGGCTTACGCCGTGCCACCTTCCCCAAGGGGACGGCTTTTCGCGGTAGTGGGAAAGTTTGCGGCATTGCTGTAAGGCGCCCCCTTGGGGGAGCTGCCGAACGAAGTGAGGCTGAGGGGGCTTATTTCTGGATTGCCTTCATCAGGCCACCGGCAGAGATGATGTTCTGGATAAAGGGCGGGAAGGGCTCGGCGTGGAACACCTTGCCGTTGGTCTCGTCGGTGATGACGCCGGTGTCAAAATCTACCTGAACGGTGTCCCCTGCCTCGATGGCGTCCACAGCCTCCGGGCATTCCATGATGGGCAGGCCGATGTTGATGCTGTTGCGGTAGAAGATACGGGCAAAGCTTTTGGCAATGACCACCGCAATGCCGGCGGTCTTGATGCACAGGGGTGCGTGCTCGCGGGAGGAGCCGCAGCCAAAGTTCCAGCCGCCCACCATGATATCGCCGGGCTGCACCCGGTTCACAAAGTCCTTGTCGATATCCTCCATGCAGTGGCTGGCAAGCTCCTTGGCGTCCTGCGTGTTCAGGTGGCGTGCCGGGATGATGACATCGGTATCCACGTTATCCGGGTATTTGAAAACAGAACCTCTTGCGTTCATGCTCATGCTCCTTTCGGGTCAGACCGTGCGCGGGTCGGTGATGTAGCCGGTCAGGGCGCTGGCGGCGGCGGTGGCAGGAGAAGCTAGATAGACCTCACTGTCCACATGACCCATGCGTCCCACAAAGTTGCGGTTGGTGGTGGAAACGCAGCGCTCGCCCGCTGCCAGAATGCCCATGTAGCCGCCCAGACAGGGGCCGCAGGTGGGGGTGGATACGATGCAGCCCGCATCGATAAAGGCGGTAGTCCAGCCCCGCAGGATGCACTCCTTATAAACAGCCATGGTGGCGGGGATGATGATGCCGCGCACGCCCTTGGCGATGTGCTTGCCCTTGAGGATGTTGTAGGCGGCTTCCATGTCCTCCAGACGGCCGTTGGTGCAGCTGCCGATGACCACCTGATCGATCTTGATGTCCTTGCCCTCGCTGGCAACATGGATATTCTCGGGCAGGTGGGGGTAGCTGACGGTGGGCTCCAGTGCGCTGAGGTCGATCTCGATGGTCTTTTCGTACACGGCATCGGGGTCTGCCTCGTAGAACACTGGCGGGCGCTGGCTGCGGCCTGCAAGATAAGCCTTGGTCACCTCGTCCACCGGGAAGATGCCGTTCTTGGCACCGGCCTCAATGGCCATATTGCAGATGCACAGGCGGTCGTCCATGGTAAGGCCTGCCACGCCCGGGCCGGTGAACTCCATAGACTTATACAGTGCGCCGTCCACACCGATCATGCCGATGATATGCAAAATCAGATCCTTGCCGGACACCCGGGGGTTAAACTTGCCGGTAAGCACGAACTTGATGGCAGAGGGCACCTTGAACCATGCCATGCCGGTGGCCATGCCTGCGGCCATATCGGTAGAGCCTACACCGGTGGAGAAGGCACCCAGCGCACCGTAGGTACAGGTGTGGCTGTCCGCGCCGATCACGCAGTCTCCGGCGGTGACGATGCCTTTTTCCGGCAGCAGCGCGTGCTCAATGCCCATCTGGCCTACATCGTAGAAGTTGAGGATATCGTACTTATTGGCGAACTCCCGGCACTGCTTGGACTGGGTAGCACTCTTGATATCCTTATTGGGTACAAAGTGATCCAGCACGATAGCGATATGTTCTTTATCGAACACGCGGTCGAAACCGGCGCGCTCAAACTCGTTGATGGCCACCGGGGTGGTGATATCGTTGCCCAGCACGATGTCCAACTTTGCGTTGATGAGCTGGCCTGCCTTGACCTCCGGCAGTCCGGCGTGTGCGGCAAGGATCTTCTGCGTCAGGGTCATTCCCATGGTAGTTTTCTCCTTTTTACTTATAACCCTCTCAGTCAATGCCTTACGGCATTGCCAGCTCCCCCGAAAGGGGGAGCTTTTTGCATGAGCGGGCAAGTTTTCCTTCTGATTCAAAGCTCCCCCTTCGGGGGAGCTGGCGCAAAGCGCCTGAGAGGGTTCGTTCTTTACTTGTTGTTGATTGCGCTGACAAGGGCGCGGATACCGGCCACGATGATATCGGTGTCGGTACCGGCACCCCATGTGACCGTGTTGTCTCCCCAGACAAGCCCCACATAGGAGGCTGCGCGGGAGGTAGAGCCCTCGTCCAAGCTGTGCTCAGAGTAGTTTTCCAGATGGAAGTCCATGCCGGTGGCGCTCTGGATAGCGTTGGCTACGGCATCCAAACGGCCGTTGCCCACCGAGGTGACCACCTTGCGCTGGCCGTTCAGCTCCAGCGTGACTGTGGCGGTAATGCCGTTTACCTGCGCAAAGTGGGCTTCCACCACATTCAGCGGCTTTGCACGGTTGAGGTAGGTATCCTCGAAGATGTGCAGCACCTCGGCGGCGCTCAGCTCCTTGTGGCTGTGGTCGGACACGCTCTTGACCTTGTAGCCCAGCGCCTCCCGCATCTTGGGGGGCAGATTGTAGCCGTAGTTCTGTTCCAGCACAAAACCGATGCCGCCCTTGCCGCTTTGGCTGTTGATGCGGATGACATCGGCGTCGTAGGTGCGGCCAATGTCGTGGGGGTCCACCGGGATGTAGGGACAGGTCCAGCGGTGTTCGCCGGTCTGCTTGCGGTACGCCATGCCCTTGGCAATGGCGTCCTGATGACTGCCGGAGAAGGCGGCAAACACCAGCTGCCCGGCGTAGGGGGTACGCTCGTAGATGTGCATCCGGGTCACCCGCTCGTAGGTGGCGCAGATGGCGGGCATATCCGAGAAGTCCAGCTTGGGGTCTACGCCGTGGCTGTACATATTCATGGCCAGCGTTACGGCGTCCACATTGCCGGTGCGCTCGCCGTTGCCAAACAGGCAGCACTCCACGCGCTGTGCGCCCGCCAGCACTGCCAGCTCTGCGCAGGCCACGCCGGTGCCGCGGTCGTTGTGGGGGTGGGTGGAGATGATCACGCTGTCGCGGTACTTCAGGTGCTTGTCGCAATACTCGATCTGGTTGGCGTACACATGGGGCATGCTCATCTCCACGGTCACCGGCAGGTTGATGATCATGGGGCGCTCCGGGGTGGGCTGCATGATATCCAGCACGGCGTTGCACACCTCTACGGCGTAGTCCACCTCGGTGCCGGTAAAGCTTTCGGGGCTGTACTCAAACAGGAAGTTGCCCTCGTACTCCTCGCTGAGCTGCTTGACCAGCTTTGCGCCGTCCACGGCGATCTGCTTGATTTCCTCCTTGGACTTGTGGAACACCTGCTCCCGCTGCGCCACAGAGGTGGAGTTGTAGAAGTGGATCACCGCCCGGGGTGCGCCCTTGACTGCCTCGAAGGTGCGGCGGATGATGTGGTCGCGGCACTGGGTCAGCACCTGCACGGTGACATCGGCGGGAATCATATTCTTTTCGATCAGGGTGCGCAGGAACTCGTACTCGGTCTCGCTGGCGGCGGGGAAGCCCACCTCGATCTCCTTGAAGCCGATCTTCACCAGCATCTGGAAGAACTCCAGCTTTTCTGCAAGGCTCATGGGCACGATCAGCGCCTGATTGCCGTCCCGCAGATCCACGCTGCACCATGCGGGAGCCTTTTCAATATGGTCTTTTTTTACCCAGCTGTCATAACCGGCGGGTACCGGGTAGTACCCCGGTGCGTACTTGGTAGCGTCCATCATCCTGTTGTCCTCCTGATGTTGTGGTGCATAAAAATGCACCCCTTCCGTCTGCTCGTTTCACTCGCATCCACCTTCCCCAAGGGGACGGCTTTCCGGAATACGGTAAAGTTTGCGGCATTGCCCATAGGCGCCCCCCTTGGGGGAGCTGGCATCGCGTAGCGATGCCTGAAGGGGTATCCGCATACAAAAAGGCTCCCGTCTTTCAAGGCGAAAACCTTGAGAGACGAGAGCCTGTAAATTTCTTTTACAGGGCACCCGTGGTACCACTCTCCTTGCTGCACGGTCAGGTACAGCCACTTTGCACGATCGGCCAAAACAGCGAATCGCTGCCCCTGTAACGGTGGGCGTCCGTCAGAACCTACTTGTCCGTTCAGTTCTGCCGCTCAGGGGCCAGTATCCGAAGTTCTCTGCACCCGCCTTGCACCACCCGGCGGCTCTCTGCACGCAGAAAAAAGATCGTTTTATCCCCGTCAACGCATTTGCACTTTTTTGAAAGTGAGATAATTTTAGCACGCCCGCCAGAAAGTGTCAAGAAGTTTCGTTCAGGATAAAGATGAAAGCATTTCATAATATCATAGGGTAAATCATGCAGAATTGGGGATTCTCCCCTCTTTGTTAAGAAACTGCTAAGTTTTTGCAAAGTTGCCCTCGCTGCGCTGTTGCCGGGCGGCAGGATGTGGTATACTGGACGCAGCAAACGGGTGGAAGCCCACCTTATAAGGAGGAACATCCCATGAAAGAAGTCAAGCCATCCAAAAAGCCGTTGGCCATCTACTATGCCATCGTGCTGCTGGTGCTGCTGGTCATCAATCTTGTGGTCATGCCGTGGCTGGCCGAGCGTCAGGTGCAGGAGGTAGACTACGGCACCTTTATGAGCATGACCGAGCAGGAAAACATCGGCAAGGTGGATATCCAGTCCAACCAGATCATTTTTACGGATAAGGACAACAAGCAGATCTACAAGACCGGCCTGATGAACGACCCCGGCCTGACCGAGCGCCTGTACGATGCCGGTGCGCAATTCTCCAGCGAGATCGTGGAGCAGGGTTCGCCGGTGCTCAGCTTTCTGCTGTGGTTCGTGCTGCCCATTCTGCTGTTCAGTTTCATCGGCAACCAGATGAACAAAAAACTGATGGAAAAGGCAGGCGGCGGCCCGGGTGCCATGATGTTCGGCGGCGCGGGCAAATCCAACGCAAAGGTCTATGTGCAGTCCACCCACGGCATCCGCTTTGCGGACGTTGCCGGTGAGGACGAGGCCAAGGAGAACCTGCAGGAGATCGTCAATTATCTGCACGACCCCAAGAAGTATGAAGAGATCGGTGCTTCCATGCCCAAGGGCATTCTGCTGGTAGGCCCTCCGGGCACCGGCAAGACCATGCTGGCCAAGGCCGTGGCAGGCGAATCCAACGTTCCCTTCTTCTCCATCTCCGGTTCGGAGTTTGTGGAGATGTTCGTGGGCATGGGTGCTTCCAAGGTGCGCGACCTGTTTAAGCAGGCCAAGGAAAAAGCGCCCTGCATCGTATTCATTGATGAGATCGACGCCATTGGTCAGAAGCGCAACAGCGGCCAGTTTGGCGGCAACGATGAGCGCGAGCAGACCCTGAACCAGCTGCTTACCGAGATGGACGGCTTTGAGGGCAACACCGGCGTCATCATTCTGGCGGCTACCAACCGCCCGGATTCCCTCGACCCTGCCCTGACCCGTCCCGGCCGGTTCGACCGCCGCGTGCCCGTGGAGCTGCCCGATCTGAAGGGCCGCGAAGAAATTTTGAAGGTACACGCCAAAAAGGTGAAGATCGCCCCGGGTGTGGACTTCAACACCGTGGCGCGCATGGCCTCCGGTGCCTCCGGCGCAGAGCTGGCCAACATTGTGAACGAAGCCGCCCTGCGTGCCGTGCGGGCTGGGCGCAAGAGCGTGACCCAGGCCGACCTTGAGGAGAGCATTGAGGTGGTCATTGCCGGCTACCAGAAGAAGAACTCCATCCTGACCGACCACGAAAAGTGCATCGTAGCCTACCACGAGATCGGCCACGCCCTTGTGGCAGCAAAGCAGTCCAACTCTGCCCCGGTGCAGAAGATCACCATCATCCCCCGCACCTCCGGCGCACTGGGCTACACCATGCAGGTGGACGAGGGCAACCACTACCTGATGAACAAGGCCGAGCTGGAAAACAAGATCGCCACCCTGACCGGCGGCCGCGCTGCCGAGGAGGTAGCCTTCAACTCCATCACCACCGGCGCGTCCAATGATATCGAGCAGGCTACCAAGCTTGCCCGTGCCATGCTGACCCGCTACGGCATGAGTGATGAATTTGACATGGTGGCACTGGAAACCGTGAACAACCAGTATCTGGGCGGCGATACCTCGCTGGCCTGCAGTGCCCAGACCCAGTGCGAGATCGACCGGAAGGTGGTAGAGCTGGTCAAGACCCAGCACGAAAAGGCCATCCGCATCCTGACCGAGAACCGCGCAAAGCTGGACGAGCTGGCACAGTATCTGTACCAGAAGGAGACCATCACCGGCGAGGAATTCATGGATATCCTCAACCGCGATGATGCAGAAAACAAACCGGAAAATCCCTGAAAATAAAAAATTTTGAATCTTTTGCAATAATCCGGCCGCCGTATCCGTTTACAAAGCAGATACGGCGGTTTTCCATTGTGAATGCGCCGCAGCTGAACCATGGTTTAAAAAACGATTATGATGCAAAAAACAAAGGCAGTCCCTGCGGCTGCCGTTTTCAGGAGGTATTTCCTATGAAGATGCTGAACAAAAAGTTTGTCCGTACCCTGAGCTGTGCCGCTGTGGCGGTGTGTGCCGCCGCCATGCTGAGCGTGGGTGCATTTGCCACCGAGGTGGATCCTACCTGCGTGGAGGGCTATCTGCCCCCGCAGGAGCAGATGGTGCAGGGTGACATTGCACTGCACAGTGCTGACGTTGCCGTGGGGGAAAAGGACCCCAGCTACGGCGGCTACGGTGCCCCGGAGGGCAACCCCATTCAGGGCAACATCATGCTGATCTCCGGTGACGAGCTGGCCGACACCGCAAAGACCGAGGCGCGCTACACCGTCAAGGGTCTGCTGGGCAAGCAGCTGCTGTACACCGCCCGCCAGAAGGACGGCGTGCTGACGCTGGACGTGCCCGCCGAAGTGGCTACCTTCCGCACCACCATCGAGGATATGCAGGCGCTGCAGGCCAGCGGCGTGAAAACGCTGGTGCTGGTGACCGAGAAGAACACCACCACCCTGAACCTCTCGCTGCTGTGCGAGGGACAGAAGTCCGGCACCCGCGTCACCCTGCGGCATCTGGGCAGCAATGCCACCCTCTCTGTGGGTCTGCGCTGCCGCCGCGACCTGCTGATCGGCCGCTAATCGGAAAAACGGCAGTATAATTTGTGGTTCAGAAACGCCCACAGGCGTTTCTGAACCACTTTTTTTATGATGACAAGACCCCCGGCGGGCAGCCGGGGGTCTTGTCGTGCGCTTATGGAGGCTTGGACAGGAATAAAAGGAAGATCACACTCCCCTTGCGGGAAAGAGAATCGCTGCTTATTCGCCGCGGACGGCTGCGAAACCGGCTTCCAGATCGGCAAGGATGTCATCGATGTGCTCGGTGCCGATAGACAGGCGGATGGTGTTCTGGTAGATCTGCTGCTCGGCCAGCTCGGCGTCGGTCAGCTGGCTGTGGGTGGTGGAGGCCGGGTGGATAACAAGGCTCTTCACGTCCGCCACGTTGGCCAGCAGAGAGAAGATCTTGAGGTTGTCGATGAAGGTAAAGGCTTCCTCGCGGCCACCCTTGATGTTAAAGGTAAAGATGGACGCGCCGCCGTTGGGGAAATACTTCTGGTACAGAGCGTGATCCGGGTGATCCGGCAGCGCGGGGT
>PPYF01603060.1_pt1 | contig 12313 bp, 9 predicted proteins | sample 1559871 | NCBI WGS metagenome assembly PPYF01 (sample SAMN08240021, study PRJNA423297) | Human gut metagenome, whole genome shotgun sequencing project. | reverse complement strand
GAATATTACCACGATTTGGTCGGATAAGAAAAATTGTGTTTTCGTTTTTATAAGTGTCAACTTGACAGGGGATAGTACCTTGAGACAAAATCGGGCATTTTTTGTCCGAAAGTAGAGTGTGATTAATATGGAATTTTCTGATTTCTTTGACATAATGTGGACTTACCTGGCTGACCCAGAATCTAAAGAAAGCAACAAAGAAGGCCGACCAGAGTTCCTTAAAAATTTAATTGATATGTTGATCCGTGAACCGCAAACAGAAGAGGAAGACCAAAAAGCGGAAAACGGAGATTTAAATCCGTTAAATAATAAGGAAGCAGACACGATTAATAAGTACTGTTCTGGATCCAGAAAAATTCCAAAAAAAGATGCAAAAGATATCTTGAAAAGAATCAGTGATGGAAATCGATTTTTTGAAAGAATTGTTTTTGCAGCTCCTGGGGCAAAAAAAGGTATTAGAGATGAACTTAGAAAAAGAAGTTTTAATGTTACTTCTGCTTCATTAGGTAAAGTATGTTTTGACATAATGAAAGCCTTCCTAGAAAAATTTAAGGAAGGAAAAAGTTCTGTGACTGAATCCGATATTGCAGATGATAAAAAGAATGTTACCTACTTAAAGTTAGTCCACGATGTTCGATTTAAATGTCCACTATGTGGACGAGAATTGATTACTGATGGAGATACTGAAGCAATTGCAGGATATGATGTGGTCCATATTTTTCCAGCCAATCTATCAATGGAAGGTAAAGCAGAATTTTCCAAAATAAAAAAAGCACCTGAAAATTCAGATGCTTTGGAAAATAAAATTCCCTTGTGCTTAAATTGTGCAAATCTTTATCTCGAGAATCCAACATTAAAGAATTATCAAACCTTAGTTAATGAAAAAAGACGTATTGATATTGAACACAAACTCGCCAAAGGACTTAATCAGTTAACCTTAGAAGATAATTTAATCAAAGTTATAAAGGGCTTAAAAGAGATAAAGCCCGATAAGATTACTAATCCCATTTCTTATGATGCGCATAAGATAGAAGAAAAGATTAACAATGACTATCCTTTGCAAGGTGCTGTTCAATTTTATGTTATGGGTTACTACAACAAAATAAGAGATCAATTCTCAAGTATGGAGGGTAACTCGTTCAGTTTTGATGATCTGGCCACAACAATTAAATTGGCATATATCAAATTTAAACGAGAAGGATTAAGTCAGAGTGAAGTTTTTAATCATCTGGCTCATTGGATTCTTGAAAAAGAACATTTGGAAAATGATTTTATAGAAGCGGCGAGAATTTTAGTTGCTTTCTTTGTACAAAATTGTGAGGTGTTTGAAGTTGAAATTGCCCAGTAAAGTTACTGATTATAAAGAGAGTACACTAGCCAATCTACCTAAAATTTTAAAAGCCTTAGATAAGGATGCTATGAATCCACAACAACTTTTTGCAGCCACAAAAAGATATTTTGATGATGTTGGCGAATTTGTTGAGTCCTTAGATTGTTTATTTACTTTGGGTAAAATTCGCATTGATAAAGAGACAGGTGTGATACACAGTGTTAAAGCAAATTAGTTGTGATCAATTTATTATTGATGGAAAGGTTCGAGGACCAATAAATTTTGGTAAGGGGCTAAATGTTGTACTAGGTGGAAAGGGTGGAACTAATTCAATAGGGAAATCTACCTTTTTAATGATCTTAGATTTCGTGTTTGGAGGGAATGATTACGTAAAGAAGGATAGTGACGTTCAAAAGAATGTTGGACAGCATACTATCAAATTTATTTTTGAATTTAATGGTAAAGACTACTATTTTTCAAGATCCACTGAGGATTTTCAAAACATCAATGTCTGTGATGAAAATTTTAAGCCTTTAGCGGATAAAAGGATGACAAGGGATGAATATTTAAAGTTCTTGTCTAAAAAATATAATTTGGACCTGCCTGGATTATCTTTTAGAAACGCTGTTAGCAGATTTATTCGGGTCTATAACCGTCAAACAGTGAATGAAAGAAGACCGTTGCAAGCTGTTAATCAGGAACAAGGCAAGCAACAGGTTTATAGTTTGTTGAAACTATTTGATAGATATTCTCCGATAGAGGCGAGGGAAAAAGCTGCAAGTGACGCTGATAAAGCCTATAAAGTATTTAAAAATGCAGGTGCGTTTAAGTATGTGCCAATAGTAGATACTAAAAAGCAGTTCAAAGAAAACGTTGATAAAATTTCTGAACTTAAAGATGAGCTATCTGATCTAGAATCAAAAAATAATGAAGGAACATTAAATCTAGATGAAATACAGGCTGAACATCTTAGAAGTATTAGAGAAGATTTATCAAAATTGAGAGATTACAAGAATACATATATTAGTAGACTTAATGTTGTTAAGGCTAATGAGCAAGCTGGGCCTGGTAAATTTAGAAGTAATTATCGAGAATTACAACAATTTTTCCCAGACATTGATTTAAATAAGATAGAAGAAATCGACAAGTTTCATCATCAAGTTACCAAGTTCTTGAAAGAGGAATTTGAAAAAGAGAAGAACTCTTTAGAGAAAAATATTAGTGAAATTGATCATCATATTAACGAGCTAGTAACTGAAGCAAGGAAAATTAAAAATCAACAAGCTCCTAACGTTCAAACGGCTATTCTTAATGACTATGCTGATAAAAAAGCTGAACTTAAAAGGTTGGAAGACGAAAATAAAAATTATGAGAAGAAAAAAGAACTTAAAGAAGCGCAAAAAGATCAAAATGAAGCTTTAAAAACAACTGTGAATACTCAGCTTGCGGAAGTTCAGCACTTACTAAATGAAAAAATGGCCAAGCTAAATGAAGAGATATGTGGTTCATCCTCTTTTCAGCCGCCCCATATTGAATTAAAAGCTAACAATTATTCCTTTGAAACTATTAATGATCAAGGAACAGGTACCTCATTTAAAGGTCTAATTCTTTTTGATCAGGCATGCTTAGAGTTAACCAGATTACCGTTCTTTATTCATGATTCTTTGATGTTCTCTAACATTGAAATAGATCGCAAGGATAAGATCATTGAAATGTATGGAAAGGAAAATAAACAGGTTTTCATTTCTATTGATACTATTGATCTTCTTTCAGACAAGGCACAACAAATTATAAAAAAGCACACTGTTCTTACGTTAGAGCGTGGTGGTAAAGAGTTATTTGGGAGATCTTGGAATGAACAACAATCAAACTAAGTTAAAAATCAACTATAAGATGAGCTACAAAAAGTTATGGAAGTTACTAATTGACAGAGGCATGCAAAAAAAGGATTTGCAAAAACAATGTGATATTAGTGCAGCATCTATTGCTAAGCTAGGAAAAAATGCCAACGTTACTACAGATCTTTTAATGAAGATATGCTCAGGGTTAAATTGTAACCTTGCCGATATTTGTGAAACAGAACGCATCAACACAGGAGAATAATTAATGCAAACAGATAATGAAAGATATAACGAAACTGTGCAGCCAAACACAGCTTTCTTAAATGAACTGAAAGAAAAGCTACCTGAATTTTTTACCAAGGATGGGTCTTTTGATCTGGATAAGTTTAAGGACCAATTAAAAGATAAGAATGTCAATGAATTAAGTGAAGGTTATCAGTTAGATTTTATTGGTAAGGATTACGCTCGGCGCCAAGCTGGTGAAATGCCATCAACTGTAATTGTTCCTGATGAAAAGCAAAATCAGGGTGAGGGGAAGGACAGTAAGAACCTGTTCTTTACCGGCGATAATTTGGAAGTACTGCGTCATTTGCAGAACAACTATCAGAATAGAATCGACGTCATTTATATTGACCCACCATATAACACGGGTAGTGATGGCTTTGTTTATCCCGATTCCTTTGAATACAGTGACGACAAGTTAAAAGACATGTTTGGACTTGATGATGATCAGGTTGAGAGATTAAAAAGTATTCAGGGTAAATCAAGTCATTCGGCATGGTTGACATTCATGTATCCCAGACTAGTTTTAGCCAAAAGATTGTTAAATGATAATGGCGTTATATTTATATCGATTGACTCGAATGAGCAAGCAACTCTTCGAGAAATACAAGAAGAGATCTTTGGTGAGAATCAGTTTATTGCCGAAATAGTTAGAAATACAAATAGTTCAAAAAATAATAGTTTGTTTATTTCTACTAGCCATGATTATTGCCTTGTTTATGGAAAAGATAGACAATCATTAGAAAAAAAGTATGCTGAAAGAAAGTGGAGTGTTTATAAAAACAATATTTCTGAGTATCTAAAGCGAGTTAAAGATCTCCAGAATTCAGGTTTAACAAATAATGAAATATCTGATGAACTGAAGCAATTAACAAAGTATCCACGATTTATAGATTTTACGAACTATTGGTATATTGATAAAAGAGGACTTTATAGAAAAGATAATATTGGTGGTGTAAAGAATGGAAATATGGAACCATTATATAATCCCATTACAAAAAAGAATGATCCCGTTCCACCCAATGGTTATAGGTATAGCCCAGAAAAATTAAAAGAGCTGGTCAAAGAGGATCGTATACATTTTCATACGGATGGTAGTTTACCAGCTGTTAAAAGGTATTTGAATGAAAATTTGAAGCAGAGGCCCAAAGCCATTATGAGCGATGATCAGAGACCTGATGATAAATTACTAAAATCATTTAAGACCCCTTTTAGCAATCCAAAACAGTTAGCGTTTATTACTAGAATACTAAGTATTTTTCCAAGCGATGCTACATTTTTAGATTTTTTCGCAGGGTCCGCTACAACGGCTCATGCAGTGATGAGTCTTAACGCTCAAGATAACGGAAAAAGGAAATTTATAATGGTTCAGCTCCCAGAAAAGACGTATCACACAAATAAAGATGGAAATGAAGTACCAACTGATGGGGGAAAGGAAGCTTATAAATTAGGGTATAAATCAATAGACGAAATTTCACGACGACGTATTAATATGGCTGCAAAAAAGATTCGTGAGGATAATGAATTAACCTTGCCAAAAGATTTTGATGGCAGTTTTAAGCACTATCGAGTAGTAAAGCCAGTCAAACAGACCCTAGAAGAAATTGATGACTTTGATCCAAATAACACCAATTTATTTACTAACATGGTCGATGGATTTTCTAGCAAGAGTTTGGGTATTGATGGGGATGCTACTGGGGAAGAAACGATTCTTACCACTTGGCTTGCCAAGGATGGTTATTCCTTTGATGCTGACGTTGAGGAAGTTAAGTTCGGCAATTACTCGGCCCACAAGGTTGAAGATAATCGACTTTACTTAATCAACGAAGGCTGGGGAGCAGATCAAACTAAAGAATTACTCAACCAACTTGGTACTTGCCAATTAGAAATCCAAAGTGTGGTTATTTTTGGCTACTCCTTTAACGTGGCAGAACTGCGTGAACTGGAAAATGGCTTAAAACAGCTAGACAGTAAAGTAACTTTAATCAAGAGGTACTAAACCATGAAGATTAAACTAGAAACTTTACAACACCAAACTGATGCCCTAGCTGCTATTGATAAAGCTTTCCCAGGCATGGATACCATGAGTAATAATCCAGATGCTAATTACATTTATGCCAATCCACTGATTAGGTGTCGTTATAGGGATGAAGCCAATATTGACATCAAGATGGAGACGGGAACTGGGAAGACCTATGTCTACACCCGGATGATGTATGAAATGCACCAAAAGTATGGCCTATTCAAGTTTGTCATTGCTGTACCGAGCCCAAGTATTAAGGAAGGTACTCGTAGCTTTATTAGTAGCGATTATGCTAAGCAGCACTTTAGCGAATTTTATGAAAATACCCGGGTCCAATTAAACGTCATCGACGCAGGTGACTTTAGTGCGCGTTCAGGACGACGCAATTTTCCGGCCCAGCTATCAGAATTTGTGGAAGCAACACGGCAGAATGCAAACCAAATTGAAGTATTGTTAGTTAATCAAGGGATGCTGCATTCTAAATCTATGCACCGTGATGATTATGATCAGACTCTGCTTGGTGGCGAAACTTCACCAATTAAGGCCATTGCGGCAACTAGACCTGTAGTCATTATTGACGAGCCGCAGCGATTCCCACGGGGTAAAAAGTTTTATGAAGATATTAAAGCAATGAAGCCCCAATTAATTGTCCGTTTTGGGGCTACTTTCCCGGAAACAACTACTGGTCGGGGTAAGAACAAAGTCGCTAAGATTGATTACTATCGTGGTGAACCTCAATTTAACCTTGACGCCGTTGATAGTTTTAATCAAGGCTTAGTCAAGGGGATTGATATTGATTATCCTGACATGACTGAGGAGCAAGCAAATAATCTATATAAGGTTAAGCAGGCCAAGGCTAAGGAACTTATCCTTATCAAGGGCAGTAAGGAATACCCGCTTAGTGTAGGTGAAAATTTAGCGGATGTTGATCCAGGCTTTGAGGGTAACATTACCTATGCTGGTGGAACAGAACGTGAACTATCTAATGGACTAGTACTTTCAAAAGATATGAAGTTGATTCCTGGTACCTTTGCCCAGAATTATCAGGATGAGATTATCTCCCAAGCATTAGATTGTCATTTCAAGGCGGAGGAAGAAAACTTCTTGCGCTTAAATTCAGGTGATAACGCCCCTAAAATTAAGACACTGTCTTTATTCTTCATTGATAGTATTTCTAGTTTTCGTGGGGAGAATAATGGTAAGGGTTGGCTTGCCCAACATTTTGAAGCTATTTTAACTAAGAAGCTAAAAAAGCTAATTGACCGTTATGAATTAGCCATCGATGATCGAGAAAAGGAATACTATGCCTTCTTACAAGCAACATTAAAAAGTTTACAGTCAGAGCATCAAGACGTTTATGCTGGTTATTTCAGCGAAGATCGTGGAAGTTCAGATGCTGATATTCAAGCTGAAGTTGAAGACATTTTAAGCAATAAGGAAAAATTGCTTAGTTTCAAAGATAAGGATGGCAACTGGCTGACTCGTCGCTTTCTTTTTTCAAAGTGGACGCTACGTGAAGGCTGGGATAATCCAAATGTCTTTACGATTGCTAAGTTACGTACTTCTGGTTCAGAGATTAGTAAGATTCAGGAAGTTGGTCGTGGCTTACGTTTACCAGTTGATGAAACTGGACACCGTCTTAACCAAGATGAATGGCAAAGTCGATTGTCGTTCTTGATTGGATATGATGAGCGTGATTTTGCCCAGAAACTGGTTGGTGAGATCAATGACGATTCACCAATTAAGTTGAACCAAGAAGAACTTACGGATGATATGATCAAGCTGATTATTCAGGCCAAACAAAAAGCTGATCCGCAGTTTAATGAAGATCAGTTGCTTGATGATCTAGACGAGCACAATGTCATTACACGCTCTAACAAATTTAAAGAAAATGTCGAACTGGATGGTAAGACAATGTCTGGTTATGATGCGTTGTGTCATCTTTACCCAGAGCTTGTGCAGAAGACTAAAGTGGCTAAAGATAAGGTTCGGGATAAGAATTCAAAGGATAACACAGTGGTTAAGCTGCGAAAACAAAACTGGCAGCAATTGAAAAATTTGTGGCTGCAATTGGCCAAGCGACAGATGATTAAGTTTGACCCATCAGTTAATCAGGATGCCGAAACTGTGGCTCGTAATGTCTTCAATGATAGTGATAATAAGATTTTTGTCTTACAGCGGCCGCAAATGGTCCACCAAGAAGTCGTTACTGATAATAGTTCGGCGTCTGTTCGAGAAACGCAGGCAGATTACAGCACTGAATATTTGACCATGAAATATGGTAAATTTCTTAAAATCCTGGCCCAGCAAACAGACCTCTCTGTAAACTTATTGAACAACTTAATGATTAAGGCCATTAAGAGGTTAAGGAATAATACCAACTACATCAATGAAAAGACACTGGGGAACTTAATTCGAACTTTTAATAATCAATTTAACGAACGAATCAAGACTTCTTATAGTTATGAACCCTTGAAATTTTCAGCTTCTACTTCGATTTATAATGCCAAGAAACATGAATTTGTAGATTCAGTACCTGCTAGTGTCCTGGGTGTATATCAGTCAAATTCAACTTCTGATGAAAAGTACTTGTATGATCGGCCACCACTACGTTATGACAGTGCTGATCCAGAATTAAAGATTTTACAGCGCTCATATGGACCTAAGATTAGTGTCTTTGGTAAGTTACCAAAGAAGGCAATTAAGATACCTCGCTTCGATAACGGTACTACTACACCCGACTTTATTTTTAAGATTGAACATGGTAGTAAGCCAATCTATTTGGTGATCGAAACCAAAGCTGAAAACATGCGTTTAGGTGATGAAGAAATAAGGATTATTCAACAAAAGTACTTCGATCATTTAAAGGAATCTGGAGTTTACTATCAGATGGCTACTAGCGAGCAGGAAGTACATGATTTGATCAATAAATTGGAAAATGGGGAGTTGAACTGAAATGTTGTCGCTAATCGAATTAGCTAAAGAGGGAAAGTTAGAGAAAACCGGTGCCAAGCCCAAGTTACCGATTAAGGTTGATGGGGTTAGCTCTGAAACGTTGGATGTTTACAAGATTCCACTAGAATATGTCTATTACAACGATAAGAATGGACGAATTGCGACCGGAATCTCTCAGTATCGCGATGAATTACACCCAGCAAATGATCAAGAAGATCCGCAATATAACAATTTTGTTGCTAAGTTGATTGAACAGGATAATTCATCAGCATTAAAGCGGACTGAGAAATCGATCCAAGAATCTGGTCAACAGGTTTATGGTTATGTCCTTGATGATGGTCGGATCGTTGATGGTAATCGTCGTTATACTGCCTTACGTGATATTCACCAAACGTCTGGGCGAACAGTTTATTTTGAGGCCGTTGTTTTACCATTCTCATATGACAACACTACTGAACGAGCTAAAATTAAGAAATTGGAATTGGCCATTCAGATGGGTGTTGAAGAGAGGCAAAATTATGACCCGGTGGATTTGGCAGTTGACATTTACCAGACTACCAGTGGTGATAACCCAATTATGACCCAAGCGGATTATGCAGCTGACTCACATATGCGTCCGACAGAAGTTAAGAAATATTATGATGGTGCGGTCTACATGAAAAAGTTTCTAGAGTTTATTGGGGCTCCAGAAAATAACTTTAATATTATCAAAGAAAGCAAAGTTTGGTCGCTGTTCTATGAAATGGGTAAGTCACTGTCCAAAAATTTTGGTGATGATCCAGAGTCACAAGTTCGTAAAAATGAAACCATAAATTCTTACTTTGGCGTGATCCTTTATCAAATTCACGTGGGCGTTAGTGGGAATACTGCCAGAACTCATATACGTGAATATAGTAAAAATATCGTTAACAGTGTGGATAACGAAGACTTTAACGATGATGTTGCGGACATGGTGGACGATTTATCCGACTCTCTCCAGGATGATGAAATTAAGAACACCTCTGATTTAATGCAGAGTTTGACTGATGAAAATGAAACGGTTGAATCGCTAGGGGATACATTTGATACCTACATGCGAAATGCCCGCAACAGTGAGTCTGTAGATAAGTTCATTCGCAATATCAAGCAGAATGTGAAATACTACCATGATCTGAATGAAGATGGCGGATTAATTGGAAGTTTACGTTATAACGAGGTTAGTGAGGATCAGTTAAAGGAACTTCAAAAATATATGCGGGATTTAAATCAATTAAGTAAGGAGTTGTTCAGCAAGTATGGAGACGAAATCAGATAGTCCAATTATCATTAAAAATGATGCGGGCCTGTTTCAATTATTAGATGACGATCACCATACTCTGAAAACTAAGACTGCTCAGCGCGGCTTGTCAATTTTTGCTCCTTACTTCGAAAATGCTAAACAACGAACATTTAAACAAGATTTGACTTACGTTCAGTTACTTGAATTAGTCAAGAAGCTTAATCGTCGTCTGAAGCGTAAGGGATTACCCGAAGTCCAAACGAGTAATAAGTTTGATCAGTTTGTACAGCAACGACAGTATTACATTAAAGAACAAAGTCAGGCTGGGTTAACTATCAAAGATGGTGATCCTCGTTGGCAGCAAGAGTTTGATAATTTCAAAACAACTGTTAGTCAGGAGATTACGCGACCACTAAAACCAGAACAGGAAAAGGCTAGTTTCTTCATGACTATCATGAAACGGGCTGCTAACTTTTCAGTTCCTGGTGCGGGGAAGACTGCAATGATGTATGGAACTTTTGCCTACTTGTCTAGTCCTAGAGTGAATGAAGTTGATAAGCTCCTTGTAGTGTCACCATTAAATGCATTCGCTGCCTGGCGGACAGAATTTGAAGCTGTGTTTGGACCAAAACGGCAGCTGCATTATCTTAATATGAGGGATAAGAAGTACAACAATAATCCTGGAGTAGTTAAGCATGATTGGATTCAAGCAGATGTGATCACGATTAACTATGAATCTTTACAAAGTAAGCTGAACATCATCAATGACTTACTGGATTCTAAAACTATGTTAGTTTTTGACGAAGTTCACCGAGTAAAAGGTGTCGGTGGTCAGCGTGCTAAGGCTGCTCTAAGCTTGAGTCAAGCGCCGCATTATCGGTATGTTTTGACTGGAACGCCAATCCCAAACGGTTTCAGGGATATTTATAATTTCTTGCACTTGATGTATCCAGATGAATATTCCTCATTCTTTGCTTGGGATTTAACGACCCTAAACAACATTGATTCTGAAGACGTGAATAAGAAACTATCGCCATTTTTCTGGCGGACCAATAAGCAGGACCTTCATGTACCGAAACCAGATCCAGACATTATTAAAGAAGTAGCTCCTTCAAAAAATCAGGAGCTACTAGCACAGGCAATTTATGAAAATGAAAACGGAACTCTAGCAACGTTTATTAGGTTGTTGCAGGCTTCCACAAACCCCGAATTGCTGGCAACTAATATTAACTATAAAGAACTAGGACTGGTGGATGCTGATTCCGGTGTTTGGGATAAACAGTCATCTACTGTGGAAAAGGAAAACGCCAGCAGTGGGGATGCGTATAAGAAATATAATTTAGCCCAAGTTGAATCTCCTAAGTTTGAAATGGGGATTGACTTAATTGATAAATTAGTTAGCCAAGGCAAAAAAGTCCTGGTCTGGGGTATGTTTGTCGGAACAATGCAGAAGATTACTGATACTCTAAATGGTATGGGGATCAAGACCACCTTGGTTTATGGGGCCACTCCAAAGCAAGATCGTGAAGGAATGATTAATAATTTCCGGACCGGTGATGTTCAGGTACTTGTATCAAATCCTAATACTCTGGGGGAATCTATTTCTTTGCACCAAACCGTACATGATGCTGTCTATTTTGAATATAATTTCAATTTAACTTTTATGCTGCAGTCACGGGACCGGATTAATCGTTTGGGTCTACCTGCAGATCAATATACCCGTTACTATTATCTGATGACTAAGGGTGATGTTGCCCACATGAGTTTTATTGATAGTACGGTGTACAAGAAATTGAAGGATAAAGAAAAAGTTATGCTTGATGCCATTGATGGTCAATTGCTTGTCCCTGAATATACTGATGACTATCTGAAAGAAGTTAAGGATATTGTAATGGGAAGGTATAAATAAAGGAGAATATTGGGTATGGAAACTATTGTCCCATCAGTTGATACAACTAAGGAAGAATTACAAGAACGAGTAGATTACATGGTTAATACGGCCTCACACCTTGAAGAACTAGCTGAAACAGATGAACATGAAGCAATGAAAGAATTTATCGCGTTAAAAAATTTTGCATATGAAGAGTATCATGTGTTAACTTTACAAAAAAATGAAAAAGCAGTTAATAGTAATGTGCATTTATCCAATTATCGAGGATTTTTTACACATTTACATTTTACGGCTGGGAAAGTGCCCCTTAGACTTCTTCACTGGAATCTTGATGAATTCCATCAGGCAAATATGGGGTTTAGACTTTAGTTTTTTCCACAAACGCTTTAAGTTTAATTTGTGGCCTTTTATGTTCCCACAAACCAATAAAATATGGAATCTGCTATTAATCCCTAAAATGTGAGCAATTCCGGCATTCTGTAAGCGAGTTAACAAACACAATGTTTTGGGTTAAGAAAAGATAATGGGTTAGCGTAGCGGATAATCCGGAATGTGTAATTGACAACATAAGGTCGTGGCACGTTGAGAGCGTTTCTGCCCTTGAGCGTGACAAGTAGTCACGCGCAAGGCCTTGAAACGCTCCATGCGATAGCTACCCAAGAACGAGGAACGAAGTGACGAGTGATTGGTAAGTGGCGAACCGCTGAGAGCGTCGCTGTCCTTGATGTAGACG
>PPYF01028463.1_pt1 | contig 12313 bp, 8 predicted proteins | sample 1559871 | NCBI WGS metagenome assembly PPYF01 (sample SAMN08240021, study PRJNA423297) | Human gut metagenome, whole genome shotgun sequencing project. | reverse complement strand
GATTGCCGCCCTCGAGAAGTCGGCGCTTAACCCTGCAGAACGCGAACAGGTAGCATGGCTCCGTGCAAGGGCAAGTGTTCATCTTGGACGTGAAAAGGCGGTAGGTGTTTTGCGTGATTATCTCTATGGGTATGCCGCCTCGATTCATCGCAACGAGGCACGGATGCTTCTGGGCGACTGCCTTCTGGAGTCAGACCCCGCTGCAGCTCTCAAAGAGTATGACCAGGTAGGAAGCGAGGCTCTGACAGATGTTCAGGCAGCTTCGCTCAACTATCATAAAGCATACGCATTGATGCGTCTCGGTGAACTTGACCGTGCCGAAAAGCTTTTTGAAATCGCTGCACGTACAGGTCAATGGCGCGCTCTGTCGGAATTCTATCTCGGCTACATAGCTTATACACGCCACGATTATAACAAGGCCAAAGATTTGCTCGAAAGAGCCGACCGCAGTACATTGCCGGGACGAATGGCCGATTATTATCTGTCGCAGATTTATTATGTCGAGGGTGACTATGCCAAAGCCCTTAAGTCGGCTCGCGCTCTGCTCACATATCCTGATGCAGAGCCGCAGTATGTTGCCGAGGCCAATCGCATTGCCGGTGAATCATTGTTCCAGCAAGGAAATGCGGCTGAGGCGTTGCCTTATCTCCGCAAGTATGCTGAAATAGCTCCTTCTCCCGAACGCTCCACTCTGTACATTCTCGGTACTACCGAATTCAACCAGGGCAATTACCGGCAGGCTGTTGAATACCTTGAGCCGGTTACGGCAACTTCAGTTCCCGATGCCATGGCACAGAGTGCATATCTGTTCATCGGACAGGCCCTGATGGAAGAAAACGACCTTGATGCAGCACTGCTTGCGTTTGACAAGGCATTGAAGATGGACTTTGACCGCGATGTGCAGGAGGCTGCATATTATAATTATGCCGTGGCCAAGTTCGGAGGTGCACGCACGCCTTTTGGCTCAAGTGTGAGCACATTCGAAGAGTTCCTTAAGCGTTATCCTACCGGTCGTTATGCACCGGCGGTACAGGAATATCTGGTTGCCGGCTATCTTACCGACCAGAATTATGAGGCTGCTCTTGCCTCAATCAACAGGATGAAGAATCCGGGTGATAAGGTTCTGGCTGCCAAGCAGCAGGTGCTGTACGCGCTCGGTACACGCGCCTTGGCTTCCGGAAAGACTGAAGAGTCTGTCAGCTATCTGCGCGAGGCTGACCGCCTGAGCCGTTATGACTCCGCTACCGCTTCGCGCGTAGCGCTGTCGTTGGGTGAGGCTCTCTATCGTGAAGGCGACAACCGTGGCGCTGTCGAGCAACTCGACAAGTACCTGCGCACAGTTCCCGCAGGTGATGTTAACGTTCCGTTGGCTCGTTACGACCTCGGATATGCCCGTTTTGCCATGAAGGACTACGATGCGGCAGGTGTCAATTTCCGTAAGTTGATAGACAATCCCGGCCGTCTGGGTCAAGAGGTTGTTGTTGACGCCTTGAACCGTCTCGGCGACACAAAATACTATACTAACGATTTTAAGGATGCACTGGCATATTATACCCGTGCATATGAAAAGAATCCTTCCGTGGGTGACTATCCGCTTTTCCAGCAGGCTGTAATCGAGGGCTATCAGCGCAATCACAAGGCCAAGATTGCAACCGTCAATCGCCTGCTTGCCGAGTTCCCGAAATCATCGCTTATTCCGGATGCTCTGCTTGAAATGACAGAGAGTTACATACAGCTTGGCAATAACGGTGCTGCCATTGATACCTACCGTCGCCTTGTCTCGGACTACCCTTCTACTGAGCAAGGCCGACGCGGTTATCTACAGATGGCCCTTACCCAGTTTAATACCGGCGACCGTGAAGGTGCTCTCAAGTCATACAAGGATGTTGTACGTCTTTATCCAACCTCCGACGAAGCCCGAATGGCCATAGACGAACTTAAACGTCTGTCGGCGGATGACGGTACCCTCGGACAGCTTGGCAATTGGCTCGCTTCCATAGAGAACGCTCCTCAGCTTGACGTGGCCGAGACAGATGTGCTTACATTTGAATCTGCTGAAAAAGCTTGGATGACTCAAGGAAGCACCGCACGTCTTGAACGCTATCTTGTAGACTTCCCAAATGGTTCGCAGCGTGCCGTTGCCCTCGGATATATGATGGAGGACGCAGACAAGAACGGTCGCACCGGCGATGCGCTTACCTTTGCAAGTGAGATTGTTGAGAAGTATCCCGATTCGCGTCTTGCCGAAAACGCTCTTGCCGTCAAGGCTTCAGCCGAGCATGCTCTTGGCCGTGGAGGCGATGCCCTGCGCACATGGACGCAGCTTGAGGGGCGCGCTTCTTCGCCCCAGAGTCTGAATGCAGCCCGTACGGGTATAATGCGTGTGGCACGTGACCTTGGCGACCAACAGCGTGTCATCGAAGCCGCCGACGCCCTGCTTGCCTCATCAACCCTCGGCTCAGAAGAGCGTACAGAGGCTCAGTTCTCCCGTGCGCTTGCCCTTGACCTCACAGGCAAAGGAGCGGAAGCACGTGATATATGGAAAGAACTTGCCGCCAATACCGACGACCTTTACGGTGCCAAGAGCGCCTATTATCTTGCTCAGAGCTATTTTGATGATAAACAGATAGATGAGGCCCATCGTCAGGCAGATGCCCTGATTGATTCCGCCACTCCACATACCTATTGGCTGGCTCGCGGATTCATACTTCTTAGTGATATCTTCAGTGCGGAAGGCAAGACCTTCGAGGCCCGTGAATATCTTAAGTCGCTTAAGGAAAATTATCCCGGCAACGAGACGGATATTTTCCAAATGATAGAAAGCCGTCTCGCAGAATGACACAAGTTATGAGTTACTTAGAGAAAATGAATATGAAATCAATCAGATATATAGCTCTTGGAGCACTGCTTGTGGCCGGTCAGACCTTTGCACAGAATCTTTCTACGGAAGTTGTGGTCGACCGTACCATTCAGCCAAAAGAACGTGCGGCCACCCGACTTGGCGGACTCACCCCCGTACTCGTGTTGCCGACAGCAAAACCCGAAACGCTTACCACGGCACGTTTCACGACTCTTTCGCCGTTGACACGTTCTTATACACGCCTTGACCCGGCTGTAGGAGGTAGGGCGGCAGAGTTGACTCCGTATAAGGGCTATGCTGCAATAGGATACTTCCCGGCAATGAATCTTGGAGCTTCGGCCGGTTACAGATTCCTAAACAATGATAAATTCACACTCGGAGCCGCCTTCCAGCTCGACGGTGAGGGTTACAAGCCTTACAAGGATTTATTGCCTGACTCCAAAAATGCCCAGTGGTATGCCCGGCTTGGTGTGGATTTCGGCTGGCGTCCGAAGGAAAATTCACAATTGTCGGTTGAACTCGACTATAGTTATCTCAAAGATAAGACATGGCTGTGGGATTGGCAGGCTGTCAACACCGTAGGCATTGGAGCAGATTGGAAATCACGAGCAAAAGGATTCGACTATTCAGTAGGAATTTATGAGAATTTTGAGAAGAGCGGTGATGTGGAAATCTACTCTCTTGAAAGCGCTTCAAAGCCGGTAAGCCGATACGACGGTCTTTCAGAGAACCTCTTTGGCGTGAATGCTGCCATAATGAAACCTTTTGCAGAGACTTCATGTTTAGGCGTAGATTTCAATGCAGACTTCATACATACCAACCATCCTAACTACGATGATACCGATAATGTCGACAATACAATCGGTACTATTGGCTTAAAACCCTATTACGGGCTTGATATGGGCAATTTTACTGCTAAAATTGGCCTTGATGTTGATTTTGGTACGGGTGATGATGCCAAGGTGCATATAGCCCCGGATATTAATTTGCAATGGGCGGCATCATCACAATTCGGCGTATGGCTCAGTGCCGGAGGCGGCGACCGCCTCAACTCTTTCGCCAATCGTCGTCAGATAACGAACTATCAGCTGTTCACTACGGGTCTTCGTCGTTCTAACATTCCATTGATTCTGGAGGGCGGCTTAAATATAGGCCCCTTCACCGGCTTTACCGCAGAGATTTACGGAGGTTATGCCAAAGCTAATAACTGGCTTATGGCCGGATGGATTGGCGGAGAGGAGTATGAAAATATCAAAGGCTGGCATGCAGGATTGCGCTTTGGCTATGAGTGGAGCATCCTTAAAGCTTCGTTAGGCGGTGAGATAGCTCCGAGCAAATATGACAAAGCCTGGATTTATAATTACGACAAGGCAAAATATGTCATAACAGCCGCTCTCGACGTGAAGCCGATAGAAAAACTTACCGTTGGCGTAGGATATGAGTTCCGCGACCATCGCGGCTACAGCTTCGACCCTGACGAATGGTATTCGCTTGGCAATGTGAGCAATCTTACCGTTCATGCAGATTATAAGATTCTGCCATGGCTCACTGTGTATGGCCGTGGCGAAAATCTGCTCGGACGCAGATACGACATCATCGGCCTGCTCCCTTCGCAGAAGCAAAAAGGTGCTATTGGAGTGGCCGTAAAATTCTAAGATTTAGCCGAAATCAAGGCGATTAGCTTTCAATCGGGGCAAAATTAGCTGATTTTGCCCCGATTTGCACGTATATTTCAATAAAAATCGCTATATTTGCAAGCTGAATTTTCATCGAAATTTATTAATAAACTTTAAACCATACATTATTCATGCAAAGCAAAGGAAATTTAGGAAGCATCGTAGCAGGTGTTATCGCCATTTTCCTGGTGCTCGTGTGTCTTTTCTATCTGTCGTTCACATTCGTGTCCAACAAGCATGAGAACGCAGCTAAGGAATACGCACTTGTGCTGTCCGGTGATAACGACGATGACGCCTACAACCAAGCCTACAAGCATTACATGGACTCGCTCGGCGAGGAACCCGTGTATATGGGCTACACACTCAATGAAGTTCGTAAGTGGGGCGTTGGCCTCGGTCTTGACCTCAAGGGCGGTATGAACGTCATCCTTCAGGTCGATATGCCCGACATGTTGCGCTCTATGAAGAGCGGCGACACCGACTCAGTGTTCGAATCAGCAATCGCTGCCGCTCAGGCTCGCGTTGATTCACACGCCACCGACGACTTTGTCGGCTCTTTCGTAGAAGAGTATCGTTCGCGCAAGCCTCAGTCTGATTTCTCTGTAGTATTCTCGGGTCTTATTCCCTCCGGCTCAAATGACGCCGCAGTACGCGAGAAACTCAAGCAGGAAGTTAAAGACCGTGTCGACAACTCGGCAACCAATGTGCTTCGCAACCGTATCGACCAGTTTGGTGTGGTTTCTCCCAATATCCAGGTGCTTCAGGGCAAGGACGGTCAGATTCTTCTTGAACTTCCCGGTGTAAAGGACCACGAACGTGTACGCGAACTTCTTCAGCGTTCGGCAAACCTCGAATTCTACGAAACATATCAGGTTAACGAGCTTCAGAGCGCCCTGATGAATCTCGTGAGCCGTCTTGCAACCGATTCAACCCAGAACGTTGCGCCCCTCCAGGCTCTTCTTTCACAGCCCGGGTATGGTGCTACTGTAGGTTATGCTCCCGATGCTCTTGCCATGGACCGTATCAACGCCCTTCTCGCAACTCCAGTTGCCAAGGCCGTGCTTCCTTCCGACCTCAAGCTGCGTTGGGGTGTTAAGCCCACGGTTCGCGTTGATGCTGACGGCACAGAACACAACTTCGGCTATGCCCTCTACTCTCTGAAGGCTCCCGGCGGCAAGCCCGCTCTCGACGGTAAGGCCGTTAGTGACGCTTCTTCAAACTTCGACAACCTCCGTGGTAATGAAGTTTCGATGCGTATGAATCCAGAAGGTGCTCGTGCATGGGCTCGCGTTACCGCTGCCAACGTAGGCAAGCAGGTAGCTATCGTGCTCGACGACCAGGTATATTCCGCTCCTAACGTAAATCAGGCTATCGAAGGCGGTCAGTCTTCTATCACCGGTGACTTCACCCTCGAAGAAGCAAAAGACCTTTCGAACGTACTTAAGTCAGGTAAGATGGATGCTAAGGTAAACATCATCTCTGACATGGTTATCGGTCCGAGTCTCGGTGCCCAGGCTATTCAGTCGGGCTTCATCTCGTTCATCGTTGCCCTCGTGCTCCTGATGATTTTCATGTGTGCATTCTATGGCTTTGTTCCCGGGCTTGTGGCTAACATCTGCTTAATCTGCAACCTGTTCTTCACTCTGGGTATCCTTGCTTCATTCCAGGCAGTGCTCACCCTGTCGGGTATCGCCGGTATCGTGCTTTCGCTCGGTATGGCTGTGGATGCCAACGTGCTTATCTTTGAACGTACCAAGGAAGAGCTTCGTGCAGGCAAGAATGTCAAGAACGCTCTCGCCGATGGTTACTCGAACGCTTTCTCTGCAATCTTCGACTCTAACCTTACCTCTATCATCACAGGTGTAATCCTGCTTCTCTTCGGTACTGGTCCTATCAAGGGCTTCGCTACAACCCTTATCATCGGTCTTGTATGCTCATTCTTCACTGCAGTATATCTGAGCCGCCTCTTCTTCCTTTGGTTTGCAAAGTCAAAGAAGTTCGAAAACGAGACATTCTCTACTTCTCTGTCGCGCAACATGTTCAAGGGAGCCAACTACAACTTCCTCGGTGCCCGTAAGATTTCGTTCAGCGTTGTAGGCATTTTCATCGCCATTGTGGTAATCTCGCTGTTTGCACGCGGTCTTAACCAGGGTATCGACTTCTCGGGTGGCCGCAACTACATCGTGAAGTTCGAAAAGCCTGTATCAACTCAGGACATTCAGGAATCACTCCAGCCCATGTTCGAAGGCGCTTCTGTTTCAGTTATCACCATTGAAAGCTCGAACCAGATTCGTATTTCGACCAACTATAAGATTAATAACGAAGAAGGCGATACCGAAAAAGAAATCACCGGCAAGCTCTTCGAGGCCCTCAAGCCTTACCTGCGTGAAGGCATGACCGCCGAAGAATTCTCTACAACCGATGCTTCACAGGGTATCGTATCATCGCAGAAGGTAGGTCCTTCGGTGGCCGACGATATGCGCACCGATGCTTATATCGCTGTAACTATCGCCCTCATCGCGATGTTCCTCTACATCCTGCTCCGCTTCCGCAATGTTGCCTTCTCTGTAGGTGCACTTGCCGCCGTTGCGTTCACAGCATTTACCATTATCGGATTCTACTCAATCTTCTGGGGTGTGCTTCCCTTCGCAATGGAAATAGACCAGACATTTATCGCTGCCATCCTTACCGTTATCGGTTATCAGATTAATGATACCGTGGTGGTATTCGACCGTGTGCGTGAAAATGTAGGTCTATATCCCAAGCAGGACTTCTTCACCACCATCAACAAGTCAATCAACTCGACTCTCGGCCGTACGATTATGACATCATGTTCAACCCTTCTCGTACTGCTCTGTATCTTCATCCTTGGTGGTGACGCTATCCGTTCGTTCACATTTGCAATGCTCTTCGGTGTAATCACCGGTACACTGTCAACTATCTATGTTGCAGCTCCCGTGGCTTACCTTACCGACAGCCGTCGCAATAAAGGCAAGAAAGAAGCTTAATCCTTACAGCCGAATAACATAAAAAAGCCGCGCATCCGATGTCACGGAGGCGCGGCTTTTTTATGCCATTGTGACATTAACGAACTTTTGGCACAGAATTTGTTATATTATAAGTATTTAATCTGAGTAATATTAAAAACAATATAATTATGGAAAAAATTGAACCCGGCAAGTATGTAGAAGTTGTTTATGACCTCTACAAAATCAATCCCGACGGCACTGAAGAACTCGTTCATCAGACCGATGAAAAGGAACCTGAAAACTTTATCTATGGCCTTACACGTGGCCTTGTAGCTCCTCTCGAATCTGACATTGAGGGTAAAGTGGCAGGCGATGCTTTCGACGTAACAGCTACTGCAGAACAGGCTTTCGGTGAACGTTCTGACGAATATATAGCTGAACTCGACAAGGATGTATTTGAGGTTGACGGCAAGTTTGATGCAGAAATGGTAAAGGTAGGCAATTCCCTTCCCATGATGACCGCCGAAGGTCTCCGCATCATCGGTAAGGTGCTCGAGGTTACTGACAAGCACGTTAAGATGGACTTCAATCATCCTCTCGCAGGTTGCGACGTACGTTTCAAGGGCAAGGTACTCAACGTGCGTGACGCAAAGCCCGAAGAAATCCAGATGATGCAGGGTGGTTGCAGCTGCGGTTGCCATCATGACGATTGCGGCGATTGTGGCGATGACTGCGGTTGTGGACACGACCACGACCATGGCTGCGGTTGCGGCTGCTGATTAGTCCTGTTAAAAACGCTTAGAAAAGATGTCTGTGCTATGGTACGGACGTCTTTTTTTCGATTTGTAGGAGTCAATATTAATCCTTAATTTTGCAACTGAAATGAAGCATCTGTATTTTGTCATAATTTCGTGTCTTTTGGCCTTTGTTGCAAGGGCTGAAGAAATGTCATATAGCATTGTATTCGGTTCAGATACTCCGGCAACGACATCGCTAAAAAGTTCGGATTTCAAGTCGGCTGTGCAAAGCGGAGCCTCATATATAGAAGCTGTCACAAGCGTGACAGCGGTTTTTCCCGAGAAAGATGCAATAAGACTTTCTTCTAACAGAACCAATGGCAAGTTTAACTTGGCTCTGGCTGCTGAGGCACAGGTTGTGGCTACAAGAATCGTGGTGAATGCACGTCGTTACGACAGCGACCGCGATGTAGAGGCTTCGATTCTCTTGAATGGAGAAACTATTTATATACCAGAGATAACGGCTGCCGACTATGCGCTCAGCATACCGTCTAATACTGAACGTAAGCTTACCAATATCATCATTGATGCAGACAGAAGGCTTTACCTGCATTCAATAACTGTATATTACGACTCCTCTCAGGGCGGTATTGATACGGAGCGTGAAACAGTTGCTGCTCCTGTCATCATTCCCGGAGGGGGCACTGTAAGCTATGGTACGAATATCTCTATGAGTTGTTCTACAGAGGGTGCCTCGATTTATTATACAGTTGACGGCGCAGACCCCAGCTCTGCTTCCGCAAGGTACGATTCACCCTTTGCAGTGTTCAGCGACATGACGATAAAGGCTTTTGCAGTGAAGGAAGGCATGAATCCGAGTGAGATGACGGTGACTGATTTGAAGGTGCGCAATTCTGAAGCGACTCAGACCGCTGCCTTTGATTTTTCTAATCCTTCTTCGCTGACACCGGCTTTAGAGTCGCCCGGACTTAAGGAATTTATAAATCTTGACGGCCGTACATTCAGTGACAGCGATGTCGCAATTAGCTTTACAGCTGCCGGTAGCGGCAACCATGTGCGCCTGTATCAGTCATACGATGCCGGGATTGATGTTCGCGTGTATGATGGAGAAAGTATTACCCTTCGCTCCCTAAACCCGAATATGACGCTCCAAAAGGCCGAATTCGACATATCGCTCAGCGGTGCATCTACCGGTAGCGCGGATGTCAACTTCGACCCATCGTCCGGAACCTATGAATGGCTTACAAATACATGGACCGCGCCGCTTGATGAACCGGTATCGGAAGTTACACTGGCCTCTATCCAACAAAGCCGTTTCAGCGCGGTGAGAGTCTTCCTGCAACGCACCATGGGCATATATGGTATAGAGATTGACCATGACGAACGCGCTGCATATTACACGCTTCAGGGATTGCGTGTGACGCATCCCGGCCCGGGAATCTATATACGAGTTACGCCTTCCAAGGCAGAGAAGGTGATTATTCGCCCCGACCACCCTTGAAGGTGACGAGGCGGTTGTAAACGAAGTTGGCTATTGTATAGACCACATTGCCTATGAGTGTAGCCAGCCCGTATCCGGATAGGGTAAATACAGCGAGTTGCAGCTCTATGTCGCCGAATGAACTTTGGTTAAGGCACCATACGGTTATAAATTGCAGTACGTAGCACACACCGAAGCCTGCGAGGAACTTGACGGCCTCCCGCGATGTGCGTCCATGCGACTTGAATACCCATTTTTTATTCCATAGAAACGAATTCAACACTCCTACAATATAGCCCAGGACATTGCTGACATAGGGATTGATTTCAAGCACAGATTTGCATACGAATATCACACCGAGCGTGAGCAGGGTGTTGAGTGCGCCTACAGTGCAGTACTTGATGAAGCGCAGCATCTCGCGGCGTTTTTGATGGCTGTGGCTCATGATTTGTCTGGCAGTGAATTCGGGTCAACTTTAAGTATAGGCAGCGACCAATTGAAATATACGGCGGCTACACGCAGCCCTATAACGGTAGCGGCACAGCTTGTCTGGGCCACCCATAATGGTGCGGGAGTAAGTGAAAGAAGCCAGTAAATTACGCCGCCGGCAAGGCACGCTGTGGCATAAATATCCTTTCGGAAGAACAATGGTTCTTCGTTGAGCAATATGTCGCGAACCACACCGCCGAAAGAACCTGTCGTTACACCCATCACTATGGCCACCCACATGGGATAGTCGACAGCAATGGTTTTTTCTATTCCCACGACCACAAATAGCGCAAGCCCTATGGCATCGAACAGGAACAATGTGCGCATCCCTTTTACGAGCAATCGTTGGAATATGATTACTGTGAGCAGAGATATGCCTGTAACGCTCAGATACATGGGCGAAAGCATCCAGAATACGGGTATGTCGAGCAGAACGTCGCGCAATGTTCCGCCTCCAATGGCGGTGACAAGTCCCACGACGTAGGCTCCGAACCAGTCGAAGCGTTTGGCGGCCGCAAGGCGTATGCCCGAAATGGCGAACGCTATTGTGCCTATAACCTCTATGATTGTAAGAAATGTTTGCTCCATTTATTATTAAGCAATCTCTTATTTGAGTGCTTTGGCAAGTTCTGCCTTTTTATCTGCTTCGCGTTTGAAGCGTGGATAGGCCCTGCACAGGTCAGAAAGCATGCACTTCTCGCATTCCGGCTTACGTGCCTTGCACACATATCGGCCATGAAGAATAAGCCAATGATGGGCTGTGGAAATGTATTCTTCGGGAATGTTCTTGACGAGAGCCTTCTCGGTAGTGAGGGGATTCTTGGACTTTGTAGTGAGACCGATTCGTTCTGCAACGCGGAATACGTGAGTGTCAACGGCCATTGTGGGACGGTTGAATATAACCGACAGCACTACGTTGGCGGTCTTGCGGCCGACTCCCGGCATGCTCAGCAGCGACTCGAAGTCGTCGGGTACCTGTGAGTTGAAATCATCAACAAGCTTGCGTGCCATTCCCAGGAGCGATTTGGTTTTGTTGTTGGGATATGACACCGACTTGATTTTGTCGAATACTTCTTCAGGGGTAGCCTTTGCCAGTGCGTCGGGCGTTGGAAATGCCTCGAAGAAAGCCGGAGTAATCATGTTGATGCGCTTATCGGTGCATTGGGCCGAGAGGATGACGGCCACAAGCAACTGATAAGGATTATCGTAGTGCAGTTCAGTAGTGGGAGTGGGCATCTCCTTGCGGAAGCGTTCTACCACCTTTTCATATCGTTCGGAAGTCTTCATTGCAGTATCTTGATTAGGGCCCGTGTGGCAAAGAGGCCGGCGGCGCAAGCTGCTATACCTCCAAGAACGGAAGCGGCGGCATAGCCAAGGCCACGTAGCCACATGCCATGTTCGAGCATGGCTACGGTATCGAGCGCGAAAGCCGAGAAGGTGGTATAGCCGCCGAGCAAGCCGGTGACAAGGAGCAGGTATATGCTGCGCGGGGCATTAGCCCATTCGAGTACGGCCCACAGTATGCCTATGAGGAGGCATCCGGCAAAGTTGGCAATAAATGTTCCCACAAAGCTGCCTATGCCGAAAGTGGCATAGTTCACCGTGAAATAGCGGAACGCGCCGCCCACAGCAGCCCCGGCCGCCACAAGGGCAACCTCTGTGAAGACACTTTGTGCCATATTAAACAAGCTGTTAATGGGTGCCGACAAACTCGTCGAGAAAGCGAACATCGTTCTCTGAGAACAGACGCAGGTCGTTTACTCGATATTTAAGGTTGGTGATACGCTCCACACCCATGCCGAGGGCAAAACCGGTGTATTGTTTTGAGTCTATGCCGCAAGCGTCGAGCACATTGGGGTCTACCATACCGCAGCCAAGAATCTCAACCCAGCCTGTACCCTTGCAGAACGAGCATCCCTTGCCGCCGCAAATGTTGCAGCTGATATCCATTTCGGCCGAAGGTTCGGTGAAGGGGAAGTAAGATGGACGGAGACGAATCTTTGTCTCGCTGCCAAACATTTCGGCTGCGAAATATTGCAGAGTCTGAAGAAGGTCGGCAAACGTTACGTTCTTGTCCACAT
>PPYF01370868.1_pt1 | contig 12314 bp, 10 predicted proteins | sample 1559871 | NCBI WGS metagenome assembly PPYF01 (sample SAMN08240021, study PRJNA423297) | Human gut metagenome, whole genome shotgun sequencing project. | reverse complement strand
ATTTGCTTACAGTTTCTTCTGTGAAGTTTTGAGTGAGCAAGACTCATTCAACAAGATGCGGTGATGATGCCTGGACGGTTCCACCTGTTCCCATTCCGAACACAGCAGTTAAGCGTCCACAGGCCAAGGGTACTTCGTTGGAGACGACGTGGGAGAGTAGGTAGTTGCCGCAAGAACGAGGGATTCGTGATGATTCACGAGTCCCTTTTGCTATATATGGAGGTATATGATGAAGAAAAAACTCGCGGTAATTCTGTTTGGGCTGATTTCCCTTGGCATCGGATTGCTGCTGCTGCATCTCTCCCCCGACCCGATGGCTGAGAACCTGGAGCTGGCACGGGAAGCCTCGAATGCTCAGGAAGCGGCGGCGGCGATTTCCGCCAATAACAAAAAGGATGTTGTTTACAGCACGGTCGCTTATCTCTTTGTCGGCATTGGATTCGGCACAGCGGGCTACGGTGTTTTTATGAGTGGAAAAAAGGAAGATTCTGAGGAAAAATCCTAAAATATCCTTGTATCGTCAGTATACTTTGACTATAATATGTGCCAGCTATCTTTTTCAATGCAGTGAAAGAAATCCATGATTTCTTCGGGAGGTACTTTCATGATTCTGGATCGTCTGGAAAATCTGCCGCTCGGCAGATTCCAGTACAAGCTGCTTGTTGTCACGGGGCTTGGCTGGCTGTTTGATGCGATGGACACGGGGCTGATCGCCTTCGTCCTGCCGGTACTGGCGCGCGAGTGGAGTCTCACGCCGGCACAGGTGGGATGGATCGGCTCGATTGGGCTGATCGGCATGGCGCTTGGAGCGGTGCTCGCGGGGACGATTGCCGACCGCATCGGCCGCAAGCGAGTGTTTACGATCACGGTTCTCCTCTATAGCATCTCAACGGGGCTCTGTGCCGTTGCGTGGAGCTATGAGTCGCTGCTCGTGTTCCGCTTCCTTGTCGGCTTCGGCCTGGGCGGAGAGCTGCCCGTCGCAGCGACGCTGATGAGCGAGTATGCACCGGCACGCCTGCGCGGACGCTTCATTGTGCTCCTTGAGAGCTTCTGGGGGCTTGGCTGGCTTGCGGCGGCATGCATCGCCTATCTTCTCATCCCTGTCTTTGGCTGGCAGGCGGCGTTCTTTATCGGTGCCCTGCCCGCGCTCTATGTGTTCCTCCTGCGCCTGCACATGCCGGAGTCGATCCGTTATCTTCTGGCCAAGGGGCGTGTGGACGAGGCGAAGGCGATTGTACGCGATATCGAGCGCCAGCTCCAGATGCCGGAGCGTCCCTTCCTCGATCAGCTTGCCCCGCACCGTATGCAGGCGGAGCAGGTGGAGACACCGGGATTTTCTGCGCTCTGGGCGAAGGGAATGCGCCGCCGCACGGTGATGCTCTGGCTCGCATGGTTCGGTATTGTGTTCAGCTACTACGGGATCTTTATGTGGCTGCCGTCGATGGTCTATGCGCAGGGCTTTGCCATTGTCAAGACGTTCGAGTACGTCCTCATTATGACGGTCGCTCAGCTGCCGGGCTACTATGCGGCGGCCTACCTCGTGGATGTGATCGGCCGCCGCTATACGCTCGGGCTCTTCCTCCTTCTCAGCGGCGTATGCAGCTATTTCTTCGGCAATGCAGGTGATGTCACTGCCCTCCTTGGTTGGGGCGCGGCGATGAGCTTCTTCAATCTCGGCGCGTGGGGCGTCATCTATACCTATACACCCGAGCAGTACCCAACGGCGATGCGCGCGCTTGGCAGCGGCTGGGCGGCAGGATTCGGCCGTATCGGCGGAATGATTGCGCCGATGCTCGTCGGCGTGATGCTCGCCAACATGTTCCCCATGAGTGGCATCTTTATGATGTTCGCGGCGGTCTTTGTCGTTATCGCGGGGACGGTGCTCCTTCTCGGACGTGAGAGCAAGCAGCAGACGCTCGAGGAGCTGGAGCAGACGCTCGGCGCTGCTGAGTCCTCGGCACTGCGCAACGAATAGAGAAACGTCGTTAGACTTGTATGAAAAATTAGTCAGACAGGTTAAAAATTTATAGTAAAACCCCTTTCCGAATGAAATTCTCTGTGGTATACTTGCAGGACAAAAGAAGCAACACGGCTGCTTCTTACCGGGGGATTTTGTTTGACGATGGAGCGTCTGAAACAAATGCGTACCGGTATGGTACGCATTTGTTTTGGGGAGCTAAGGAATTGCTGATAAAATGAAGTCCGTCAGATGGCGGTGCTGAATTTATCCGTGCTTACTTAAGAAAAGAGGGGGTATTTATGCCAGCGGGAACGGAGTCATGAAGCGTCGCCCAAGGACGGGGGATCGGCTTCCAGATCAACTGTATTGTGGCTGTCAGCGTTGTGGTCGTCATGGCGATCATCTTGGGGATTGTCGGCTACATGACTTTTGGAACACTCGAGGAGCGTGCGAAGTCTGAGCGTTTCCAAGAGCTCGGAAGCATCTCGACCGCAGTTGAGCTGCGCTATGACAAGGCGTATCAGGCAGCTGCGATCACCGAGGTTCGGATTCAGGATATCTTGCAGGCACCGCCGGAGGCATGCAGCCGCGATGCGGTTGTCAAGGTGCTCAAGGACTCAGTGGCAGCGACGCCTGGTATTCTCGGCGTCGGCGTCTGCTTCGCGCCGGATGCCTTTGACGGCAAGGATGCCGAGAAGGTGAATACGGAATACTCGGATGCGAGCGGACGTCTGCTTCCCTTTTTCTGGCCGGACCGCATCGAGCCGCTCTTTGGCTATGAGACGGCAGAGTGGTACACGGCTGCAGAGAAGACGATGAAGCCTGTGCTCACTGATCCCTACGCCTTTACGACGGCCGATGGGGAGCACTATATGGCGGCAGCGCTGTCCTACCCGATCGTTTAGAACGGGAAGTTCCTCGGTACGATCCTCGTCGATATCGACATGGGCGGCTTCCAGGGCGATCTGAAAAAGCTCAGCTCGGATGATCAGTACTATGTCCTCTTCGGGCAGAAGGGCGGCATTGTCGCCCAGGGCCGGGATGACAACGTGGTGATGAAGAATCTCTATGAGCTGTCGGGCATTAAGGGCGAGGATGTCTTTAAGAGCACGGCAGAGCATCCCTTCACGATCCGCAAGGACTCCTCCAGCACTGCCAACGAGACACTTTATGTGTATGCACCGATTTCCTTTGACGGCGTTACGGCGCAGTGGGGCATCGGCTCAGCGACGAACTATGACGTGTTCACCGCCGTGGCACGCCACATGATCTATATCCTCGTCGCCGTTGGCATCATCGGTATCCTCCTGCTTCTGGCGGCACTGATCTCCTTTGTCACGAAGCGGATCTCGACGCCGATGAGCGATTTGCAGGGCGTGATGGAGAACTTTGCCCGCCTCGATCTGCGTGCAGATAACCCCGCGAATGTACGTGCACGCGGCTATCTCGGCAGAGAGGATGAGATCGGAGCGATGACGGGGGATCTCGCCGAGCTCGCAAACAATCTGCGCGCAACGATGGGCAAGATCAACGCCTCGTCGGAATCCGTGGCAGCGACGAGCGAGGAGCTGACGGCGACAACGCAGACGACGGCGCATAGCTCTGAGGAGGTCTCGAAGGCGATCCAGAACATCGCTGAGGGCGCGACGAGTCAGGCGGAGGATACGCAGAAGGCCGCCGATCATCTCAGTGAAGTGCTGCGCATCGAGCAGGAGACGGAGCATATCGTCAATGTCCTCAACGAGACGACACAGAAGATCAGTGACCGCAAGGCGGAGGGCTCGGAGATCCTAAACGATCTGCTTGGCCGCGCCGAGGAGATGTTCAAGGCGACAGAGGAAGTCGCCAAGGTCGTCGAGGAGACGAATCAGGGCGCGGACAAGATCGACGAGTCCAGTACGATGATCCAGAGCATCGCCGACCAGACGAACCTCCTCGCGCTCAACGCTGCCATCGAGGCGGCGCGTGTGGGTGAGGCCGGGCGCGGGTTCGCCGTCGTGGCGGAGGAGATCCGCAAGCTCGCGGAGCAGAGCTCGAGCTTTACGGACGACATCCGCGGCATCATCCACGAGATGAAGATGAAGAGCCAGCAGGCGGTGGATACGATGCACGTATCGACGAAGCTCGCATCGGAGTCGCATCAGGGGCTTGAGAGCACGAAGGAGTGCTTCGACCGTATCTCTGAGACGGTCGAGGAGACGGGTGAGGTCGTCAAGAAGCTGAACACATCAGCGAAGACGATGGGCAAGAAGCACGCATCTATCTCGGATGTGGTGCAGAACCTATCCGCACTCGCCGAGGAGAATGCTGCGACAACCGAAGAGGGCAGCGCGTCCGTGGAGACACAGTCGAATGCGCTTGAGGATATCGCGAAGGCGAGCGAGGGTCTCGCAGAGATCGCGACCGACCTCCAGCGCGAGGTGGAGCGCTTCAAACTATAAGATGTATGAAAGAGAGCTGCGGCACGAAGATGGTTCGGTCTTCGTGCAGCGGCTCTTTTCTATTGTGAGCAGTCCTGCTGTGGATGCACGCGAAAACACTGGCGAAATCTCTCTGTGTATGCTACAATAGGGCAGATAACATGAGGGTATTATATTTTGAGGTGACATTTTGCGATATAACTGGAAGCGCCTTGCGGCGGCATCTCTTTTTGCGCTGGCGGTACAATTCTACGCACCGCCGTCCTTTGCGATGCCTCCGATTCTCCCGTACAATGAGGTGACGGAGGGGATGCAGGGAACGGCGTATACCGTGCTCGATACGACGGGCGAGGTGCGCACATTCCCCGTGGAGATCGTCGGTCAGATGAAGGGCGGCAAGGGCTCTCAGCGGATGATTATGGCGCGGACGAGCGGCAATTTCATCGAACACGTCGGCGGTGTCCTGCAGGGGATGAGCGGCAGTCCGATCTATGTAGACGGTCGTCTCGTAGGAGCGCTTGCAGCGGGGCTGAAGGATCTCAGCCCCTATACCTTTTTCATCACGCCGATCGAGGACATGATTCCGCTCTGGTCGATGCCCGACACGAAGAATAAGACGCGCATCGACACGGTGGATGTCGTGCGCGCCGTTGAGGAGCGCAAGAAGGCAAAGGAAAAGGATGAACTGCGCGAGCGCGAGAAGAAAGTCGGCAAGATGACACGCGCCGAGCGTGAGGCGGAGTGGCGCGATATACTCGCCGCCCTGCGCGGAGAGAAGACAGAGGAAACATCTGCGAGCGGTGCAGGTGCGTCAGAGGCGCAGAAGGCTGCGGACGACACGCATGACACGACCGCTGATGCTGTGCAGAGTGCGGACAAAGGTGAGCAAACGTCGACCGATCCCGTCACATCATCTCCTGCAGCTAAGAAAGAGAATGTGCATGCTGCCGAGGAGAAGTCTACCTTCTTCGTGAGCGGATTTGGATCGGCGGGGCTGCGCTATCTAGAGAACAATATGCCTGCAGGCAGTACGTTCCTTCCGCTGGGAACGGTCAGTGCAAATACGCCCCTTCCCACGCGCTATGATGCCTCTCTTGCAGGCGGTCAGCCCGTCGGGGTCGCCATTGTCTACGGCGACTTCAGCATCGGCGCGACGGGAACGGTGACGGCGGTGGACGGCAAGAAAGTGCTGGCATTCGGTCACTCCTTTATGCACAAGGGAAACGTGAACTACTTCATGACGGATGCCGATGTGGTCGGGACGATTGCAGGACAGAGCAACGGCGTGAAGATCGCGAACATCGGCAGTGTGATCGGGCGCATCAATCAGGATCGTGAGACGGGCGTTGCGGGGATCCTTGGGACGTTTCCCACCGCTGTTCCCATTCGCATTCACGTGAAGGACGACGCGCTTGGCGCGGAGGAGACCTTCGGTGCGCAGATTGCCTACGATGAGGATTTCCTGCCCGTGCTTTCGGGCAGTATTGCCTATGCGGCGATGAGCCGCGTGTCGGATTCCCTTGGCAGCAGCACGGCGCGCATCCGCTTTGCCATCCGTACGAACGCCGTGGACAGCGGGGTCTTTGAGCGGCGCAATATGTACTACAGCGCGGCGGATGTCGGGCAGGTCGCCGTGACCGAGCTGCTGCAGGCGATGAATATGATCGTGACGAATCCGCAGGAGGAGTCCGATATTCTCGATCTCGATGTGGATGTGGAGCTCACGGGCGGACGTCAGACGGCCGTTCTGGTCTCGGCGGTGCCGGATAAGCTGGTGGTAAAGCCGGGCGACACGGTGACGTTCAAGACGAAGATTCGCCCCTATCGCAAGCCGGAGGAGACGCTGTCGATCCCCTATCGCGTGCCGAAGGCGCAGCCGGCGGGGCCGCTGAACCTCGATATTCGCGGCGGAGGCTTTGTCCCCGTGAACCCCTTGGCACTCCTCGCGCAGGCGGGGCTCGAGATCCCCGACGACGAGGAGAAGTTCAAGTCGACGGCGGAAAAGCTGGACGATCTCGCCGCTCAGGGGCAGAACAATGAGATCATTATCGCGCCTGGAGCTGCCCCGGCTCCGTCCTCGGAGAAGGAAATGAAGAAACGGATGCGCGCGGCGGCAAAGGCGTCGGCACGCGCGGCAGAGCGCGAGGAGCCGAAACGCGTGACGCTGCTCGGCGATCCGAAGAAGAAGGATGAACGCGAGAAATTCTATGCGCCGTATGTGATCGAGAACGTGATCCACGCGACGCTGAAGGTTGAGGAATAAGGACGAATGGAACAACTGGTCATTCATGGAGGGCATCCCCTGCGCGGCCATGTGAAGATCGGCGGGGCGAAGAATGCGGTGCTGCCCATCATTGCGGCGGCATTGCTCGGTACAAACGGAAAAAGTGTGCTGGATGAGGTGCCTGCACTCGAGGATGTCTATACGATCACGGCGGTGCTGCGTGCCCTTGGCGTGACGGCGGACTACACAGTATCGGAGCATCGTCTGGTCATTGATGCATCACATATTGCGACGGTCGCAGCCCCCTACGACCTCGTCCGCAAGATGCGCGCGTCATTTCTCATCATGGGCCCCTTGCTCGCACGCGAGGGGCACGCAGAGATCTCGCTGCCGGGCGGCTGTGCCATTGGGACACGTCCGATCGATCTGCATCTCAAGGGCTTTGAGGCGCTCGGGGCGGAGATCGAGATCACGCAGGGCGACATTCACGCGCGTGCGCCGCATGGGCTCAAGGGGGCGCGCATCTACTTCGATTTCCCGAGTGTCGGGGCGACAGAGAATGTGATGATGGCGGCGTCCTGCGCCGAGGGCCAGACGATCCTCGAGAATCCTGCGCTCGAGCCGGAGATTGTCGATCTCGCGAACTATCTCAATGTGATGGGGGCGCGCATCCGTGGCGCGGGAACGAACCGCATCAAGATCGATGGCGTGCCGGAGCTGCACGCGGCGGACTATACGATCATCCCCGACCGCATCGAGGCGGGGACGTACATGGTCGCGGCGGCGATGACGCGTGGTGATGTGTTCATCGAGAACGCGATTAGCGAGCATCTGAAGCCAGTCATTGCGAAGCTAAAGGAAGCGGGCGCACAGATCGAGGAGGATATCGCCGGGGTGCGCGTCTCTGCCGACCGCCCGATGAAGGCGATTGATCTCAAGACGATGCCCTATCCCGGTTTTCCGACGGATATGCAGGCGCAGTTCATGGCAATGCTCGCCGTCGCCGAGGGGACGAGTGTCGTGACGGAGACGGTGTTCGAGAACCGCTTTATGCACGTCGATGAGCTCGTGCGCATGGGCGCACGGATCCGTGTGGACGGACGGACGGCGACGGTCGAGGGCGGCGCACTGCTCAGCGGCGCACCTGTGCGGGCGACGGATCTGCGCGCGGGTGCGGCGATGGTGCTTGCGGGACTGGTCGCGTCGGATGAGACGCGTGTCGGCTATATCCATCACATCGACCGCGGGTATGATGATCTTGTGGCGAAGCTCGTGGCACTCGGTGCAGATATTCAGCGCGTGGATGCGGAATGGGCAGGCGTGTAAAAATTGCTTGCATAATAAAGAATGATGCGATAGAATAAATTCAGAACGATGGATTGAGGAGGTATGAAGGATGAAGCACATCAAGACGGTCAACAAGCCGACGATGCAGTCCACGCTCTACACGGGCGGCTGCGGCGAATGCCAGGCATCCTGCCAGTCTGCCTGCAAGACTTCCTGCACGGTGGGCAATCAGCCCTGCGCGAAGTAAGACGGGGAAATCGGCACAGCCCTTCTCGTTTGCGAGAGGGGCTTTTTCTATGTGTTGCTCCACTAAGGTTTGCTTAAGCGTATTACATTTCCAAGAGTGGTTATGAAGGAGAACAAATGAAAGTCCGAACGCATAAGTTCAAGCAGAACGGCATGCACATCCTCGTCGATGTGAACAGCGGCGCGGTTCACGTGATCGACGAGATGATTTACGATATGATGGATGATTTCGACGGGACGAACGATGAGGCGGTCGTGGCACGTCTCAGGGGGCGTTATCCTGAGGGAGATCTGCGCGAGGCGTGCGGCGAGCTGCATGAGCTGATGGCGGCAGGGGCGCTCTTTGCCCCCAATATTGACGTGCCGCCGACCTTCAAGTCGCGCGGATTGGTGAAATCCCTGTGCCTGATGGTGGCACAGGACTGCAATCTGCGCTGCAAGTACTGTTTCGGCGATGGCGGCAGCTATGGTGGGCAGCGCGCAGTGATGTCGCCTGAGGTGGGGCGTGCGGCGGTCGATTTCATCATTGACGGCTGTGGTCCGCGCAAGCACTGTGAGATTGATTTCTTCGGCGGCGAGCCGCTGATGAATCTGAGCACGGTGAAGGCGGTGACGGAGTATGTGCGTCAGCGTGAGCAGGAGACGGGCAAGGAGTTCAAACTGACGCTCACGACGAACGGGATGCTGCTCTCCGACAAGAATATCGCATGGCTGAACGACAACCATCTCTCCGTCGTGCTCTCAGCGGATGGACGGCGCGAGGTGCACGATGCGATGCGTCCTGATGCGGGCGGACACGGAACGTATGATGTAGTCATGCGGAATTTTAAGAAGCTCGTCGATGCGCGCGGCGGCAACGACTACTACCTGCGCGGGACGTATACGCACGAGAATCTCGACTTTACGAAGGATGTGCTCGCCATGAATGCGGCGGGCTTTGACATCCTCTCGATGGAGCCGGTCGTGCTGAAGGACAGTCCGCTTGGCTTTACAGAGGAGGATCTGCCGCGCATCTATGCGGAGTATGACCGCCTGACGCAGACCTATCTCGACCGCGTGCGTGCGGGGAAGGGGTTCTTCTTCTTCCACTTCAACATGGATCTCAACCATGGACCGTGCGTCGCCAAGCGCCTCGCAGGCTGCGGTGCGGGGCATGAGTACTACGCCGTCGCAGAGAATGGCGATCTCTACCCGTGCCATCAGTTCGTGGGGCGTGAGGGCTATCGCCTCGGCTCGGTCTTTACGGGCGTTGAGAGCATGGAGCTGCCGACGTACTTCCGCAACTCACATGTGCTGAACAAGCCGCTCTGCCGCGACTGCTGGGCACGGTTCTACTGCAGCGGCGGCTGTCATGCCAACGCCGATCTCTTTCATGGGGACATTCGGCAGCCGTACGAGATTGGCTGTGCGATTCAGAAGAAGCGTCTGGAGTGCGCGATTCTTGTGCAGGCGGTGCTTGCCCTGGAGAAGGAAGAGGCAGAGGAGGAGCAGAAAAAAATTTCTTGACAATGGTTTCATCTTCCGCTATAATTCGCTATGTTGCTGAGAGAGCGATAGGGGTATCGCCAAGTTGGTAAGGCACGGGATTCTGAATCCCGCATGCGTTGGTTCGAGTCCAGCTACCCCTGCCATTTGAATTTTGAGGAGCTGCCCTGAGGGGCAGTTCTTTTTTTTATTGAAACTTTTTATCATCTCTGGTAGGATAGATAAAAATGGCAGATAAGGAGAATGATCATGAGCTGCGAGAAAAAGGGAATCGGTATGTGTCCGCTTCTGCAGATTGTGCTGAATGCGATATTTTTCATTGGCATACAGACGACTTTTGCACCATGTGCACCGCATGAGGATGGAACGTGGATGACTTGTCATTGGGCAGGGGAGGCGCTGACGGGGCTTGCTGCCGTTATGCTCATCCTGTCCCTCCTGCATCTTGTGCCGCTGCGCTCAGGAACAAAGACAGGGCTGGCCATTGCGATGATTCCTCTCGCTGTGCTGGTGATCTGTCTTCCGGGACATCTTATTCCGCTCTGCATGATGGAGACCATGCGGTGTCATACGTTGATGCAGCCGTCGGTCAGCGTGATTGCCGTGCTGAACATCATCCTTTCTGCTCTGTATCTGTGGCAGCATCGAAAGGGGGAGAATGAATGAAGTTCAGTGAAGCACTTGCCCTGCGCTCCTGCCGCAGGAATATGGCACGCTCCGCGACGCTTGCTGTGCTGACGGGGATTCTTGCCCTCGTGATCTTCGGCGGCTCGGAGATGCTGCTTGGGCTGCAGGGCGGTCTGATTCAGTTTCAGCAGCGGCTCGGTGCAGATGTCATTGTCCTGCCGAAGGCGGCAGAGGGAGCGGGCTCGCTGGAGGGGGTGCTCGTGCAGGGCGTTCCCGCGCAGTTCTACATGGAGGAGCACTATCTCTCCGATCTGCGCAGCATGGCGGGGGTGGCGCATGCGACGCCGCAGTTCTTCCTTGCCTCGGCACATGCGGGCTGCTGCTCCGTAGCGGTGCAGCTGATCGGCTTTGATCCCGCCTCGGATCAGACCATTCAGCCGTGGATCCGCGAGAGCTATGGCGGTACGGTCGGCTATGGCGATATTCTCGTCGGCAGCGGCATTTCCGTGCCTGCGGATGGGATGCTGACGTTCTACGATCTGCCCTGCCGCGTTGTGGGACGGCTCACGCCAACGGGAACGGGGATGGATACGGCGGTTTACACGAATATGGAGACGATCCGTGCAATGATGGCGAATGCGGCGAAAAGGGGCTTTGATGTGTTTCAGGGGGTTCCGACGGAGGATGCGATCTCTGCCGTGATGATACGGACGGCGGACGGGTTCTCGCCCGAGGGCGTGGCAGAGGCGGTCAATGCGGCATATCCCGCGCTTACGGCGCGCCCTGCACACGGAATGGTGCATGCAGTGGAGCAGGGACTGGGCGGCATCTTGGAGATGATCGGCGGGCTCGTCATAGTGGTCTGGGTGATCGCCGTCGTCGTTCTCGGCATTGCCTTTCACCTGTCGGCGCGCGAGCGGCGGCGCGAGTATCTGATGCTGCGCATCGCGGGGGCGGCGCGCGGCTTTTTGACACGCATGATGCTGACGGAGGCGGCACTCGCCTCGGCGGCGGGCGCTGCGGCAGGAGTTGCACTCGGCGCACTGATTATTCTGCCCTTCGCCGGACTGATGAAGGCGGGGCTGGTGCGCCCCTATATTCTCCCCGACGGCGGGACGATTCTGCTGCTGGCGGTGAATACGCTCCTCGCAGTGACACTGTCTGGGATGCTGGCGGCGGCGTGGACGGTGGGGCGCGTATGTACGGCGCCGATCAGCACACTGCTGCGGGAGGATGGATGATGGAACTGCGGGCGGAGAAAATCAGTCAGGATTTCCTGCGCGACAGTGCGCGGGAAGGGTACATTGTCGCTGTGGCGGAGACGGATCTGTGCCTCTCCTCCGGTACGGTGACGGCGGTCATGGGGCGTTCGGGCAGCGGCAAGAGTACGCTGCTGCATATCTTGGGCGGGCTCCTGCCGCCCGTGACGGGGAAGGTGCTCATAGGGGAGACGGATCTCTACGCACTGCCCGAGGATGCGCGTGCGGAGCTGCGCAGCAGTACGCTCGGCATTGTACCGCAGCAGCTGATGTCGCTTCGCGCGCTGACGGTGCGGGAGAATGTCCTCCTCTCGGCGCTTCTCTATGGCAGGGAACAGGACGTGTCTGCACATGCAGATGCTCTGATGGAGCGGCTTGGCATCGCACCGCTCGCGCATGTCTGTCCGTCGGAGCTTTCGGGCGGGGAGCTGCGCCGCATGATGATCGCGCGGGCTCTTGCCGGCGTGCCGCAGATTCTGCTCCTTGATGAGCCGACGGGCGACCTCGATGCGGAGAATACACGGCACGTGCTTGATCTCGTGCGCGAGACTGCCGATGCAGGCACGGCAGTCCTCCTCGTCACACATGAGCGCGAGGCAGCATCATATGCGGATATTTGCTATACGATGGCAGAGGGGCGGCTGACGCGCTCTGCGTAGTACAGAAAAACGCCCTTATGGCGCGATGCACCATAAGGGCGTTTTTGTATGCGTTTGTCTGTGCGCCTTAAGGAATCACTGATAAAATGAGGTCTGCCAGATTGGCGTAGATTTTTTCGTCCGAACGAGGTGGAAAACCGGACGCAG
>PPYF01411687.1_pt1 | contig 12315 bp, 13 predicted proteins | sample 1559871 | NCBI WGS metagenome assembly PPYF01 (sample SAMN08240021, study PRJNA423297) | Human gut metagenome, whole genome shotgun sequencing project. | reverse complement strand
CTCAAAATCTCTTTGAGTCCGATAAGTGATATACTCCTCAGCCAAGGCATATTCTTTGGCTTCCAGCAACTCGTGCTCAACGATGTTTTGGATTTCATAGATTTTTACACCTTGTGGGAAACGGCTATGAATCTCGTCAACGATACGTTCAACGAGGGTACTAAGGCGCTTTTCGACCAAGGGAGTTACATCCATAACCTTTTCAGCAGCCTTACGGAGTGCTTTGTCAATCTTGTCTACATCAAAAATTACACGTCTGCCATCACGCTTTTCAACGAATAAAGTTGGAGCAGGGACAGCCTTCTCTTCCAGTACAATCATATCCATACCCTTTTCTTAAATATAATATTGATTCTAAAAAGTATTATATCACTAAAAAAATAAAAATCAATATCTTGTGTTAAAAAATAAAATTTTTTTAAAATTACACAAGATATTGATAGTTTTTATTTTAACTTATAAAGTTTAAAGTCTTTGAATTCGCCTTGGACGCCTTGATAATTTTCCGCTAAAAGCTGCTCTACTTCTGTCCAAAGGGTTGTCTTTGTATTTACGACAATCATCTTTGGTTGATTATCTCGCAAATCATTTATAAGTTTGGTCCGATTTGTATCGATTCCTGTATGTAATCTAGGCGAAAGCAACTGACTAGCTGACAAGCGTTCGCTAGCTTTATAGCTACTTGTCAGATTATCCCAAACATAGATACGGTCTGTAGCCTGTGTTTCACTTTTAATCTTAGCCTCAATACTAGTACGCTCTTTATATTGCTCTGCATGAAGCAAATATCGTGATACTACAGGAGCTAAAAATAGGTAAACTAGGGCAAAAATTGGTAAATAGGCATTTCCTTTTATAAAAGCACCCCATGGCGAAGTTTCTTCTCTGCGTCTTCTACGACGATTGGCTCCCTCTAATTCCCAAGTACGAATTCGTGTCAGTAAAAGAATGGTCATGAATGGAAGAAACTCAACCATACGACTACCATGGATGAGGTCTGTAGAAAACACTTCTAAACCTAACACCAAAACGACAGCTATAGCAGCAAAGACTGATAAAACTGACTGCTTTAATGGTTTAGATTGGAAGAGACCTGTAAATGCCAGCGTCAAGACCCCAAGAGCAATTGCCAACAGTCCATAGAAGAGGATGTTGTCTAGCAAACCTGGGTTAGACGTAAAGTTCAAACTATCTACTGGATAGAGGATTTGACTAATGGCGTTCCCGAAACTCCCCTTATAGGCTGTATAGTAGCCAATTGGATAAAAGAAAATTGAAAAACCAAGACCTGCTGCAAAGAATTGATAGAGGCCATGATTCAAGTTGTTGCGACTGACATTAAAAGCCGTCACAGCAAAAAGTAAGACAAATGCAAATAAGGTTGTAACTAAAGGTGCAAAGAAAAATGCGAGAGCCAAGCTAATCCCAATACGCACAAAACCTTTGTCATGGTCTGGATCGGCCAAATAAGCAGTCACTAAGCTGAGAGCATAGAACAAGAACGGGAGGGCAAGGATAGTTGCATAGCCACCACCAAAGCTAAAAGCAGCAGTCAAGATATAAAATACTGTCAATACTTGCTGCGATTGTTTATTTTGCTCCGTCAAATTATAAGCTGAATGAAAAAGAAAGAATCCAGCACCTACTAAAGCCAACCAATTAAAGACAGCAAACAAAATACTTCCCTGGGTTAAATACTGTAAAAAATAATAAAGGAGACCACTAGTACCAAAATAATCTGAATAGATATCCCCACTCTGATGCATAGCCCATCCATTATAGAAATCCTGAGCCTGCTCTGGACTTAGCAGTCCTAATAAATAGGGTAGAATCACAGACACAAGTACTACTAAGGTACTCAAAATTAGGATATTAAAAAATGGTAAGTGGGCAGGTTGACGAGTCTCAACCTCGAATTGCTCCTCGTTTTCCACCAGAGCTTCTTGACTTTCCACCCAATATGGATTCGATTCGTCTTCTAATCTGCCATATACGTTCATTCATTCTCTCCTATATTTTAATTTGTTCTAGTATATCAAAAAGTCTAGTTCTTGTCAGCCTGCGGCGAACGTTTGCACAACTTTTCAGACAAGGAGACAAAGCGTTCAATCTCATAAAAACGATGATAAGAAGCTTTTTTATAGTGGTCTAAAAAAGTTTTTTCCTCTACTGTCAGCATAATCATTCCTCCTTTTCTCTTCATTCGGAAAAAGAAGAAAAATCTAAAAAACTGAATTCCCCAAAAGAGAATTCAGTCTTTTATCTTTAGTCAGCTTTCTTTTCTAAGTTTTTTGAAATGCTTCGATTTTTACCTTCCAGGTACACCATCAGAATAGAAATATCTGCTGGGTTTACACCAGAGATACGGCTAGCTTGCCCGATGGTTTCTGGATTGATGAGTTTGAACTTCTGACGAGCCTCAGTCGCGATAGAGTCAATATCATCCCAGTCGATATTGGCTGGAATGCGTTTTTCTTCCATGCGTTTCATCTTAGCAACCTGATCCATAGCTTTTGAGATGTAACCTTCGTACTTGATTTCTGTTTCAATCAATTCGATAATCTTGTCATCTAACTCTTCAGCAGCAGGACCGATGAAGGCTACCACATCTTGGTAAGACACTTCTGGGCGACGAAGAAATTCCTTGGCTGTCACCGCATCTGTCAATGGCTTGAAGCCCATCTCCTCAACCTTAGCATTTGTTTCCTTGACTGGTTTAAGTTTGATGCTGTCTAAACGCTTCATTTCATTTTCAAATTGATTTTTCTTGATTTCAAAACGAGCCCAGCGTTCATCGTCAACAAGCCCAATCTCGCGTCCCATCTCTGTCAAACGCATATCAGCATTGTCATGACGGAGGATGAGACGGTATTCAGCACGACTGGTCAAGAGACGGTAAGGTTCAATGGTCCCCTTGGTCACCAAGTCATCAATCATCACTCCGATATAACCGTCACTTCGCTTCAAAATCAACTCAGGCTTGCCTTGGATTTTCAAAGCTGCATTGATACCAGCGATAATCCCTTGCCCAGCGGCTTCTTCATATCCTGATGTTCCATTGGTCTGACCAGCTGTGAAAAGTCCTGAGATCTTCTTGGTTTCCAGAGTCGCACGCAATTGATGAGGCAAGACCATGTCGTACTCAATGGCATAACCAGTACGCATCATCTCTGCATTTTCCAAACCTTTGATGGAATGCACCAAGTCACGTTGCACATCCTCAGGAAGGCTAGTTGAAAGACCCTGGACATAAACTTCCTCTGTATTGCGGCCTTCTGGCTCAAGGAAGAGTTGGTGGCGTTCCTTGTCCGCAAAGCGAACAATCTTATCCTCAATGGATGGACAGTAACGAGGCCCTACTCCCTTAACCACACCTGTAAACATAGGAGCACGGTGGAGGTTGTTTTGGATAATCTCATGACTGGTACCATTGGTATAGGTCAACCAGCACGGTACTTGGTCTTTGACATAATCTTCATCACGTGAGGTGTATGAGAAGTGATTTGGCGTTTCATCTCCTGGCTGAATCTCTGTCACATCATAGTTGATAGAGGAAGCCTTGACACGTGGAGGTGTTCCTGTCTTGAAACGACCGATTTCAAGTCCAAGTTCCTTGAGATTATCAGCTAGGTTAATAGAAGCCAGACTGTGGTTAGGACCTGATGAATACTTGAGATCTCCGATGATGATTTCCCCACGAAGGGCTGTCCCTGTAGTCACGATAACAGCCTTAGCAGCATACTCTTGATGGGTCGCTGTACGAACACCGACAACCTTGCCATCTTCCACCAAAATCTCGTCAATCATGGTTTGACGAAGGGTTAGATTTTCTTGATTTTCAACCGTCTTGCGCATTTCCTTAGAGTAAAGTTCCTTATCAGCCTGCGCACGAAGGGCACGGACAGCTGGTCCCTTCCCAGTGTTGAGCATCTTCATCTGGATGTAACTCTTGTCAATGGTCTTAGCCATTTCGCCACCAAGGGCATCTACCTCACGCACGACAATCCCCTTGGCAGAACCACCAATAGACGGATTACATGGCATGAAAGCCAACATTTCAATGTTGATAGTCGCAAGCAAGACCTTGCAACCCATACGGCTCGCAGCTAGGGAAGCTTCGACCCCAGCATGTCCTGCACCGATTACAATAATATCGTATTCTTCTGAAAAATTATAAGTCATCTTCTCTCCTATTCGTTAAGATGGATGTGTCTTAGTTGCCCGTCCCAATCTGGAAGGGCTGTTTTTAAAAATGCTGGAACTAGATTGATACCCTTAAGCTTGTCTAAGTCAATCCACTCACAGGGTTGCGTTTTCTCATCTTCCTGCATGGTCAATGGGGCAGCCTCAAGTAGATCAACCAGATAATGAAACTCGATGTTGTGATAATAAACACCGTCTTGTTCAAAACGATTTTCAACCACAAAAGCTAGTTGCCCAGCTTGAGCTTTGACACCCAGTTCTTCCCTCACTTCTCGGACTACCGCTTCTTCCGTACTTTCAATGACTTGAATCGCACCACCAATAGTGTAATACTTTCCCTTATCTTTGGTGACTAGGAGCTTGCCATTTTGGACAATCAAGGCTGTCGCCCGAACTCCAAAAACTGTTTTTCCCACTTTGGTCCGAAAATCTTGCTGAGTCATCTTGTCCTTTCCCTTAAACGACACAAAAACAGTCAAAACTCGTAAGAAGTGCAGGACAAAAAGACCTGCAACATCCATGAGCTTTGACCATCATTTCTATTGCTTTTATTATTGTAGCAAATTGAGAAAATTTGTCAATCTATATGTACTGACAAACCTTGCCATCACGGTAGGCATTATCAATCAAGCCGCCACCGAGACATTCTTCGCCATCATAAAAGACAACTGCCTGTCCTGGTGTGATGGCGCGTTGCGGTTCTGCAAAGATGACCTCTGCCTTGTCTCCTTTGACATGGACGGTCACCTTAGAATCAGGCTGACGGTAGCGGAATTTAGCCGTGCATTCTAATGTAAATTCCTCTGGCATCTCACGAGTAAAGTGAACTTGACTGGCTTCTAAGCTAGTTGACATGAGCGAATCATGATAGAAACCTTGGCCGACATAGAGAATATTCTTGCTTAGGTCTTTTCCAACAACGAACCAAGGTGCATTATCACCGCCGTGTTGCCCACCGATACCCAGTCCACCACGCTGACCAATCGTATAGTACATAAGGCCTGCATGCTCACCCATATCGCGTCCATCTACGGTCATCATGCGACCTGGCTGGGCTGGCAGGTAGTTGCTGAGAAATTCTTTAAAGTTCTTTTCTCCGATAAAGCAAATTCCTGTTGAATCTTTCTTCTTAGCAGTCGCAAGGCCTGCTTCTTCTGCTAGTCTGCGAACTTCAGGCTTTTCCAAATGTCCCAATGGGAACATAGTCTTTTGGAGTTGTTCTTGCGAAAGTTGGCTGAGGAAATAGGTCTGGTCTTTGCCATTGTCCACGCCACGAAGCATGTGAACGATACCATCCTCATCACGCGCCACTCGAGCATAGTGACCAGTCGCCACATAGTCAGCCCCCAAGGTCATGGCATAGTCCAAGAAGGCCTTAAACTTGATTTCTTTGTTACACATAACGTCTGGATTTGGCGTGCGTCCTGCACGGTATTCCGCTAGGAAATACTCAAAAACGCGGTCCCAGTACTCTTTTTCAAAATTGACAGAGTAGTAAGGAATGCCAATCTGATCTGCCACCGCAGCCACATCCTTGTAATCTTCGGTCGCTGTACAGACGCCGTTTTCATCTGTGTCATCCCAGTTCTTCATGAAGATACCGATCACATCGTAGCCCTGCTCCTTGAGCAAGAGAGCCGTCACCGACGAATCAACACCACCACTCATCCCCACGACAACACGTGTTTTAGAGTTATCACTCATGGTAGTTCTCCCATCTATTCGTTTATTCACGATTGAAGGTCGTGTTTGCTTCACGATTGAAGGTCGTTTGAGCAAGATTCATTATAGCATGCTTTACAGAAGAAGACAAGAAAGATGGCAGAGGCCTTCAATTAGGAAACACGAAAAAAGTCGAGGAAATTCCTCGACTTTCGCATCTTATTTTGTCGTCAGTTCTTAGTACCAACCGTTGTTGAGCCAGAAGTTCTTAGCTGCGGTCCATGAACCATAACGTCCTGCTACATAAGCATCTGCTACACGTTCTTGGTTTTCAACTGAGTGGTCACCGTTCAAGTAAGAATCTGTCAATTGGTAACGTCCGATGTAACGTCCGTTTGTTGCTGTATAGCTACCGCCTGATTCTTTTTGAGCGATCCATTCTTTAGCTTCTGCTTCTGAACCACTTACAGATGAAGCTGGAGCTGAATAGCTTTCTTCCACTACAGTTGCTGTAGAAGCTGCAGGTGCTGCAGGTTCGTAAGTAGCTTCATAAGTAGTTTCTTCTACAGCAGCTTCTGTAACTGCTGGAGTTTCTTCAACTTCTGCTACAGGAGCTTCTGTTGTAGCTGAAGCGGCTGGAGCTTCACCATCGATTACCAATACTTGGTCAACATAGATGAGGTGAATGTTTTTAATGTTGTTCAATTTAGCCAATTTTTCAACTGTTGTGTTGTAAGTTTCAGCAATTTCTGAGAGAGTATCTCCAGCTTTAACTGTGTAAGTTTTTGATTCTTGTGCAAAAGTTAGTGATGGTGCAAGGAAAGCAAGTACTACTGCTAATCCTGCAAATTTAGATTTAATGTTTAATTTCATTTAAAAAAGTTCTCCTTTTTTCTTATACTACCATGATACCTTTCTAATGTTACTATTTGTTAACGAATTTGTGTAGAAATGTTACAGGACTGTGATTTATTTACCTAAAAATAGCCTTTTTTGTTACAAAAGCCTTGTTATTAAAGGGGTTTTGGTCTTTTTAGAGATTTTAGAACGGAAATAAGCACTTGAAACCAATCTTTGATATAATAGAAGTAAGAATCTTTTTAAGGGGAAACAGATGCAATCACTTCGTTTTCAATCTGTCTTTGATATTATCGGACCAGTTATGATTGGCCCATCTAGTAGTCACACGGCAGGAGCTGTTCGAATCGGGAAAATTGTTTCATCAATTTTTGATGATACACCAACTGAGGTCGAGTTCCAGCTTTTTAATTCTTTTGCAAAAACCTATCGTGGACATGGGACAGACCTTGCCCTCGTCGCTGGGATTTTGGGCATGGATACAGATGATCCAGAAATTCCAAATAGTTTAGAAATTGCTCATAAGCGTGGCATTAAAATCGTATGGACCATCCAAAAAGATAGTAATGCTCCCCACCCAAACACCACGAAAATCACTGTGAAGAACGATCGTAAGACTATCAGTGTAACAGGAATCTCAATCGGTGGTGGTAACATCCAGGTGACAGAACTAAATGGCTTTGCCGTATCTCTCAACATGAACACCCCTACCATTATCATCGTTCATCAGGATGTCCCTGGTATGATTGCTCATGTGACAGAGGCCTTATCGCGCTTTGATATTAACATCGCTCAAATGAATGTAACTCGAGAAAAAGCTGGTGAGAAAGCCATTATGATTATCGAAGTTGATAGCCGCAACTGTGAAGAATCTATCGAAGAGATTCGTAAAATTCCTCATTTGCATAATGTCAATTTCTTTCAATAGGAGAAAATATGTTTTACTCTATCAAAGAATTAGTCGAACAAGCCGAACTTGATTTTCAAGGAAATGTTGCTGAACTCATGATTACGACCGAGTTTGAGCTAACCGGTCGAGAACGCGAAGAAGTTCTCCTCCTCATGGAACGCAATCTAGAGGTTATGAAAGCTTCTGTTGAACTTGGCCTTAGTGAAAAGAAATCTCGTAGCGGTTTGACAGGTGGTGATGCTGCAAAGCTCGACCACTACATCAAAAAAGGAAAGACGCTGTCTGACTTCACTGTCTTATCTGCGGCCCGTAACGCTATCGCCGTTAATGAACACAATGCCAAAATGGGATTGGTCTGTGCAACTCCTACTGCTGGTAGTGCCGGTTGTCTTCCCGCTGTTCTCACAGCTGCTATTCAAAAGTTGGGTCTAACTCATGAACAACAACTAGACTTCTTATTTGCTGCAGGTGCTTTTGGTCTCGTCATTGCGAACAATGCTTCTATCTCAGGTGCCGAAGGTGGCTGTCAAGCCGAAGTTGGTTCAGCTTCAGCCATGAGCGCTGCTGCCCTAACCCTAGCTGCAGGCGGAACGCCTTATCAAGCGAGCCAGGCCATCGCCTTCGTTATCAAAAATATGCTTGGTCTTATCTGCGATCCCGTTGCAGGTTTGGTTGAAGTTCCATGCGTTAAGCGTAACGCCATGGGAGCAAGCTTCGCCTTCATCGCAGCTGATATGGCCTTAGCTGGTATCGAATCAAAAATCCCGGTTGATGAAGTCATTGATGCCATGTACCAAGTGGGCTCTAGTCTTCCAACCGCCTTTCGTGAAACTGCTGAGGGAGGCCTTGCTGCCACACCGACAGGTCGTCGCCTTCAAAAAGAAATCTTCGGTGAATAATTTCAAATTACTAGGAGAATCAATGTCATCTCTGTCAGCCATCTTTTTTGATCTAGATGGAACCCTTGTAGATAGCTCAATCGGTATTCACAATGGGTTCACCTATACTTTCGAACAACTGGGAGTCCCTAGTCCAGATGCAAAAACCATCCGTGGCTTTATGGGGCCACCATTGGAAACAAGTTTTGCTAGTTGCCTCCCAGTAGATCAAGTTGAAAGAGCTATCCAGCTTTATCGTTCCTACTATAAGGAAAAGGGAGTTTACGAAGCCCAGTTTTTCCCACAAATCAAGGAGTTACTCACTGAGCTAGCTAAACAATACCCACTCTATATCACTACTACGAAGAATACACCAACCGCAGTTGATATGACTAGCCATTTTGGAATTGACCGCTTCTTTGATGGAATCTATGGTTCTAGCCCTCAAACACTGCACAAGGCAGATGTTATTCGTCAAGCTTTAACAACACATGATTTAGCTCCAGAAAAAGTGGTTATTATCGGAGATACAAAATTCGATATGATTGGCGCCCAAGAAACTGGCATTAAAAAACTAGCGGTTACTTGGGGATTTGGCGACGAGAAAGAACTCATGACCTATCAACCTGACTGGGTTGCTCATCAGCCAACTGACATTTTACGTCAACTACAATAGAAAATCTAAACAAAAGCACTCCAATTAAATTGGAGTGCTTTTAAAATTGTTGGTAACAAAATACAAAAAGTTCAAACAAGATTCACATGTAAAATTAGAATCCCTTAGTCCTTATCTGATTCTTCGAATGGTGTCACCTCGATGACTTCTTCAACATTAACTGCCTGAGGTTCACTATAGTTTACCACTTCAGTTTCTTTTGTTGGCATAGCGTGCAAGATCAAAAGGGCAATCCCTCCCATAGGGGCGAAGCGAAGGAAGATAAAGGCCCAGTGGAATCCAGCATCACGCAAACGACGAACTGACAAAGCTAGAGTTGGCACCAAGATTGCTAGGTAGAAAACTACATAAATAATGGCAACTAAACCAAAAACCATAAAAGTAGCTTCGCTCACTGAATCGTCTATCGAATCCATCACGGCACTAAGAAATACAGTGTAGAAATAGATAATCCAGAAAGGAATAGAAAGGATAAAGTTTCCTAGCCAAACCCACCAGTAATCTGGTCGCGTTGAACGTCCAGTGAACTCTGCATAATTCTTAAAAAAATTCTTATATGCGTTAATCATATGATTCTCCCAATTTTTGTTTTACTAGTAGATACTCAAGTCTACAATTATAGAATACTCCCAAATCCAACTAGAGACTTGGGAGTGTTAGTAAATGGTTCATCAAGACTCAAGAAGTTCGATTCAAGATTGAAACTTCTTCGTTCTTGTAGCATTCTTCAGAAAGTTGAACTTATCGTTAGTCCTTTGATGGCATAGCTAGAAGCACCAAAAGAGCGATACTTCCAACAAATGGAACAAATGCAACAAAAATGAGTGCCCAATGGAAACCAGCATCACGCAGACGACGAACTGTCAATGCAAGTTGAGGCAAGAAAAGTGCCAAACCAAAAATGAAATAAATAAATATGAAAAGACCCAAAGTCATAACAGCAGCTTCGCTATCTGGATTTGCAATTGCACTACCGTAGACTATGTAAAAAGGAATAGCAAGGATAATGTTTGCCAACCCAATCCACCAGTAATCTGGGCGTGTTGAACGTCCAGAGAAATCTACATAACCTTTAAAGAAATTTTTAATTGCGTCAATCATAAAATACTCCTATTTGCTTTTATAGTTATATTTTATCATAAGTGTCAACACCTGACAAGCAAGTGCCTGATTTACGGAAGCTCACTCTAAGTTAAAAAAAAGATACTATCTGCTCCTTCTCTAAAAGAAGTCGCGGATAATATCTTATCTATTTTAGTCAGCATGAGTTGTTTCGTTTGCAAAACTGATAATGGCTCTCTTCAATTCAGAACCCTGCATAGTACGGAATTCTTCAATCTTCTGATCGATCATTTCAAGAGGCATCACATTTACTTTACCAACAAAGATCTTGTCCATTACTTGATTGTCTACTAGTTCGGTTGAAACAAGTAATTCCTCGTATAGTTTTTCACCTGGACGGATCCCTACTTCTACGATTGGAATTTCATTTTCAGTATGACCACTGAGTAGAACCATTTTCTTAGCCAAGTCGTAAATGCGTACAGGTTTACCCATATCAAGGATAAAGACTTCCCCATCCTTGGCATAAGCACCCGCATGAATCACCAAACGACTAGCTTCTGGAATGGTCATGAAGTAACGAGTCATGCGGAAGTCTGTCACCGTTACAGGTCCGCCTTCAGCAATCTGACGTTCAAAGACAGGAATCACACTACCACGACTACCAAGTACATTACCGAAACGAACCGCACAGTAGGTTGATTGGCTACGTTGATTAAATCCAGTCACAATCAACTCAGCAACACGTTTTGTTGCTCCCATTACGTTTGGTGGATTAACAGCCTTATCTGTCGAAATCATAACCATTTTTGGAACTCTTGCAGCGTCAACTGCTCTAGCAACATTATAGGTTCCAAGAATATTATTCTTGAAGGCTTCTTTTGGATTGCGTTCCATCATCGGAACATGTTTATGGGCTGCAGCATGGTAAACAATAGCTGGTTCATACTGTTCAAAGACTTGAAGCAAACGGTCATAATCTTGAATATCGGCAATGACAGGAACAAAGTCAATTTCCTGGAATTTACGAATCAATTCATGGTAAATCAGATAAATAGAATTTTCCCCATGTCCTAACAAAATGACACGTTCAGGATTGAAACGACTAACCTGACGACAAATTTCTGATCCAATCGAACCTCCGGCACCAGTCACCAAGATTGTTTTACCAGTAATTTCAGAACCCAAACGTGATTCGTCTAGTCGAATCTCTTTACGTCCTAAAAGGTCTGTAATGTCAATCTTCTGGAAACCACCAATTGGAGGCTGGATACCTTGCACGACTGACTCAATCATAGGCATCTTATAGCATTTCAAGCCGATATGGTTACACATTTGCAGGATGCGTTCATACTCAGATGGATCTAGAGACGGAATCGCAACGATCACTTTTTCAACTCTAAAGCGCTTCGCCAATTCTGGTAGGTCATCATAAGAACCCAAAACTGGGATTTTCCCAAGTTTTTGGCCTTTTTTCTTTTCGTCATTATCCAGAATCCCGACCAATTCAAGGTCACTGGTAGGATGCTGGTAGCTGTTCATAAAGAGCGCACCACCATCTCCGGCACCAATCAAGAAGGTACGGCGGTGTTCTCCTTCTCCATTACCCTTTTTACGTCTTGAGTAAATCAACTGCCAAGTGATACGAGGAAGTAGAATCAAGAAGGTTGTTAATAGGATAAAGAGTACGATAAAACGGACAGAAAAGAGTGGCAAGAAAGCGTAGCAAATAATATAAGATAAAATACTACTAATGGTCACTCCGAAGAAAATCTTCATGAAATCTGTGATTTTGCTATATCGGCTGATACTAGCGTTAAGTCCCCAGAAACCAATCATAATCTGGTAGAAAATGAAGGTTAGACCTGTATAAATGACATAGTCTACCGGAGCTGGATTGATCAACCCATAAAATAGAATATAGGAAACAATAATTGATAAGACCATACTGGCAATATCAAAAAATCCCCAAAAAATTTGTTTCTGTTGTTTATTTAATACTTCAACCAGATCAATTACATAATCTGTCATTTTTTTATTCATGTGAATGGTATCCTCCTACACAA
>PPYF01305958.1_pt1 | contig 12317 bp, 18 predicted proteins | sample 1559871 | NCBI WGS metagenome assembly PPYF01 (sample SAMN08240021, study PRJNA423297) | Human gut metagenome, whole genome shotgun sequencing project. | reverse complement strand
ACCCTTAATATATAATTCCCCTTATAAATTACATATTATATTAGAATAAATTAATATTAAGAAAAATATTTCTAATATAATTAAATACGATATACAATAAATTGTATCTTTCGTACCGTCTTTGAACATGCATTGCATATACGTTTATAACTATTTAAAACAGTATTCTAACATGAGATATCTCGATAGATACCTTTAAATAGTTATAGAGATATCTCGTATCAACCACAAAATAGGAGAGTAGGAAAATGACAAGATACTGGGCAACAATAGTTAGAGTATATCCACACATGAATGATTGCGTGGACACATATGAGACTTATGAGTCTGCGATGAGAGCTGCCGAACAGATACTGATAGATTTTGATGCTGAGTTTGAATTTCATAAACTTTAAGATAATAAAAATGCCTGTCAAATTTACCGCCTGCGAAGGCGGTTATATAGCCACAGACGGACTCAGGATTTAGCATTTGCAATAAGGTTTAAATTATGAGGGCTCTTTGAGCCCTCAATCTTGTTTAGATACTGATATTCTTTTTGTACTTTCCCATTGTGTTATAACTCTATAATAACCACGCGAATATACATAACCTAATAAAATATTAGCTTTTACAGGTGCGGAAGCAGTGTCACCACTTATTGACCAATATGTTAGTCTTAAAAATCCACCATAATTTGTGTAAGTAACATTTGAACTTGCAATACCTTCAAACTTTTGAGCCTCTGTAGTTTTAGTCATATAACCGTAAAAACTACCAGTTGAGTCACTTCTACCATTCCATTCAGCCGAAACTATAAAAGTGGAATTAGAATTTCTATTAACAGCTATATTAGTACCCTTCCAATATATGGTTATATTAATTTCTCCATTTATAGTTAACTCAACTAATCCTGAATTAGAAGACGTTATACCATAACCTGAATCGTTGCCTTTAAACGCATACTCGGTCGCATTTGCGAATGCATTATATGAAGCTGCGCTTATAATCCCAGCCTGAGCCTCCGACGCCACGGGCAAAGCAGTTGTGCCTATTTGGGTACCAGCCGTGTTAAGAAGATTGACGTTAACACCTGTAGCCGTGGCACCGCTGTTAAGCTGGGCGCCTTTGCTGTTAGCTAGATTAGTGTTAGCCGTAATCGCAGCCTCGGCATTGGTTACCCGTGTTCCCAATGCGTCCCACCCATTGACGGCGCCGGTTCCATCTGCATTAGGGTATACTTCTCCGACTTTATCGCTTCCTTTAATTAACCCTTCTTTTTGCAGTGTGAATAGTCCTATAGGTTCTGCTGAAATTTTGCTCCAGGTCTGTGAATTCTCAAACCATCTGTATGAAAGCTCGTTGGCTGTATCCATTAATACAGTAGAATCTAACGGCGGAAATGGGGCGTTAGGATATTGCGCTCTATATGCTGCAGTAATTTCAGCCTGTGTCGGGTTATTGTTAGGAAACTGGACTAGATATGTTATACTCTGTCCTTCAAGGCTCTTAATCCTGGCGTCGTATCCCTCGAATTTAATATAATCTGATGTATTAATAACTCCTGCCTTTCCAGCCGATGCCACAGGCAATGCTGCGGATTCTTTTTGTCCTCCTATCGTTGTTAGATCAATATTAACAGTGCTTGTAGACTCGGTGGTTCCTACCGTATCGTATGCGGTATTGACTACACCTTGCAGCGCTGTTAAGTTAGTCTGGGTAGTTTCAGAGTTAGTTAAAGCTGTATTGGCTGTTGCGTTTGCCTGGTTTGCAGTGGTAACTGCATTGTCAGCTTTGGTGTTGGCTTCATTAGCTACTCCCTCAATTTCAGTTATTCTAGTGTTAACTGAAGCCTCCAGGTTATCCATATCTGTTTCTATGCCATCCATCCTGGTATTCAAGGTACCTTCAGTTGTCGTTAGCTGATCGATAACCTCATTCTCTACTTCAGCCAAAGCATAGATAGCTTTTTGCGGATTGCATTTCTTCAATGCTTCATCAATTCTCGGGTCGATTGGTTTTTCTGTCATAATATCACCATAATATAGTTATTCCTAGAAATAAATTTTTAAATTCTTCAACGAATGCGTTATCAAGATTCAGATATGTTTCTCTGAATTTGTTAACCTCATTCAAGTAACCATTAGCTACTTTTTCTTCTGTTTCATTTCTGCCTAAACTCCCCTCAGTATCATTGCTTGAATTTGACGTGCCGTCATTTGTGTTGATACTTGAAGGATGATTAAGCTCGTTGGGGAGATTAGTTTTAGGGGTATCATAAAGGTTGCTAGAGGCATTAGACGAAAGAGACTGACTAGATGAGACGGTACTTAGCTCTTTATAATCCCTAGTTGTAACATCCCCAACCTTCATTAATTTAGCTTCATCGTTAATATACTTATCGTATAGGACTTGATAGCCGGCTGCCACTTCTTGAAATCTAATCCTTAAATGCTTCAGAAATTCACCATATATGTCATGCCCTATATTTTTACATGAATAATGTAAATTGAATAAATTTACTATATTATCCTTGTTTTTTAATAATATTGGGAACTGCTCCCAATCAGGAATGGATGCGAAAATATCATAACCTAGGAGTTCGCATAGTTCGCCGTAAGATTCAGTTACCTGTCCCAGTCTCTCGTAGTACTTGATTGCCTGACTCCTGATTCAAATCACCCCTCGTAAATTCTACATCTCTCTTTGATACTGATATCTCAATTCCAAACATATCTTTGATTTGCTCGCATGCCCGCTTCCTAAGCTCAAATGGAACACCTTTAAGCAACTCTTGTTTCTCGTTGTTTGCTTCTGCTTCGTCAGTAATAAGCCTTTCCTTCTTGATTTGTTCAACTGTATTCACCCCCAAACATTGCAGGATATCGTTTGCGTAAGTGTCCCTTTCCAGTTTTAGCTTATCAAGAATATAAGGAACGCCTAGATTCAATACGTCTAAGTCATCTAGCGGATTATCTGAATTAGCCTGGATAACCATTTGATGCAAATCCTTCAAGACGTCGCCGGCAATTTTTGATTCTAGAATCTTTCCGTCTTTTGTCTTGATAATCATCGGGTAATTTTGATACATCAGATTGTTATCTCTGACAGCCTGGGTCTTAGCATACCTGGTAACCCAAGGCTCAATTATATTCCAAGTTGGTAACAAATCCTCATTGTTCCAAATCGGTACGCAGTCGTCAAGGGTTAAAATCGGCATGCCCAGTATTTTAATTCCACCAGCTCCATAAATAATTGGCTCGTACCTGTCGGGTTCTGAATATTCGTCAATTCCATATTTTGCGCATTGCGTAATCATGAATTGATCGCCGTTCATCCAGGCAACGGCTACCCCGTCGTCGTACAAGTACTTCTCAATACGAGGGGCATTGGCGTAGAGCTTAGGGTATTCCTTAGGAACATCCCATTTGTACATCGATATACCGATTCTGCGATAGTAATCATAAGCCCATTGCGCAATATGCCTCCAGTCTGAAATAGGATTGCAACAGGGATCTTGCTGTTTCAATCTTAAGTAGTGTCTTGCTTTAGTCGACCAAACGCCCATTAGTTCACTTCCACATTGTCATAATCATAATTGTACATGCTGCCAGCCTCTGCATGCCATATAGTAACCCCTCTGTTTAAGAGCGATTCTAAATAACTTTTAGAGATATTATTCATGGTGCCCGATACTGTGCAATCTCTTGCTTGAATGTAATCATAATATTTTCTTGAATGTAAATTAATGTTTACCCCGCCTTCATCTACTATAACACCGTGAGCTAGATATTGTTTCCATATTAAATTGGTTGATATTTCATCTCCAATAGTAGTTATAAAGTTAATTCCTTCGTTATACACACTCTCTAAATTATATCCTGCGAGAGGGGGAGTTGGAGTATTTCTAATTTTTTGCTCATTTAATCTAAAATTATCTCTATCGGTTCCTGATTGAATATAAGCATTAGCTAATGACCCAATACCTGAAATTGCGTTCATGCCAGCACCTGCGAGTCCTGCCATTCCAGGGGAACGTCTAGAATTGTTAAATGAATCTGCATACATTGCTCCGAATGCATAACCGCTGCCTGCCCCCGTGATTGTTGAAATCGCAGTCGTCATATAACGATTAGAAATATTATTCTCTAATATTGATTTATCTTGCTGTTGAGAGGTTACAATATAATCAAGCCATTGGCTCTGCGGAATTGCTACAGGAGTACAAGGTACTACGGTTTCTAATCCGTTGACAGGTGATCCGTTGCTGGTAATAGTGATTCTAATTTGAGGATTTAAAGACGCTAATTCGGGATACATGTATATTTTAGGGTCGCTCCATAAAATGTTATTTGGGATAGTTATTACAGGGTTACCTACAGGGTCGGTGATTGTATAATTAACAATATTCTCACTAAATGTTTGCGGTTCATACACCCTATTAGCAGCAATCCCTGAAGAACTATTTTTCTCGGGGGTATATGGAGTTAAATTAACTTCTACTGGTTGAATAGTCAGAATGCTTTGAGCAAAAACGGCTATTTGGAAAGTTTCATCCGATGACAAAACACCCCTAATATTAACTGTATTATTGGAGTAAGTAACTATGTTACGAGCTACTGGAACCATCCAAACACCAACTATAGATGATGGAGGGATATTTTTATCTGCAAAAAATTTTATAAAACCATCATTAAAAGGACTTAGCCAGCGTTTACCGCTTGGGGCAGGAGCCCCTACCCCATCTTTATAAGAAGCCGTTATATAATAATTTATTGTATCTCCTAACACTGGATCTTTCGACGTGGCGATTATAAAAGCAAATAAATCTCTTCCTGGAACTATTTTTCCGTAGTCATCTATTCTAACTTTCTTATACACTGTTTTACTTCTCACGTTGCCTTCATCAATCGGATATAACAGGGGGATATTCCCGTCCCAGCGTGGCATATGCCTTCTATGTACTGCCCCATATATTCCGCTTATTCGTAGATGATTATTCTGCCATATGTCCTCACTGATAGTGAATCTGGTAGTAGGATAATCATTTAAATATTCGTAATCTTCAATAAAATAATACAAGGGTCCGTTAGTTTCATCTTCCCATGAGAGATAGTTGTACTGCCTCGCCTCCATTAAGGGCATATCAAGATTCAAATCTGCTCCTGGTCGAGGGTCATAATTGGCAGTTTTAGTAGTTGATTCTAAATTAGAAAAATATGTTTCCTGTGCTTGAAGGTTGGGGAACCTCAACACATGGAAACCTCCCTGACTCCAGGGAACATTTTTAAAAAGGGTTATAGTAGCCATGGGCTACTTACTCCGTTGGCATGTTGATTTTTGTTGGGATGTAATCGCTTCCAGTCGTGTTAAGCATCAGAGCGATGGCATTATATCCCCACAGGAAATTAAATGTTCCCCTTCCTGCCAGGCTCCAGTTAACGTACCTGCCCCTGACGCATCTATCGGACTCAACGTTCATCCACTGTTGATGGTATAGCACACTGCGCTTATCGATAATTAATGCTCCGATAGTGCCCAAATTGCCGGCAGGTGTGGGTAAAGAACCAACCCTGACTATATCAGCGTCAATGTCGAAGCCGTCCAGGTGATAAGTCTGCCCAAGAGCCTGGCGCATGTTAGTATACATTTGCCTTGTTATGATAACATCGGGTCTGCCCTCTGTAGTCATCATTGCCCCCAATTTATTGTACTGGGTAGACATTGTTTTAAACTCGTTGACGTATTCGATGATATTTTCCAACAGGTCTAGAGCAATTTCTTCATCAGTCCTGGCGGTTGTACCGTCTGTGGTAATTGCGATCTGCTTATAGCCACCGGTGTAGCCGTTGGTATCAGTGGAATTCTGAGAGACCCTAGCTAGCTGTTTAGCGAATTTAACAACCATGTCGTTTCTAGCCCAGCGGTACATAGAGCCGACTAAACCGTCTGCCACTTTGCTTAGACCTACTGAGTCATGCACCCCCAGCCTTAATTCGGGCTCCGAGGTAGATACGTTGTACTCGTATGAATCGTTCAATTCGGCATACCAGGACGTGATATCAACTTTCTTAAAATCCCTTGAACAATCCGTAGGGTTGAACTTCTCCGCTGATACCTGCCCGATCTGCAAGTTCTCTATGTAATCGCCATATGGCATTTCTGTTGCCATATACCTGGTGTAGGGATTGTCCATAGTCGGAGCCTGGACAATGTTAATCAACCCCACTTTATTCATTAAGTCTGTAGTTGCATTGATTGTAGGTACTAAATTAGTGGAAGTGTTAGTCAGGAAATTGGGAAGCACCTTCCCTTCTAGCCTAGCTGTGTAATAATCGTCTAGTGAAGTCATAATTCACCCTTCTTTTTCGCAACTTTCACTTGTACTTTTTCACCGTCAGTCTGAAGATTATCTCCATTACCAGCGTCTTTAGCTTTAGCAATATCTGCCACGACTCTTTCATATATTCTGTATGACATATATAACACCTATATTATTCTTGTTTTATATATCTATCCCTTATAGCGCCGGCAATGGCATTTAAGGCGTCTTCGTACTGCGCCTGCGGGTCAACAGGAGGTTCCAAAATAGCCGGCGTATCCTGCCTTGTCAACAGCCTCTCAACAAGCTGATCGTTCCTCTGCTTAAGCTCTTTTACCTCGCTATCCTTAGCTTCAATAATCTTGTTCATTTCGTTAAGCTTAGAATCGAGAGCCAGGAGTTTTTCTTCAAACTCTTTTTCGTCCATTTAATCACCAAAATAAAAAGTGATGCACTCCGACACGAGAACCCCCGACGGCGGACGTCGGAGCCAGGGCACGGGGCACCGCTGTAGGGCGATGTCCTCCCCGTGCGAGCCGTGTTCGGAGGAACACATACAGATATCTATTACCTCATTTATATAATTTGAGGCGCCTTATCTTATCCACTCCATTAATTTGGTTCTTGTGGATTTTGAAGTGGCGGTTATTTGATCTGAAGATACCATTTTCTTTATTAGTGATTTTAATTTTGCGTCGTATATGCGCTTGTACCCTGTTTGATGTATTGACGATACAAACGAAATAACCCCGCTGTCAATGTGCTGGTCTGTAATATGATAACCTCTCGGAGAAGTCCACACCGCTAAGACCGTATCGCCGTTGCGTAAGTTGAACTGATAATTAGCGAATTGAGGTATTGACTCGGTTCTAATCTGATAGTCAACTAACGCCCTTTCGCCTCTCATATAGGCGTCGTATGGTGTTCCCTTTACGATACGACCAAAGGCTGATGCCTCGTATGAGGCAATACGCTCTTCCTTCGGTAATACCCACTGCATTAAAATAGACGGCTTTTTGATCCATGTAAATTCCCTCGTTTTATCGATTCCTTCGATGTTCCAAAATGAAAAATAAGGATTGATCACGTCAATTTCATTTGCTATCATGTATACCTTGAATTTCGGACTGTCTCTCATGACTGTTTGCAGGAAGTCCAGGAATACGGTTATTTCATTAGGCAGGTAGTTAAGCTTCGGTTTTTTCTCGATCAAAAATTCGTCGAATATCAGACGATCGACGTTGCCAAAATCTACCCCTTTGTTTTGTACTGACAACGCCGAAAATAACACCTTAGGTTCCTGTGTGTATTTGTTGACCAGAACAGGATAAGCATACTTTACTTTCGTTCTTTTTTCATTGAGAGTGTCTTCTTTTACTGTCTTCCAAGTTAATTCGTATTGCTCTCTATAATCGGCAGGGAACCTTGATAAAAAAGAATTAGCAGCTTTTACGCTGTCTGTGTCAGTCCTGGAGAGCCACACAGTCGTATTTTTCATGCTGCATGCCTTATCTTTCATCGCATAGCTCTTTCCGGTTCCACGCCCTCCCAAGATCATGGTTAAATCTGCCTTGTAGGACATCATAGGGTTTGGGTCATAATGCCACCCGTATTCTATCATAGATACCCCCACTCTTTCTTTTTAATCTTAAATGTCGTCTCTTTAAGCAAATAGCCTCCTGGAACTACCTTCCCAGCCTTCTTTCCTTCAAGCTCCGCCCCAATGAAAAATTCTTTTAAATCTAATGTCTTCTTTGCTTCTTCGGGCAGACCTCCGCATTTAATCTCTTTGTCTTTCTTCTTCAAGTTAATAGTCCTCCCTTCATGATAATAAGCTTTGGGTCTTAGGTACTTAGCCTTCTTCCACACTTCTTCAATCTTGTAGTATCCCAGCTCTCGAGGGTCAATCTGTATCATATCCTCTAAATTATATTTATCTCCATTTATAATATGTAAGGAATCAGTATCGGCGTATACAAAATCATCTCCAAACTTCATTGCGTCCATGACAATTCTTTTTCTTGCATTGGCAGTTATGAATGCAGACGTCGGGACATACCAGGGCTTGGTTTTAATTTCGAGAGGGGTATAAACTATTTTATTTTTAATCGGATCAAAACTAGGGAGCTTCCCCTCTCTGTTTGGATTGAGAGCGAAGCGACCAGAGAGATTGTTCATCATATCCTTAGCTAATTGTCGCATTCCTTCATCTCCGGTTAAATCTGACTCCTGTTTAATTTTATTCCAATAAGAAATATAAGGTGTGAATTGATTTTGTTCCGCTTTAAAAACTAATCTCCCCTTAAAATTCCAGTAGTCTGACTCATAAGTTAAATCGAATAAGTCTAGATCAGGTCTGGTAAAGACGAAAGGAAGCGGTCTTTCGCAGTCGTAGATATATTCCTCGCTTGTGTGTTCCAATACATTTTTGTAATGAATCCAGGGAATAGCACCTTCCTTCAAGACAGGCATAGCGTCTACAAGCACCATGTCTACCTCTCCTTCTCTTAGCTGATAATCTTCATCCACCGGACGAGGGAACCCGTAAGGCAACCATTCGCCATGGGTAGACGACATAACGCCAGGGTACATGGAATTAACATCCAACACCCATACATTTTCTAAGAATGCTTCTTTGTAAATCGGGTTTAAGAACGTCCACCCTCCCCGATATCCTGGACGTATCAAAGCGTCTATGTCTTCAGGCAAATGAGGGTGCTTCATGTGCACAACTTCCCCGCCCATAATTCTTTCATAAGCCGCCTTTGCGTCGGCTGCAATTGTCAGCTTATTAAGTCCCTGCGTCATCTGCCACCGCATAGCCGTTGCCAGTATCCTTACATCGCCTTCTACCCTGTCCCATTCCTCCTGGGTCACTTCTCTATTTAGAGGTCTGTAGCCTAATTTTAATTCTGTTTTTCCTGGAATCTTAAAGATTTTTGCTACTTTTTCTAACTCCATACGATACTTCTTCAAGGAATCCTTAAAATTCAAATTAGTTTTTGTTGTTTTATCAATAAATTGTAACCAATAAAATTGCCCGTGACCGTCTATCAAAGTTTCGACATGAGGTTCTAAGGGTTTATCTTTCCACACTAATGGATAAGCTGGATATCCTTTCCTTAATAAATAGTCTAATATAAAAGAGCCGTCAAATTTTAAATTGTGGAAATAAATTGTCGCATGTTTCCCCTTGAAAAATGCGAAGAACTCATCTATTGTTTCGCCCCTGTATTTCCGATCTGGTTCCTCCAAGCATTCAACAGCCCATGCCCAGACCCTGACTTTACCCTCTGCTAAATATTGTATTTCCACTGTTGATTCAAAATCAGCAGCCCAGGTAAAAGATTTTTCGTACATTTATAAAATCACTTGTATATATCTTTAGGCATACGCCATTTTCGGCTACCACCCATGATTCGTTCTAAAATGCCCCTCGAATCTGATTCGTTGTAGATAGCATTAAAAATTCCATTTTTATAATTCTCGAATAATTCTTCTATATACTCCCAGTTTTTATTAAGCCACTGATAATATTCCTTCATTGTCATGCCACGAAACACAGCTTGAACACGGCGTAACGCCTGCGGTCCTAGCCCTACTCTTTGCTCTAAAAATGCCATCAAGGAATTTTCAATATGCCCCCTTGCCTTGATTCTATACGCTGAGGTTGTACGATATTTCAAGGCATCAATTACACGCCCTATGCTTTTTGAGCTTTTGAAAGCATCGAAATTAAGTTCTAATGGATGCCCTGCGATCATCCTGGCAATTTTAGAGCTTATCCCTTTCGCCGTAAGAGCCCTATATTCTTTGTCAACTGTGCGATTATATTTATCGAATGCCTTTTTAAGTTTGGTAATCTTATCTTCACTGATTCTTACGCCGTGCTCATTGACTAAGCTAGGATTCTTAACCCTGGGCATCTTTCCACCCCTGCGCTATCTCTCGTGCAAACATGACATCCAGACATTCCCTAATAGCCTCCGTCCTGGACATGCCCCACTTCGAGGCTAAATAATCCGCTTTTTGTAAATGTTCAGGGGTTAAGCGGACTGGCATTTTATGCCAGTCTTTTTCTGCCATTCCACCACTTCCTAAAGTTATCATATAGCGTCTTCACAGTCTGATAAATACATTTAGCTGATACGTATAAATGATGCAGTGACTGATAAGGGCTGAGCGGGCATGTTCTGAGATAATGATCGTAAATAACTTCCCCCTCGATAACTTCCTGCCCTTCGTGCCCGGGATAATTACATGTTATTTTCCAAGCTTCTGTATCATCAGATACTTCTATCCTGCTCAGAGGGCAGTTGGAACAGCCGCATACATCAACGTTTTTACCGTCTAATAGTAAATATTTCATTTTTTGCACACTCCCTAAATTCGTCAATCGCTTTCAGCATATCTTCGACTATCACCGTATTCCTAGTAGAACACCTTATATTGTCGCGCCCTCTCGGCTCTAGGGTCATCTCTATATAGTGCTGTAACGCCCTTCGAATAGTTGGTAAATATATTTCACTAGTAGTCATCATAAGCCACATTGGCAGTTTATCACTTTTTGTCCCTGTCACTGATATAACCCTCCCTCTCCCAATATGACATTAAATCATAAACAGAGACGCTGTATTCAGCCAAATATGCTAATTCTTTTGTATCCAAGTCTAATTCGATCATCTGTAATATAATTTTAGAATTATCTTTAAGATTGTCAAAAAACTGCTCTCTTAAAAAATGCTTCTCAATTTCTTTTTTGTCCTTAGTTACCATGACTATCCACCTCTGAAATTTCTAGCTCACAAATTATATCATCTACTGTGCTCTCATAGCTAGATAAGCCATCCTGTTGAAGTTTAGCCCTTAGCATCTCCAACCAAACTATGATTTTGTCGAATCTTTCATCGTCAATTTCTATCATATAATCACCATAAAGTAGGTGGACTTAGTCCACCATTTTTATAGCCGTGTATGCCCCATAGGCGGATTCTCCCTCAAAAACTACAAAATTGAAGGGTACTTTAAATTCAGAGTCTGTTTTAATTCTCTGCGAGATTTTTCTATTCACTGTTGCATTGCATTGAATCTTAACGTATTTTCCATCGTTATTTCTGTCCGCATAAAGCATGAAAAATGTCGATGGAGAGCCGTCCGGTAATTCTCCGTTTAGCTGTATCATCGCTTTAACTCTGCCTTTATCGCCATCTTTATAGTAATCCGGCAATTTAAATACTTCTTCCCCATCGATCTGATCGGGAAAATACCCATACACTTCTTTCACTTCATTCTTTGCCATTTATTGCACACTCCATATTTTTTCTTCTTTCCTCTAATTTGTTTCCTATTTTCCACATTATTAAATCTAAACGCCTATTGGACGGGAATACCTCGTACAACTTTTCTGAAAGCTCTGATAGAAATTCGGCGTCGTTAATCGTTAAATCAATTGATACTTTTCCTAAATCGTTTAATTCTTTTCTTACTATCATTAACTTCTTTTCAACTAATCTTTTTAATATTTCGTCGTCTATACATTTAAGTTGATTAATTAAAGTATCTAATACTTCAATCAATTTTTCCATTTTTCCTGCGTCACTTAAAGCTCTAATATTTATATCTTCATTCATTCGTTCCACTCCCTGTTACCTAATAACTCCTTGTTTAATTGTTCCATGTAATAGCTTTGTTTAATCCCTAATATTTTCTTGATTTTATCAAGCTCTTTAACGCATTGAATATATTGCTCTGCTCTAACACCAACATTATTAAGTATGCCGATTTGAAAATCAATCAGAGACTGTACTATCTTCTCCATTTCTCTCCCCCCTAAAAATCTCTAAAAATTCTAAATAAGCTGACTTAGGTCCGATTCTGCTTTTTATTCGTTCTATCCTGAATCTTTCTTCGAATGTTACTTTGCACATACGAGTACCATCTGTGGCTATATAACCGCCTTCGCAGGCGGTAAATTTGACAGGCATTTTTATTATCTTAAAGTTTATGAAATTCAAAC
>PPYF01526108.1_pt1 | contig 12320 bp, 8 predicted proteins | sample 1559871 | NCBI WGS metagenome assembly PPYF01 (sample SAMN08240021, study PRJNA423297) | Human gut metagenome, whole genome shotgun sequencing project. | reverse complement strand
TTCTTCCAGATTCGTCATGAGGGTCTTGTCAAATCGTAAATAACTCATAGTTGTGCATTATTTAAAGGTTAATTATTGGCTATTATATCGCACCTGTATTTATCGCCACATTATATACTGAATGGCTGTAGCTCCATACATAACAGGTATAACGCCCAAATGTACAAATTATAGATAAAAACAAAAATAAAAAGCCTTTTTATTTTCAGATTTTGTGCAAATATTCGTAGTATTGCGTAAAATATCTAAAGAAAAGAATGCCATGAAGCAAGATATTCAGCGTATCACGGTGGCTGCCGCAAAGCCCTTGTTCTTAATTTTCATCTTATATATACTCAAGTTTCTGGAAGTCGGGATGGACTGGGACTTCTCTCACTTGGGGGTATATCCCATGGAAAAGCGAGGTTTAACAGGTATTCTTACTCATCCGCTGATACACAGCGGATTCAGCCATTTACTGGCAAATACTATTCCTTTATTCTTTCTTTCCTGGTGTCTTTTTTACTTTTACCGGGGAATAGCTGGTAAGATTTTTATTCTTATCTGGCTTGGCGGCGGCGTGCTTACTTTCCTTATCGGAAAACCGGGATGGCACATCGGCGCCAGCGGACTTATCTACGGACTCGCCTTCTTTCTCTTTTTCAGTGGTATTCTCCGTAAGTATGTCCCGCTTATTGCCATTTCCCTACTTGTCACCTTTTTATATGGGGGGATTATCTGGCATATGTTTCCTTATTTCTCTCCCGCCAATATGTCATGGGAAGGACATCTCAGCGGTGGAATCATGGGAGTGCTCTGCGCATTTGCTTTTGTAAGTCACGGCCCTCAACGACCGGAACCTTTTGCAGATGAGGAAGAGGACGAAGAGGACGACAAAGAAGCCAACGAGGAAACAACACCGGAAGAAGGGGAAAATATATAAAAACAGGCTTGCGTCAGTTTCCTGTCCTGTCAGGACTTATGCAATGCCTCAATCAACAACGTAATATTCGCCGTAAACAGTCTCACTGAAATAGCTAGCAGGATAATACCGAAGAATTTACGGATAAGATAGATACCGCCTTTTCCGAGAAAACGTTCCACACGCCCGGTCATACTTACCACGAAGTAAACCCAAATCATGTTCAAAACCAAGGCTATGATGATATTAACACTGGCATATTCTGCCCGAAGGGAAAGCAGTGTGGTAAAAGCTCCGGCACCTGCCAGCAGAGGGAAGACAAGCGGTACCAGAGTGGCTTCTTTGATAGGTCCCTGATTCTTGAAAATTTCAACGTCCAGAATCATTTCCAAAGACATGAGGAAAATAACAAATGCACCGGCAACGGCAAAAGATTCAATATCTACATGGAAGAGTTTCAGCATCATGTCTCCCGCATAGAAAAATCCTATCAATAGGGCAAAAGAGATGACAGTAGCTTTCGTTGCATTCACATCCTTCCCTTTTTCCTTTAGGTTTATTATAATAGGTATGGAACCAATAATATCTATTACCGCAAAAAGTACGATAAATGCACTGACCATCTGCTGCCAATCAAAACCTGCAAACATAATTCCCTCCTTTTTTTTCTGCAAATATACTCTATTTTTATGCATTCAAACAATAAAAAAAACAAAAAGAAGGGGTATATGTTGACAGTAGTGTCGCATTATGAGTAAATTTGTACGATTAACAAGAGATTACGACGTATGGAAACAATGTTCGACACTTTGCTCCAATTGCCTTTATTCCAAGGTCTTTGTCATGAAGATTTCACCAGTATACTGGATAAGGTAAAGCTACACTTTATCAAGCATAAAGCGGGAGAAACTATCATTGAAAGTGGTAGTCCTTGTACCCAGCTCCGTTTTCTGCTAAAAGGCGAAGTCTCAATCGTCACCAATTCTAAAGAAAACATTTACACTGTCATTGAGCAAATGGAAGCGCCCTATCTGATAGAGCCGCAGTCGTTATTTGGAATGAATACCAATTATAATTCTTCTTATATAGCGCACACGGAAGCACATACGGTAAGTATCAATAAAGTGTTTGTACTCAGCGACCTGTTTAAATACGAGATTTTCCGGCTCAACTACATGAATATTGTCAGTAACCGGGCACAAAATCTTTATTCACGCTTATGGGAAGAACCCACACAGGATTTAAAGGATAAAATCATTCGCTTTTTCCTGCTACATTGCGAGAAGCCGCAGGGAGAAAAGATATTTAAAGTAAAGATGGACGATCTCGCCCGCTATCTGGACGACACCCGGTTGAATACTTCCAAAGCGCTTAATGAATTGCAAGATAACGGTTTGCTTGAACTACGAAGAAAGGAAATTCTTATTCCGGATGCGCAGAAGCTGATTATTTAATCGCCAATATAAATCCAATACCTTCATGAAAACAACACATTTATACACTTTTTCCCTCATCCTTCTTTTCGGATGCAGTTTAACACTAAAAGCACAATACAAGTGGTTCAATCCACAAAAAGAAAAATTTCCGGTCGTACGCGGACAAGCATGGCAAGGACAGCAGGAAGAACCATCAACAGCTTATACACGCCTTCCGCAACGAGCCAGAGAAAAAGTGAGAGGAGACGTATGGAACTTATCACTCCAAAGTGCAGGATTATCCATCGCTTTCCGCTCTAATTCACCGGAAATAAAGGTACGCTATGTTGTAAAAGGTTCCCTTTCTATGCCGCATATGCCGGCAACAGGCGTATCAGGTATTGACTTATACGCTACAGACAACAACGGCCAAGAACGCTGGTGCGCCGGACGGTATGCCATGCGAGATACAATAACATACGATTTCAGCGAACTTTCGTATGCCTCCAAAGCTAGAGACGGCTTCGAGTATCAGTTATTTCTACCTCTCTATAATAATGTGTCATGGCTGGAGATAGGCGTACCCGAAAGTGCTTCTTTCCGCTTCCTTCCCGTCTCACAGGAGAAGCCCCTGGTGATTTACGGAACTTCCATAGCGCAGGGAGCTTGTGCTTCACGCCCGGGAATGGCGTGGGGCAACATTCTAAATAGAAAGTCGGGACACCCTGTCATTAATTTAGGTTTTTCCGGTAACGGCAGACTAGAAAGCGAATTATTCGACTTATTATCAGAAATCGACGCCAAACTGTTTATTATCGACTGCATGCCCAACCTGCCGGGAGAAAAAGCAAAGGTTGTATATGACCGTACTTTAGCAGGAGTAAAAAAGCTGCGTAATGCCAGCAAAGCTCCCATTTTGCTAGTAGAACACGACGGATACGCCAATGATGTCACTTCCGAAGAAGCAGAGAAATCATACCGCATGGCTAATACCGAACTACGCAAAGCATACGACGCCTTGCAACAGGAACAAATTGCGGATATTTGCTATTTGACAAAAGAAGAAATAGGCATTCCGGCAGACGGTATGGTAGACGGAGTTCACGCAACAGACTTGGGCATGCAGCAATATGCGGATAGTTACCTGAAAAAAATACGGGAGATTCTGCATGAAAAGAGTGAAGGCCCCACTTCATGCATCCCATGCAAACAACAAAGAGACTCCTACGACTGGTATGAACGACACGAAGAAGTCTTGAAACTAAACCGGCAGAACGCCCCGGAAATTGTCATGATAGGCAATTCCATCACACACTTCTGGGCTGGCGAACCGGCTGCACGGACACAGCGTGGTAAGGAAGCCTGGGAAAAACTATTCGAAAACAAATCAGTACACAATCTAGGCTTCGGCTGGGATAAAACAGAAAACGTACTATGGCGTATCTACCACGGTGAACTGGACGGTTTCAAAGCTAATACGATTTTTCTGCTGATAGGAACCAATAATCTTCAATTTAACACTGACGAAGAAATAATACAAGGTATCCTCGGGGTCACCGAAGCCATAAAAACACGCCAGCCACAAGCTAAGCTATGCGTAATGGGAATCTTGCCGAGAAAAAACATGGAAAAGCGCATCTTGCAAATCAACAAAGGACTTCGTAAGAAATTAGAAAAGAATTGTACGTATATTGATCTTACCTCCTTGTTCACCGGCAAAGGTGGTATCATCAACTCCGCCTTATTCATTGACGGACTGCATCCGAACGCTGAAGGATACGAAAAAATAGCTGAGACTTTAAAAAAACATATTTAGAAGTTCCGTAAAGCTGCAAGTCCTTTTTCTTCATAAGAGGGTGTGACATTTTCCAATTTGCCACACCCTCTTTGAAACAGGATAGTATTAAAAGGGGGAACTATCCTTATTTACGGATTTATCTCACTCATACAGGTTCATCTCACTCATACAAAAATAAGGATTCGCAGATACTCCTTTTAATGCTGTCAGTTTTACATACCGTCCGCTTAACGATTTCTCCAGTGTGTACATTTGCAGGCCATTAATAGTACCGTTAGGGGTAAATTCTCCAGCACTTTCCCAATTTTCATTATCCGGGCTGACTTCCAGGCGCATTTTCGCAGCAAAATTGTTATTACCATTCCGGCGTGCCACGGCAATCGCACGGATAGTGGCAGTTGCTTGTAAGTCAACAGTCAGATAATGAGGATAATCAGGTTTTGTCGGATTATACTGGGTATGCCAATATGTATTTATATCACCGTCAATTGCATGCTCGGCATGACCGCCACCACTTTCACCAGTTTCCTGCTGGGAAGAATAACCGATTACCTCCCAATTATCCATTGCTATTTTAGTTACCAGTGCATTCGCATCCACCTTGAGAGTAGGAGCTACGTACTCTTTTTCGTCATCCACAATGAACGTTTCGATAGAAATCACCGCTTCATCAGAAACATTGGTCAGGGTTACTTCCAAGGTTGCCGGATCCACCGTAATATCCTCGTCGTCATAATGGATAACCGAACGTACCACGCCCGCGTCCGTACGTGCAGCAGACAGGGTAGCTACCACCGTTGCGGGATCCGTCTTATATATATATGTAAAAGACCGTGATAACCCGGTGGGAATATCCGAAGCGCCGCATTCTTTTACAGGTGCCGCAAAGTCATCAATAGCGGTATCAGACGGTTTCCAAACATCTCTCAGGTTAAAATATGAATCCTCCGCCACGTCATCCAAGAGAAGCTTGTCCACGCTTGCATCTATACGTTCATGCTTTTCTTGTCCCGATATGGACTTGTAATACACTTCAGTAGCCACAACTTTTGATGAAATGCTGGTTGATAATATGACCAATGCCGTATTGGCATTGTCAGGTTGCCTGAGTACCGCCTGCACAAAACGGCCGGTACGCAAAGTATTCATATATCGCTCTCCGTACACATCCACTATGACATCGCTTTTTATCGAGCTGTTACCTTCTTTATCCATGGAGTATATGGAGAATGTGTATGTCTTTTCCGGCAAATTTTCAAGAACATATTCAAATTCCAGCCTGTCCTGATATTCCACAGGAATTTCGGCCAGTATTTTTTCTCCTTCACGGATTTGACATTTGACCACCTGGGTAGGATATTCTAGTGTCCAAGCCAGTTTGGCGCGGTTGTATCCAGAATATGCAACGACCTCCTTGGCTTTTGCCCGGTATACAATTTCACCTCCTTCCAAATAGCCTTTATAGGAGTCTTCCATAGAATCACAAGAAGCAAGCAGGCTTGCAGCGCTTAGTACGATTGTTATATATTTCAATGTTTTCATATTCAATAAATTTTAGTTATCTTGGGTCACCATAGAATTCCAGTTCCGAGCATACGCCTAGATTTGAGTCAAAACCCTCAAGGCTCTCTATACGGATGTATCGTACAGGTGGAGCATCCAATGGAATCAAAAATTCATGTCCCTTGTTGTGGGCCAGGTCAAAGTCTTCATCAGACATATATTCACGCCCAAAGCCTATTGGCAGTCCGGATGGCTTTACAATCGGGCAGGTTTGAAGTAGCGTCCACCCTTCCATATCCGTTGTGGGATTATTACTTCCGTAAACTTTATATAACTTTCCGTTTCCACCATAGTAATAGTGCCCATAGTTGTTGGTAGCCGCCCATGCATATTGCCAGATAACAATACGGCTCAAGCGTATCGGTTTGTCGCCTAAAGAGAAAGAAGCATACCAGGGAATATTACTTTGGCCAAATGCGTTAAACTCAAAGTTACCATCCCAGAATTTTACAACATTGCCATAATCTTGCACCTGGTTGAAATAGTCCGCTCCCAAAGATTTAAAGTTGTTATGGTTCAGCTTTTCTTCGTAAATAGGCAACAGTGATTGCTGCTTGAGCGCTGACAAGTTATTCCACTTATCACGTACTTGTACGGAGAAATCCGTCTCTTCAATCGCCTGTCCTCTGACCGTATAATTGCCCTCTTTGGATGATGTATAATAGGTATCGATATTAACATTATCCCCGAATTGATCTTTCTTAAAAGTAATGATGGCCAGTTCGGCTCCTGTGGGATTAGTCCATCGCAAGTTAACCCCGCCAAAATCAGCCTGCATTTCTATGGAGTTAAAGACTGCGACGACCGGCGGAGTATCCGGAGTGAAATTTACAATATATGGTTCGGAACGGTTACCGGCACGGTCTACACTCGTCAAGGCAACCTGGTACTCTTTCACCTCAGCAAACCCTTCTACCAGAATAGAACGCCCGTTGTAAGAGGAGTTAACATGCAAATTATCTCCATTAGGCAATGTATAGGCAGCCTCTATATAGAGAAGGTCCGGATCCGGTGGCAGCCGGTAGGAGATTTTCGCTCCGCCCGGAATCGGAGATATTACCACATCCGTCACTTGTTGAGGAGCAACACTATCTTGGTCGATAGGTTTTCTTTCCACATCTTCACAAGCCAGGAAGAAGAATAAAGCGAATAAAAAGTAACTATATTTCATTTTATATTTCTTTTAAGAGTTATACTTACCATCCAATCGTTTGGACTAAATTTGTGTTCTTATTTAACAATGAGATAGACAAAGGCCACAGATAATCACGAGCTGTAAATGACTGCAAAAAGAGCACTCTCTCCTTATAATAATTTTCCGTTGTTCTTTGAGTACAATCCCAGCCAGTTACAGGTTTCGCCATATACTCAGCAGTTTTCAACCAACGCCGCAAATCCCAGAAGCGGTGCCCCTCCAACGATAATTCAATTAAGCGTTCCCGTTGGATAATTTCACGCATACCGTCTTTCGAATTTGGCTTGTTCGGGTTTATCGAATATTTTGTCCAACTATTTTTTACGCCTTCCAGTCCGGCACGGTTTCTTACCTTATCTACATAATCATAAACCTCCTGCCGTGGAGTTTCACCTCCCGACTCGTTTAACGCTTCGGCATACATCAGGTAAAGATCCGCCAGACGAATAATAGGCCACGGATATGCTTGGGCTGAGTAAACCGTTTTTTGAGTTTGCACAGACGCCATGTTCACCAATTTCTTGCCCCAGTATCCGGTGACACAACAACGTTCTCCCTGTGTCGAGTTCGAGGTTTGTCCATATAATCCTTGTAAAACGAATGGGGCGTCATCTTTTTTCCCAGATCCATACCAAACTCCGCAGTTAAAACCGAGAGAAGCGTAAAATCTGGGTTCACGGTTGAAATTAACCTGTGCAGTGGTACCGCGAATCACGACCTCCTCTTCTGCCGTTGCCGTCCTTAAAGCCTCCTTATCTATTCCCGTCCAGTCTTTGTCTTCCTCAATAGGTATTCCATGTGAAGTATAATATTGGTCTGCTATTTTCTTATTGACATTTAATGAAAGATGTATATGACTGCCTATCTGTAATTTATCCGGATCCAAATAAGCCTGAACTTCTTTCTGAATAGCTCCCGGAGAAATGACCGATCCCCAGATTAATTCACTATTCCATTCCTTATCGGTCACACTTCCACGAATGGTGTATTCCGATTTTAACAACTCATCAGGAATATCCTGCAAACTCGTATATTGATAAAGTCGCATATTCGCTTCGGGACCTTCGCAAAGCGCAATCGCTTCTTCACAAGCTTGCGCGGCTATCGCCCACTTATTGTCATCCTTTTCTCCAAACAAATGCTCTCCGTCCTTATTCTTGAACTCATCGTAATAGGAGTTCCCGTTAAATTGCGGTGAAGCAGAAGTAAGCAGTACCTTTGCTTTCAGGGACAGGGCTATCGTCCGGGTTATACGCCCCAGATCGTCAATACGTGAGTAAATTGCAATTGGAAGATCCGGCGCAGCCTCATCCAATAATTGGACGACATAATCGACACATTCGTCCCACGTATTCCTTTTAAGACGCACTGCTTCGGGACTTGCATCAATCGGAAGGTTTTCCTTGACCAACGGGATAGGTCCGTACATTCTCATCAAGTAGAAATGACAGTAAGCCTTGATTACTTTTGCTTCCGCTTTCCATTGACGGGCGTCCAGATCTTTGAGCCCTTTTACTTCGTCTACACGTTCAATAAAAGTATTGCATTTGCGAATTGTATTCCACAGCCCTCCGCTTTCATATTTATTCTGATAGGGAGAGTTCGTGTTCTGTTCTCCGCGAGCAATCATCCATGACAGATAAATATCGGGGTATTCTGCAAATTTAATAAGATTCTCCCATGACCAGAACTCGTCTCCGGCAAGAAACGCCGGGTTATATGTGACATCCGATTCTTTCGGCAGACCTGCATAACAAGTAAACAGATAATGCTCGGTAGTAAGTGCGTTTGCAAAAGAATGGTCGAGTGTCGGTGTATCATCAGGTATAATGTCCAGATAATTACACCCCTGGAGCAGTGCCCCGATTAGTATTATTGTAAAATATATTTTCTTCATACTTCTGCTTCTTTAAAATGATAACTGTAAACCGATATTATACGTACGCTGTATCGGGTAGCCCAGTCCCTTGCCAGCCATTTCAGCATCCCAAAGTTTAAACTTACTGAATGTCAACAGATTGGTTCCACTTAGATAAATCCGAAGGTTGGTCATACGTAGTTTATGCAACACTTTATCCGGGAGTGAATATCCTATTTCCACTTGTTTCAAGCGTAGGAAACTACCGTCCCGCATAAACCATGTACTGGTTTTATTGTTGTTGTCAACCAATGTATTCGACAGACGAGGCCACAAAGCATAAGGATTCTGATTGGTTTCCGACCAATGGTCATTGGCGTAAACGTTCAGCAGCGCATTATTACTAATCACCTCTTTAACATCATCCGTGTCAACAAAAGGCGCAGTAGTTTTCTGGTCAATCCAAAATGACTCACGAGCCAGCCCCTGGAAGAAGAAAGAGGCATCGAACCCTTTATATCCGGCTGACAATCCGAAGCCATATATAATTTCAGGCGAAGTAGGATAGCCGATAGGGGCCTGGTCATTTTCGTTTATTATACCATCTCCATTAATATCACGATATTTAATATCACCCGCTAAATATTCACCGAACTGCTTAGGAGAATTATCAACATCCGCCTGGTCTATAAAAAGACGCTCGGCGATATATCCCCATGTCTGTCCTAAAGAATGGTTGATATGAGAACGCCATGGAGCATCCGGGTAATCGGGTTCCTCATATACCTTATATTTACTGGTAGAGTAGGTGAAATTAAAACGTCCGGTCAGCCACAGGCTATTCTTAAAATACTTGTTATAATCCAGCGAAGCGTCAATCCCGTGCGCATAAGCCTTTCCAAGATTCGCTTTTATTTCGGCTTCCAATCCCATTTCCGGCGTAATGGATTCACGTTTCATCAGAATGTTGCTACGATCTTCACGGAAATATTCAAGCTGAACATTCAGGTCGTTCAGCACAGTCGCTTCAATACCGAGATTCATTTTCTTGGCAACTTCCCAAGTGATATCGTCATTCGCATATCGTGTGATTGATGTAGTCGGACGATATGCAGGCTCATTAAAGTTCACCCCAAACCCAGGAGCAGTGCCTGCTCCCTGATTCACCTGACTCATGTAAAAGAACCGGTCGTTTTCATTACCAATTGCATCATTACCGACTAAGCCATAAGTAGCTTTCAGTTTAAGTTGTGTCAGGACTTTCGACAACGGCTTAAAGAAATTTTCATTTGAAATCATCCATCCCGCACCTATTGAAGGAAAGAAGCCGAAACGGTGTTTTTTAGCGAAACGTTCGGAACCGTTATAACCGAAATTACCTTCTATAAAATAACGGCTGTCATAACCATAGGTGAAACGACCGGCAAGCCCGATGTTCCGATAAGGCAGAGACTTGGGAAGGTCTTTTGCACTACCCACCAAAGACGTCTTCATTGTATACACCAACAAACCACCGACCGAATGCTTTTCCGCAAAAGTACGGTCGTACTGCGCGGCTGCTTCCAGATAGAAAGTCGATTCGATTATCTTGTCACCCGGTTTATATACAAGCCATTCTTTTGCGCTATTTTCATTTGTATTGCTTAATGTATAAGTCTTGTCCATCTTGTCATACTTGCTGATCACATAATAATATGGACTATAAGCCCGACTTAGGTCGAAGTAAGAAGTGCGGGTAGTGTTTGCCATTACACGGGCGGTCAACCCCTTCGTAATAAAATCAAAGTTCTGTTTTATTTCGGCCTGAGCCAGTACTACCGTTCTTGAATATCCTTTGTATCCTTTTACCATATCTGCATAAGGATTTATATAATTAGCGGTTGCTGTGTTACCAAATAAAATGTGATCGGTATAAGCATTCGCTTCGTCCGGCGCATAATAAGCGGGATAAAGTACCGGGTTAGCGCGCATTACTTTGTTGAACATTCCTTCACCTCCGTCAATCGGGCCACTATAATCATCAAAGTTAGCATTGATGCGGATAATCATTTCCGTAGATTTTGTCAGGTTCAGATTTACATTAGAACGAACCGAAATCTTATCCAAGGCAATATTTGAATTAAAGTTATTCCGTTTGTCTACCTTCAAGATACCATTATCCCGGTTGTAAGTGACTGCCAGGTAATAACGTGCCACTTTTCCACCGCCACTCAAGTTCATGTTAAAACGTTGGTTGGAAGTCATGTTCTTGAACAGCATATTATACCAGTCAACAGCAGGATACATATAAGGATTTGTGCCCGCTATTGTATTGTCTATTTTTTCTTGCGAGTACGGCTGCGCCGCTAAAGGGTTACGTGTTGTGACGGCTTCATTATGCATTCTCATATAAGTAATCGGATCTGCGATATCTATTTTTTTCGTAGGTGTCGCAAACGAGTTCTCAAAACGTACGGATATCTTTAATTTTCCTTCCGTCCCTTCTTTCGTAGTGACCAAAATAACTCCATTGGCTCCTCGGGCACCATACAAGGCGGACGAAGTAGCATCTTTCATTATCGAGAAACTTTCGATATCATCCGGCTGCAAACGCGCTAAGTCCGTACTTGTCAACTCCACCCCGTCAATCAGAATGAGGGGGTCTGCCTTATATCCGAATGTCGTTACCCCACGAACGAAGAAGTCAGCGTTGTCCTTTCCGGGCTCACCGCTACGTTGATAGGAAATCAGTCCTGCTACACGACCAGCCAAAGCAGTTGTAAGGTTGCTGCTCGGAACCTTGAGTTCTGCTGGTTTAATGGTTGATATAGAACTGATCACACTTTCTTTTTTCTGTTTTGAGAATGCAACGACGGTTACTTCCCCCAGCGTTTGAGAATCTTCCTGAAGGTTTATAACCCGGAAATCATTCAGTTTATCCGGATAAAAAGATACTTCCAACTTTTTATAGCCGATATAGCTGAACTCAATTTTAGTAGCAGAAGAAGGGACTTTTAATTGGTAATTACCATCCAGGTCAGTAACAGTACCTAAAGAGGTGCCAATTACTTTAACATTTGCACCGATTATAGGCTCATTGGTCTTGTCGTCCAATATTACACCTTTTATCGTATACATTTTTTGCTGTTGTACACTCTCAATATCTTTTGCCTGAGTAGACAAATGTACAAACAACAAAACAAAAAGCATAGCGGTCATTCTCCATAAATTCCATCGGCTTTTTCGAAGAGAATTTGTTTTTGCGTGATTCATAAATTTTAAAAGATTAGTGGTTAATTAGGTAATTCATTTTGTTCCTTACGCTTATATGGAACAGGAAATTTTCTCTGACTGTTTTTAATCCATAGGCTTTCTAATTTTAAGTTTATATATCAGTTTTTCGCTTCCTGTGCTAGTCTATGCCGTTTTGTTGATAAAAAAACAATAGTCAATAAAAGCATGAGTTCTTATGGTACTTAGTATTTCGCTCTTTTTCACCAATACTCACCTAATTATACTGTTTTGTGTGGCAAATATATGAATAAAATTTTAAAATGCAACCTAATTACTTCTTTTTTTTATTATCGCTTCTGCTTATATCTGTATTTTTT
>PPYF01130349.1_pt1 | contig 12320 bp, 10 predicted proteins | sample 1559871 | NCBI WGS metagenome assembly PPYF01 (sample SAMN08240021, study PRJNA423297) | Human gut metagenome, whole genome shotgun sequencing project. | reverse complement strand
GCGCCGTACGCAGTTCTCGCTCCAAAGAAGGAAAAATCAACCGATCGTACGCATCTTCCGCCGCCTTTTTTACAAAAGAAGCGGCAGGTCCGGCATCCGGGCGGACATGATTGGAAAACACCACTTGCAGAGCACGCGCTCGGTCGCAAACCACCCGTACACGAAGCTTTTTCTCCCTCTCGCCGCGATTGATGGCCAGAATTCGATGTCCCGCTAGCCGGCCAACCGCTCCCTGGAAATCAAAATAAAGGGAATACACGCTGTCAGCATCTGCTTTCACCGCCCTGCTGCACAAAACGCCCTGTCCCAACAAAATAGTTCTCAGCCGCCGCCGTATCGTTGCATCCTCTGCGATTCGCTCCGCCATAATATCCTGCGCACCCTGCAAAGCCGCTTGAGCGGTAGGAACCGTTTCCGTCACATAGGCTTCGGCTGCTTTCCAAGGATCCTGCCCACCCTTTTTCTGCGCATACAGCAAATCCGCCAACGGCTGCAACCCATTCTGCTTCGCAAGGGAGGCACGGGTGTTTTTTTTAGGACGATACGGCCGGTACAAATCCTCTAACTCTGTCATGTTGGACGCCTGCGCCAGCGCTTGTTCTAGCTCTGCCGTCAAGACCTTCTGCAGGGAAAGCGTCTCTCGGATTTTATTCCTCTGCTCTTCCAAATTGCGGAGTGTCAGCAGGCGTTCTGATAAGGCTCGCAAAATCCGGTCATCCGATATACCGGTACGCTCCTTACGGTATCTGGCCAAAAACGGAATCGTATTCCCCTCGTCCAGCAAGGCAACGGTATTTTCCACCTGCTGCGGCCGGATAGAAAACTCCGCGGCAAGCTGCTGCACCAAATCCATGTCTTTCCTCCCATTCCATCCGATTTTCTACCGGGCTCTTACCAACAGCTTGGATTGGTCCCGATGCCATATCGCTTCCAGTTGGCCCCCTTGCTCCCAAGAAACGGTTTCTTCCGAAAAAGGAAGACGGATCAGCAATTCGGTTTGCTTCGGCGCATCAATTCGGACGGAAAAAGTATTTCCGTCATCTTCCACCTCCACCTTCACCGTCCCCATTGGAGTAGGCACCGTGCCGCCATAATGATCCAGCCCACACAATTGCGGAAAAATACCGGTAATTCGGAAACCGGGTTCCGCAGGCCGAACGCCTAACATACATGCGGCGCATTCGTACAAGGCCACGGCGCTCCAAGCATGGCAATCGCTCCGGCCATAGACAAAGTCCTCCGCACAAGTGGTAAGCTTCATCGGCAAAAGGGTACGAAACAGCTGCCAAACCTCCTGCGTCTTCTCGTACTCGCCTACCATTTCCCAGGCACGGCAGACAAAATGACTCATGCAAAAAGAAGGAATCGCCAGATCCGTTCTGGCAGACATGGTTCTCAGCAGCTGTCTTGCTTCGTCGCCGCTTACCACCCCTGCCAACACTGCAAAAATCTGGGCATGACGGCTGAACGGCTTCTTTCCCGGGGTATCGGAAAACAGGCCTTCCTCCGGATCGTATCCCGCCAGCCGAATGGATTTGGCCAAGCGTCCCGCGGCAATTCCGTATTCTTCTGCGTAACCGGGATGCCCACAAACCGTCTCTAAAGAAGCCGCCCGGCGCAGCGCCATCACCAGAACCATATTGTATAATAAGTTCAATTCTTCCGGTCCGGAAACCGGAACGCCTGTCTGATAGCCATCCACCCAGTCAAAAAACTGCCAATCTCCGGTGTTCTCCAGCAGACCATCCTCCTGCCGAAGGTGATCGAAAAAGTAAATCAGCATTTTTTCTACTTGAGGCAGATGCTTTCTGACAAATGGCAGATCGCCCGTATACTGGAAATACCGTTCCAACGCAAAAATCCAGTACAAAGAAAAGACAGGAATGACCTGCAGCATTTTGGAGGGAACACTAGCCGGAATGAGTCCGCAGGGCAGCTGAGCAGCCGCAAAATCCTCGATCATTTTTCGTGGAAGAGCTCTCTCCGTACTGACCGAGAAGGTATAGAGCATCTCCAAATAGGAATCCAGCACATACTGTACCCTCTCATAATAAGGACAATCCATATAGGTATCGTGCATACAGCAGCGCAGTGTCCGCAGGCTCATGTCCCAAAGCTTGGCATAACTGGGATCCTCCGTATAAAAGGACCCGCTGACCTGAATCGGATAATCGGTTTGAATATAGTAAAAATCACGCAGGATCAAAGGCCTGCTTCCCGTGGTGATTTCCAGTTTGATGAACCAAAACGTTCGATAATAAAAAGGCATATAGGTCTGCGGTCCGTCACCGGTTTCGTAGACATCCTGTTCCCCATCCAGAACCTGCCCCTCTTCCTGATCCCGTACTCCTTTTCGAAAGGACCCGTCTTCCCGGATTTGGCCATAACCTTCCGCATAAAGAAGCTTCACCTGACTGCCCGGTGCGCCATCGATCTGCAAAACCGGAAAGGCATTCCGATAAGATTCCGAATCCACTTCCAAACAAACCGTCTGCTCCGGCCCAATCACGCATTCCTGTCCCCGAAGCAGCGCCGCCGCCTTCGTCATAGGCAGGCCGGACACTCTTTTTACTCCTGCAAACCGTTTTCTTTCTTCTATCTTGCGGGGAACCGGGCTAGGTTCCAAATACCACAGGTTCCGCATACCGAAAACGGAGGAATGCTCCGTATCATACAAACAAACCGCAGGCTGCCAGGTCAGCGGTTCCGCCAGATTGCCATTCACTTTCTCAAAATACCCGACCGAGCCGGACCAACGAGGAAACGTAAACCCGTATTCCGGTGCCCGTCTGGTCTCATAGGACGCATCCGTAGCAAACCCCAGACTGCTTTCCCTTTCCAGGATCAGGAAACCGCCCTGACCGGTGGTAACCTCCGATATGGGACCCGACCGGCAATACGCTTTGTCTATTGCGGAATTGGTATAACTGGCCACCTTTGCCAGGATTTCATTCTTTCCCTTTCGTAAAAAAGGTGTCACATCCACCTGATCGTAATATCGGACTCCTTCCGTTCCTTTACAGGGGCCATCCGATACCTTCCTATCATTCAAAAACAACACATAATGACTGTCGGCGCTGACCTGCAGGACGCAGCGTTCCGGACACTGCTCCACCTGGATGGTTTTGCGGAACCAAACCATTTGCGGCGCTGCCGTTGCGTTATCGTCGATCCAAATCCAATTTCCTTTCATGTTTCCAACCTCCTCGCCTTACCTATCCGATTTTCCACTTCAGTATGGGGGTAATTATCACGGATTTGCAGCAAAAAGTCAACTTGAAATAGATCACAGCTGTCTTGAAAACTCCTGCCGCCTTTTGCACAAGCCTATTTTCCCCTTTTATAATAGAACACAGCCAGCTGCGTCCGATCGCGAAGTCCCAGCTTTTCCAATATGGCGCTGAGATAATTTCGAACCGTTCCCTCGCTCAGATAAAGTGATTCGGCAATTTCCCTATTGCTGCAGCCCTTTGCCACCAATTCCACCACCGCTTTTTCCCGTTCATTTAACGGCACGCCGGAAAAACCGTCCGCTGCGTCTGTCCCTTGGCGCATCAGAGAAGGCAGCTTGGAAACGATCTCATCACCAAACACATTTTGTCCTGACAGCACGGCCTTCAGCGCCGGCGCGATGGATTCGATATTCTGTTTGATCAGATAACCCTTTGCTCCCATCTGCAGCGCTTTGATAATGTATTCATTGTCGGAAAACGTGGTCAAAAATAAGATTCTGGCATCCGGATCGGTCCGCAGGATCTGTTCCCCTGCCGCCAAACCGCCCAGACCCCCCATTTGAATATCCATTAGTAAAATATCCGGTTGCGCCTCCTGATAGAGACACAGCGCCTCTTCTCCGCTGGTTCCCATGGCAACCACTTCAATGTCCGGATCAGCCTGCAAAATAGTTTTTAGGGACATGCAAACAAACCGATCGTCATCAATCAGAACAAGCCTCATATTAATCACCCTGCCTTTGCGAGACAAAGGCTTCCTTTCTTTCCTTCGGAATCGAAAGAAAAACCGTAAACCCGCCGTTCTGGCTGGTTCGAAAAATCCCATTCAATGCTTCCACCCGTTCTTTCATGTTCTGCAATCCGATCCCGGTCTGATCCGGTTTGTTCTGCTTGGACCCGTTGTCCCGGATAATCAATTGGTACAAGGCCGGATGCTCTACCACTTGAACAGACGCCTCGGTGGCATCGCTGTGTTTGGCGATGTTGGACAGCGCCTCCCGCACAATCGCGATAAAACAATATTGGATCGAGGCGGGCAGAACTTCCGCCGCCTCATAATGCAATCTTACCGGGCAGAAACGGAATGCTCCCAGCAACAGATGCAGCTGAGCTTTCAAGTCCACCGCCTCCTCATGCAAATTGTGCACGCTGCTGCGGACGCTGTCCATGGCATCGGATAACGTGCCTTTTATCAAATCCAGATGCTGTCCAAGAGACTTGTCTTCCCCGTATACCACCTGCATTGCGCCGATCTGCAGAAGCGACCGAGTCAGCAGATGGCCCACATTATCGTGGATTTCCCGGGCAATGCGGTTTCGTTCCGCCAAAGTAGCCAGCCGCACCTCATAATCCTGCCGTTCCATCAATTCGCTATTTTTTTGTTCCAAACGATAGGCTCGTTCCCGGTTGGCATCCTGCATCTGGTAAAAAGACGTCCGAATGCTGAGATACAACCTGGTTCGCTGATGCAGCAATACGGCGGCAAGGGAAACCAACGCTGTCGCAGCAAGCAAGAGGGGATTTTCGTTTGCTATACAGAAAGGGAGAGGAAGCATCCAGACAAACCGAAAACACCATTTTTTTTGCTCGGCACAATCATAAACCAGCAAAGGTAAAAACACCGTGAACTCCATTCTCCAGGTACACAAAACCACATACAGCACACACAGGAACGCAGAAATCCGGCTGCCTTCAAAATAGCTATTCAAGGACGTTATGCCAACGGCCAGAAGCATAGCGGCCACTACCGTCCATTCATTCTGTCCCAATAACAGGGCCAGCAAACACAACCCAAAAAGAATCAATTTGTCGATCAGTTTCTGCATGTTTTCACCCCGCCTAACCGATATTATAACACAGGGAAATTCCGCCGTACAGTCTTTCCCCGAACCGCGCCCGGAGAAAACATGACAATTGTCATATCAGATTATGACGCTCCTCACTGGCGGATGGTCCGTCAAACGGCTACAATAATCTTGTAAAAATGATAGGGAGGACGAAACGACATGATTGAAGTAACCAATTTGGTAAAACGATACGGCGATCTGGTGGCATTGGACCATTTTAATTTGAGTGTTCGGGACGGTGAGATCTTCGGGCTGCTGGGGCCAAACGGCTCCGGAAAAACCACCGCCATCAACTGTATGCTTTCTCTGCTCAAATACGACAAAGGAGAGATCCAGCTGTTTGGTGAAACCATGACACCCAATCACTACGCGATCAAACGGCAGATCGGCGTGGTGATGCAGAATGTGGCGGTATTCAACGAATTGACGGTATGGGAAAATATCGATTATTTCTGCGGCCTTTATGTCCCGGAGAAAGCAAAAAGAATTCCCTTGGTGGAAGAAGCCATCGCCTTTACCGGATTGTCGGATTTCCGGAAATTCCTGCCAAAGAAATTGAGCGGCGGTTTGCTCCGCCGGCTTAACATCGCCTGCGGCATCGCACACAAGCCCAAGCTCATCTTTCTGGATGAGCCCACCGTGGCCGTGGACCCGCAAAGCCGGAATAACATCCTGGAAGGAATCAAGGAACTCAACAAACAGGGAGCCACGATTGTGTATACTTCTCATTATATGGAGGAAGTGGAACAGCTTTGTTCCCGTATCATGATCATGGACAAAGGGAAAGCCATCGCCATCGGCACAAAAGAAGAGCTGAAGGCCATGATCCGCGCCGGAGAAAAATTAACGATCCAGCTTTATTCTTGGCCGGAATCCATCTTACAGGAAATACAAAGATTAGAAGGGATCCTCCATGCCGAATACCGGGACGGCTCATTAATGGTCCGCTGCGTAAGCGGCGGGCACCGTCTTCTGACGATATTGGACATTCTGCGGCAGAACCAATTGGAAGTAGGCCGGGTCTTCTCCGAGCCACCTACATTAAACGACGTTTTCCTGGAGATCACAGGAAAACAGCTTCGGGATTAGGAGGGCTGGTACCATGTTTCGAAACATTTATGGAAAGCGAATTATCCGGACGCTTCGCAATAAAGATGTGCTGATCTGGACGTGGATTTTTCCTTTGATGATGGCGACCTTGTTCTATTTTACCTTCACCTCCCTGGACACCGCCCAACAGCTTCGTTCCATTTCCCTGGCGGTGGTAAATAACGCCGACTATCAACAGGATGCCATCTTCCGTGCCGTCTTAGAAGCTGCTGCGGAAGATGCGGAGACTCCTCTTTTTACCTTGACCATGACGGACAGGGAGGAGGAAGCCGATACCATGCTAGAGGACGGTACGATTGACGGGTATATCCGGATCTGTGACAGCATTCCTCTTCTGACGGTATCAAACGATGGAATGGAACAAACGATTATCAAAGGATTTCTGGACAACTATTTGCAATCCCGCAGCGCACTGAAAAAACAGATTCAGCAGGATCCCGATGCGGCCCGGCAGTTTGCCGCTGCCTACCAGAGAACCGTCTATACAAAAGAAATTTCTCTGACACAAAATCCGCCTACCGAAAAAGTAGGTTATTTCTACGCGCTCCTTGCCATGGTTTGCCTGTACGGCGGATTTCAGGGACTGACTACCATTTCTCAGATGCAGGCCAACTTATCCCCTTTGGGTGCCCGCTGTACCATGTCCCCCGCAGGTCGCTTCCGTACATTATTCTATGATTTGCTGGGCGGCCTTACGGTGCAGCTATGCTTTGTACTGGTTTTGGTGGCATATATTCTCTTTGTGCTGGGAGTCGACTTCGGGAATCAGTTGGGATTGGTTCTGTTGACTTGTTTGGTAGGCAGTTTAACGGGAGTGTCCTTCGGCGCTTTGGTTTCCGTCACCGCCAAGCTGAAAGAAACTGCCAAAACCGCGGTTCTGATTGGGGTAACGCTGCTTTGCTGCTTCTTATCCGGCTTGATGGTGGGGGGAATCAATTACGTGATTGCGGAAAAAGCGCCGGCGGTAGCCTGGCTCAATCCCGCAGCCCGGATCACAGATGCGTTTTATTGTTTGTATTATTATGACACATACGGTCGGTATATCGGCAACATTGCCATTTTGCTGGCCATGGCAGCCTTCATGCTGGTTTTCACGACGTTGTTTGTAAGGAGGCAAAGATATGAGAGTATTTAAGGCATGCTGGTCAATTGTCCGGCGACGCTCCGCGGCACTGATCTTGTATTTTATCATCTTTCTCATCCTCTCGGTAATCATGACGTTGTTCTCCGTAGAACAGTACAGTACGGAATTTACGGAAACAAAATCCACCTTCACCATCATCAACCGGGACCGGGAAACCGCTTTAATACAAAGTCTGCGGGATTACCTGCTGAAGCACGGAGAAGAGGTGCCTTTGGAGGACCAGAAAGAGAAATTGCAGGACGCTACATTTTACCACGCTTCCGATTATATTCTAATTGTTCCATCCGGATTTCACGATTCTCTCCTGGCCGGTGCTCCCCTTCCGTTGGAAACCGTCACAATACCCGATTCTGCCAAGGGGTACTATCTGGACAGTCTGGTAAACCAATACTGGAATCTGGTGCAAATCCACCATACACTGGAGCCGGAACAGACCCCGAACCGTTGGGCATCCGCCGCACTGGAGGATCTGGCACAGGAGACAGCGGTAACCAAAATAAATTTTGGCGGAAAGCCGCCGGTTCATGAAAGCTATGAAATCTATTCCCGGATGGAATGTTACATTCTTATGGTTTTGACGATTCTTTGCGTCAGCACCATTCTCATGGCGTTTCGCCGTCCGGATTTGGCCATGCGTAATTTGTGCAGTCCTGCAAAACCGCGCAGTGTCAGCGGACAAAAAACGGCATGTGCCGGCCTGGTTTGCCTGGCTGCCTGGCTGTTGTTCACCGCACTCGGCCTGGCGTTGTACGGATCAAACTTGAATGGTACGGACAGACGCATCATTGCCCTGGTTATTTTGAATACGTTTGTCTTCCTCTTGGTGGCCCTCAGCCTCGCCATGCTGGCCAGTACGTTCGTCCGCAGTTCGAATGTGCAAAACGCCATAGCAAATTTTCTATCCTTAGGCCTGTGTTTTCTGGGCGGCGTATTCGTCCCGCTGGAACTGCTTGGAAAAAGCATGCTGCTCGTATCCCGTTTTACACCAACCTATTGGTATGTAACCGCCCTAGGAAAGATTTGCGACTTAACCTCGTGGAAGGCTTCCGCGCTGGCGCCAATCTGGCAAGCCATGCTGATTCAGCTGGGATTTGCCGCCGCTATCTTCTGTGTGTCATTGGTATTGGCCAAGCAGCGGACCCAATCGGAGCAGGCATTTGGCAGCATCAAAACGGAGCTGGAGGCATAATCGAGCACGAAATCAACGGTATCGCGCTGGCCGTCTGCGGTATGCCTTCCACGATAGCCCGGTATTTTTTCTTGACAAGATGACTGGGGATGATATAATAGGCTCGTCTCTGTGTTGCAACCATGCGTAACATGCTTCTTGGGAACAAAGACCATGTTCCAAGGGCACCGGGGGCGTTGACGGCACAGTTTCATGCGATATGTGTCCGGCAGCAAAAAGTTTCTGGTGAGGGAGTAGTTTGCGGAACGTTCCGCGGTCATATCAACACACTGATGACAATCTGGTATGATCTGAAAAAACGAGACTCACGGGCAAGGGCCAAACGGCGTTTTGTCTGTGAGTCTTTTTTTATTGGGAAGGGAGAAAAAATGGGATTTGGCGCATTGCTTTTTTTGGCGGTAGGACTCTCCATGGACGCCTTTGCGGTGGCGGTATGCAAAGGGCTGGCGCTTTCAAAGATCACGTTAAAAAACGCCGGACTGGTGGGATTGTGGTTTGGCGCCTTTCAAGCGTTGATGCCTTTGATTGGGTATTTTCTGGGAGTGCAGTTTCAGGACAGCATTACCGCATACGACCATTGGATTGCCTTTGTTCTTCTAGGATTCCTAGGGGTCAACATGATCCGGGAAGCATTCTCCAAAGACGAAGACCATACCAACGATTCCCTGTCTTTCCGCAGCATGCTGCTCCTTTCCATCGCCACCAGCATTGACGCCCTTGCGGTTGGCATTACCTTTGCCTTTTTACATGTCAGCATTTCCGTTGCCGCATTGGTGATCGGCGCAACCACCTTTCTGCTCTCCGCTGCCGGCGTCAAAATCGGCAACGTATTCGGAATGAAATACAAGGCGAAAGCAGAGCTGGCAGGGGGAATCCTGCTGATTCTTCTAGGCGTAAAAATTCTGCTGGAACACTTGGGGGTTTTGTAACAGCAAGCCGCACAACAGACGGATATCATCTGCCGCTTGGATTTGCCGGTGACATGTTATTCTTTCTCCGCAAGTAATTTCTTTGCCCTACGCCACGCCAAGTCTGCATAAAAACGATGTCCCCCCGGTCATCGTATAAGCCCCGCAGCAAGCGGCAGGGTGTACTCCTGCGTTGCCCTGTTTATGCCGCGATAATAGTATTACTAAAATCTTAGAAGATGATTCGGTTTACACGGAGCCGGGGTCACACCCGGAAGTTTTTAGCCCTCCCCCGCTTGTTTTTTTGTTACAGGATATAATCCGTCATGCAATCATACCAGTGAACATAAATTTCGCCGTTTACCATCAGCTGCTCATTGTCCGGCAGCTTTTCGCTCCAGAGCTGCCGATACCGGTCATGCTGCCAATTATCGCGGTTGAACCTGCGCCATAAAACAGTTTTTCCGTTTTGGTCGATAAACTGTTCTGTCACAACGCCGGACTGATAGCACTCCACATCCATTATACATATGCAGTCATATTGTTTGCCGCAGATTATTACTTTGTATCTTCCAACCACATCCAGCAAAAACGGCAATGCAGTAAATATCTTCCCCTCTTTTTCAAAGGAAATCGAACCATCGGTTAGCGAAGGATTCGTCGTCACATTTTTGCCATCACGTTGAATGATGCCTTTTGGAACGACATTCACTTCATTGCCGCAATTCTCCTCTCCAAACCCCCAGTTCGGCAAAAACTCGTCTGCATCTAAAAAGGTGTAAAAACGTTTGATTCGCCCATCATAGTGGCTTTCGGCGAGGATGCGGCAGTGCGTGTCGGTCAGCTGTGCCACAAATGTGCGGGTAAGGGTTCGGCTATTCGGATTGTCCTCATGCCCGCCGCCTTGGCTCTCACGGGCAACGATTTCCACGCCGTCTATGCCGTGGACACTGGCCCCGCCGACGACCTCAAGTTGGTAACTTTCGGTGCGGTTCCTTTTTGGGAAATCATACATCGCAAATGATCGCTTTTCACTAAGCCGGGGTACAATAAACCATCCCATCAATTCCTCCCATTGAACAGGAAACGGTGGTTGATCCAATTTTAGAATTTGATATTCCGGCATGTATTCTGGTAGTTTACACATAGTATCTACTCCTTTCGATAATGGTGGGAATGGATATGCCGATTTGAAACGCTGTTTTGCCGTATACAGCCGGCTTTTGACCGTACCGACAGGGATATTCAGGCGCCGGGCGATTTCCGTCTGCGGCATATTTTGCAGAAAAAACAACCGCAATACCTGTTCGTCGCGAGGAGCAAGCTGTCCAAGCGTTTCCTGGACCGTTTCAGCCACCGTCAACCCAAATCGGCTTTGAATGAGTTGTGTTTCTGAAAAATCCGCAAGCGGTAGCGCAGGATGTTTTGCTCTATTGCGGTAAAAATCGTTGCATTGATTGGCAACGATTCGCAGAAGCCACGGCTTAAACGCATCCGTGTTTTTCACGCTTTCCCGATAACGGTAAGCTGATAGCAGTGCTTCCTGTAGCACGTCGTCACCGTCGGCTTTGCTAGGCATTCTGTAGTACACAAACCGCTTGATGGCGGCTTCACATCCGGCATACAGCTTTTCAAATTCTGTTTGATCCATTTCCTCACTTCCTGTCTTTTGAACTAAAACCGGTTTCACCAATAAAGACGGCAATTCTTTTCAAAAGGTTCAAATCGTATATCCATTTTACAAAACATTTCTCACCGTGCGGGGTCATGGAGGCTCATAATCTTTCCAGAATCCATTCATGTGCGGTTTTCGCCGCTTGCTCCGGTGTTAAATCTGTTGTATCGATAAGCGTAATGACCGGGCTAGTTTTATCCGCATTGTCTTTCAGCCAGCGGTTAAAATCAACGGAGCTTTGAATCCATCCCTCATCCTTAATGCGCCTGCCGTTTTTCATACGATTTTCCAAGCAAGTTTTATCGCAAACTACGGCAAGATAATGAATATCGGTAAATAAACTTCGTTCGCTGTGCGTCTCAAATTGTTCTGGCACCGAACAGCCGCATAAAACGACAGGTTTACCGGATTGAGAAATGTTTGCACAGACGCGCATCCATAACCGACGGTAATTTGTATAGTCATCCTCCGGTGTATTATAAACATCGTGCCAAAGCAAATCGCTTTCCATTACGATATACTCTGCTTCGTTTTGAAACAATATTTCGCACATAGTCGATTTACCGACGCCGCTTGCTCCGGTAACAATAAATAATGGATGCTTCTTGGTGGGGAGCATTTTGTTTCCTCCTTTTCTATTTCATAAACTCTCGTTTCTCCGCCGAACTCACTTTCTTCCATACCCAAAAAGTGCCTACCATATTTTTCATAATAACCGATATGGTCGGTACAGAGATAAACCTTTGGAAATCCAAGCCTACGGCAACTATGCCTATCAGCAACAAAAATCCCCCCATTTGCCTCCGATTATATGAATCTTAATAATTTTATCATATCATAAAAACACCAAAAATGACATATTAATAAGAAATATGCCGCTTTTGTTGTTTTTGGGTAAATGCATCAGGGACAAAAAGACTTGAAGAGTCTCCTTTTTATTTGTTCAAGGCAAGACCATTTTATTTTTGAAAATTCGTATACAGCAGTTTTAAAAAAACAAAAAGCCCCTTGAAAATCCAGGGGCGTTAAAAACTCGTGAGAGGCACATGAAAAAGATTTTTTTGGCTTTTCGGAGGCGGGAGTTGAACCCCCGCAACCCGAAAAAGTTGGTAGCGACAGCAAGCCGTCGTGAGGACGTTTACAACCGAGCAGGCGCGCCGAGCGTGACTTTTTGCGGAATAGGAGGAATGACGCAGCGGTATGAGAAATCCCCA
>PPYF01000468.1_pt1 | contig 12320 bp, 9 predicted proteins | sample 1559871 | NCBI WGS metagenome assembly PPYF01 (sample SAMN08240021, study PRJNA423297) | Human gut metagenome, whole genome shotgun sequencing project. | reverse complement strand
ACCTGACATGGAAAGTGATGATATCTTACTTAGGATGCTTATTAAAGCGGCTCGAAGGGATATTATTGGTCAAGTCGGCGAACGAATTGATGACTTCTTCGATAAAAATGAGGTGTTTAGTGCTGCCGTTATTCTTGAAGTTGCTCATTTGTACAATCATCGGAGCGCCACTAGCGAACAACAAACTTTTGAGGTTCCGATGGCTCTGTATTCATTAATTAATTCAATGAAAGATGATTATCGCTACCAAATCGCTAAAAAAGACGGATGGTTAGATGACTATACTTCTGGTATCGCAGACGCCGAGAGTAGTAATGAAACAGCGGCAGATTCCGACCGGGACAGCAATCTAACACAAGAGGATGATCACAATGGTTAAAAACGTAAATGTTGCCAGAATGCGTTACCGTTTGGAATTTGGTATTGACGAACCCACCGGAAAAAAGAATCCAAATACGGGGAAATCAATCAAAGGTTTCAACCCACACTTTAGTAGATATGCCGGGTTATGGACGTTAAGTGCCAACCAAGCAATAACACTAGCAGGGGCACATATCAAAGAGGCTGTTGTGTTCTTCGTTCGTCATGACTTAAAAATCACAAGTAATTATAAAATCCGTAAAGGGGACGAAATCTTTATTATTGATAACATTTCTTATGATGACGGTCTGAGCACTGACGGATTTGATTTAATTACTTGTCATCGGGAGGTTCTTGACCATGGCTAGTGGTTTAATTAACGATAATTTTGATAAATTTTTGGAAAGAGTAGATCAAGGTTTTACTCTTAGCGAACGAAAGAAAGTAAATAAGGTTGGAGATAAGGTTTACGAAGACGCTATGGATGCGTTTTTGAAACAACACAAACGAGACGTTGTGTATAAAGACGGCACACAACACTTAGCAGACACGTTGACACATGAAATTAAAGAAGACGGGCATTATGAGATTGGCTTCTCTAAGAAAGGGAAGAAAGCTTATATTGCTCGTTTTTTGAATGATGGTTGGAAGCCACGAAACCAATACGGTGGTCCTTACGGTACGGCGCCAAAAGCTAAATATAGTGAGTGGCACGACTTTATTGCTCGTATTGGTAAAGAACGTGACCACGAAATGGGTAAGCGGATGGCTGAACGAGCAAAAGAAATCATGGATGAGAAGGTAGGTAAGTAAAATGACTCCTACCGCTCGAATAGTGGGTTTGTTAAGCGATAACGTTGCCAGCTTGGAAGATATCCTTGTTGATAATATTTGTGCCTACATGATTGACGAAGAGAACGTCGACAATACACATCCAATCCTTGTTGTTTCCGAAGATAATGACGGTCAACGTGACGTGGGAAATGACACAATTCTTTCGACTATAAAGCGAATATCAATTATGTTTTACTACCCGATTAACTATGACGGAGATATGGACTCAATCGAAAAATCAGTTGAGTCCTTTTTGTATGCTCACAAAATCCGTCGTTATCTCAACGCTGGTCACGTTTTGACTCCAGATACAAAAAACATAACGAATACGTTGAAATTCAACTACACACAAAACGAACTTACAGAGGAGGACAACTAATGGCTAACATCGGTCTTAAGATGCTCTATGTTGCATTGAAGAACGAAGATGGTACCACCATCGTTGATGCAACAAGGGGACTTTCAGAAACTGGTGTCTATGCAATTGACACCAACAAGAGTCATATGAACTTGGGTGCCCAAACAGCTAACATTTCTGCTTTATCTGGGACACCAACAAAGATTAACGGTAATAACGAAGTAGTAGATATTTCTAATCCACCTTCTTCACCAACTGTTGCAATTACAGCTAACTTAATTAATCCGGAAGTTAAGCAAAAACTGCTTGGTCGCCAACAACTTTCCAGTGGTATTTGGGTAGACTCTGATAAGCCTACCTATGCGGGATTGATGATTGTTTCTCAATCTCCAGCAACATTAGAAGATGTTTACTACAGTTTTGGGATGGGTGTCTTTACTGAAACTACTCAAAATGTTCAAACCAACACAGATACGGCCGAAACTCGTGAAAGCGATACTTTAACGTTCACTTCCATGGGCTTTTCTTACTTTAATGGTAAGAACTACGGCTTTGCACGTGCCGGGCAAACCAGTTTTGATAAGCAAAAGCTTTTCGATACTGTCTTCCCTGGACAAACTTTTGTTACTGCAAGTAAGGACGGTACTCTTGATCCTTCATTACATGGAGGTCAAGCAGTTGATGTACGAACTGATGGCGAGAAGGATGCTGGCGTGGGAAAATAGCAACCCCACAAACAAGTGGGGCTTCCACTGAAATAATCAATCCAGACGGTAGTTCGACTACCGTTTAATAAGAAAAGACAGAGACGAGTAAAAGTGAGACGTAAGTAATACATAAATTTATACGTATAAGGAGTTTTAATAATGGCAAAAACCGTAACCTTAAAGGCAACTACTGTACTTGGTAAAGACTTTACCATCATGGATTCAATGGGAAACATCAAGAAGATTAATGAAGGGATTAAGCAAATTTACAAGCGAATTGATGCTCTTGACCAAAAGAAAGAAACAGTCCTTTTTGCTGAATATAACGAAGTAATTACTGATGAAGTAATTAAGCAAGTTGCTAAGTTATTAGACCTTAGCAAGGATGACGCAAAGAAGCTAGAAGATATGTCATACAACGACTTATTTACTTTCTATTCAACTGCTGTTAACGAATTTACTGGTATGACTACTCCAAGTGTCCGTGAAATGCAAAAGCGTCAAGAACAAGCAATGCAAGCTTTGAGTGCTGAAGACCCAAAACAAGATTCCGAAGATTAGTTCTTGATTTAGATAATCTCACCGAAGATATCGATTATATGGCCCAAGAAGCCATGAGTAACGGTATTCTTCCTAGTGATTTTTACAAATCGTCATTTAGCGATGTGATGGCAGCACAAAACGCTAAATCAAGAAAGGATCGCCCACAAGATCCATTAACTTTGGTTGGCTCAGATGCCTTTACATTCTAAAAATTTTGAGGAAAGGAGGAAAATAGATGTCTGTAATTGAAGGGTATACATTTGCCGTTGATATGCAAGATCGTGGTGTTGTAGCTAGTTTGCGCCAAATGCGAAGTGCCGCAAGTGCAATGAAAGCTGAAATGCGTGCCGGATTTGAAACAATTCGACAAGGTGAAGGTTCAATTTCTGCATATAATTTTAAGATTGAACAATCTGAGCGACAGATTGAAAATTATAAAAATATACAGAAAGAACTTCGTGGAGAACTAGAAAAACTTTCTAAAGCACGCGAAAAGCAAATTGAAGAGACGAAAAAGTACGCTGATGCTAATTCGGAAGAAGCCCAAAAAGTTCAACGTGCTTTTGACGAAACTGAAAAGAAGTATGCTAGTACCGTTCGTCAGATTGAAAATGCTCAACATCAAATTAACAAATTAACTCAAGGGATTGAAGAGTCTCGAAAGTCCATTCTCCAATTTAATACTGGTCTAGCTCGTACACGTACAGAAGCACAAAGTGTTAAATCAGTAATGGATGGTTATGTTAGATCAGTTAATAGTCAAGGAAATGCTTTTCGTACAGCTAAAGCTCAAGTAGAATCCTACAAGTTACAGCATGGAGCATTAATTAACCAATTTCGAGCAGAAGTTAGTGAAACAAATCGCCTACAGTCTAAAGTAAATGGATTGCGTAATAGCTACTCTCAACAACAAGCAAAAGTTAATCAAGCTGTACGTGAACACGGGAAGGCATCTAGTGAATACCGACAAGAGGCAGCTGCTCTTGCTGGGTTGAGTGAGAAAATCACTAAAATAAATTCTGAGTACGCAAAGCAAATTACTCAAGCTTTGAAGGTACGGACCTCGATCAATGAAATTTCACGAGCAGAACGTAGCGTAACTGATGGTGGAATTTCTCGTTTAAGTCGTGCAATGAATAACCTTGACGCCAACGCACGAAGAGCTACCTCACACACTCGTGAGTGGGCACAATCGGTTCGTGGGGGATTGATGGCAGCTTCTATGGCTTTTATTCCTTTAGGTGCTGCAGTTGGTGGAGCTGTAAAGCAATCTGTTAATCTACAAAATGAGTGGGTAAAGGTAAGAAATTATCTTTATACAGGTGCTGATTCTGCCAAGGAAGCCAGACACGAGGTGAGTCGACTAAGCAAGATTCAAAGTGATGCAAAGAAGTACTCCGATGAATATGGATATTCGCAAAAACAGATTGCAGAGCAATATGGTGAACTTGTAAAGCGTGGTTATACCGCAAACGCTTCAATTGGTTCAATGAAGTCCATGCTTCAAGCAGCTCGTGCTTCTGGAGATGATTATGCTGATGTTGTAAAGAATGTTTCTGGTGCTGTGGATGCTTTTGGATTGCGTTCAAACAACACTTCTAAGATGCTAGAGAATACTAATCGAGTAACTAACGCAATGGCATTCTCAGCTGATAAAACAGCAACTGATTTTGAAGGCATGGGAAATGCTATGAGCTATGTTGCTGGGACTGCTCATGGTGCTGGTTTTAGCATTGAACAAACAGCGGCGGCTATTGGTACACTTAGTAATGCAAATATTGAAGGAACACGTGCTGGTACAGGCTTAAGAAAAGTTATTAATTCTTTACTAAAGCCAACTCGTGGTGCACAAGACGCCTTGGCTAAATATAATATGAGCATTGATGACTTTAAAACTAAATCAGGCGCAATGAAATCACTTCCTGATATTATGAAGATTATCAATGAACATACAAAAAACTTAGGTAAAGCTGATAAAGGCGCATTCTTTAAAGCGGTATTTGGAGCAACAGGTCAAGAATCTGCTATGATGTTAGCTCAAAATGCTAAGGAACTTCAGAAATTAACTGATCAAGAAAAAGACGCCGAAAAGAATGACTACGTTGGAAAACTTGCCAAAAAGCAAATGGCAAGTACACAAATGCAGTTAGCATCATTAAAGCAACGGTTAATCAATATTGGTATTGTTATGGGTAATAGTCTTTTGCCCGTAATTAATCAAATTGCAAAGTCGTTTGGAAATTGGATTGGTTCAAAAGATGGTCAAAAAGCAATGAAAGACTTTAATGATAGTGTTTCTAATGCTGGACGAGCAGTTGGGCGACACTCTAAATCCATTCTTCAATTTGTGGGCGGTTTTGTTGAAGGCTTATCTGGTGTCATTAAATACGGTGGAAAAGCGACCGGTGCAATCCTAAATGTGTTTGATGCTTTTGGTAAATTTACTGGACTGTCTAAAAGAGCTGGAAACCTTCCTAAATATATTGGTGAGACAGCAGGAGCTATTATCGGTATTGTTGGAGCTTTTAAGATTTTGAAGGGCACTATAAATGGGATGAGTGCTGTTCGCCAAGATATTCGATCAATGTTTCATTTAGACGGCGTTACTTCTGAGGAATCTAAAATAGATATTGAGAATCAAAAACTTCGAGAGAATATTAACCTTTGGAAACGACACAATGAAGTTTCTGGAGGAGATTCTACTATAGGCAGTGACATTACAAATACCACAGTTGAAAAGACAAGCAAAGGGTCTGAAAAAGAAAAAGCGCCGACTATAACATCATCAAATGTCGAAGAAAAATTGCCTTCTCGAAGCAAAATGAGGGCAGTTGGGGCAAGTCGAGGGAGTAGCATAGCTAAAGGAATACGCGGTGAATTGCTTCGTGGCCTGAAAGGTATATCTAATATTGCGATTATGACTTTAACCGGTGGAATCCTTGATCTTGATTTAGTCCTTGGACTTGGTAAGAAACTAGGTCAAACCCTATTGAAAGGACTTAAAATTGCTTGGAAGCCTGTAAAATGGATAACTAAATCTTTTGCCCACGTTATTGATGGTAATGTTGTGCGATCAATGTTTGGTTTTTCGACAAAGAAAGCATCGCAGCAAGGTGCTAAAACAGGAAAAGACTTTGTAGAAGGTATGAGTCGATCTGTTAAGAATTCGCAAAATAAATTCTCTATAAAAAATTTATTCAAGAGTACAGGAAAACATGCGGCTCAGAGCGGAAAAAATGTTGGAAAATCTTTTGTAGAGAGTGCAAGTAAGTCAGTTGAAAAATCTCCAAAGAAAATAACCTTTACTAATTTATTTAAGGGTTCAGGTAAACACGCAGCAACTAGTGGAGCTAAAGCAGGAACGTCTTTCGTAGAAAGTGCCGGTAAAGCTGCAACAAAGAGTAGTAAACTTTTAACTTACGGAAAAACTCTAGGAAGTAAAATGGGTGGTGCTGCTACCATTGCATTTGGGGCGATCGACCTATTGCAAGCATTAACTACAAGTAACCATAAGAACCGTGCTAAAAAAGTTGGTGAATCACTTGGTTCAACTGCGGGTGCAGCTGGTGGTATGGCAATTGGGGCTACTTTAGGAAGTGCAGTTCCTGGAATCGGAACAGTAATTGGAGGAACCTTAGGAAGCATAATTGGTGGAGTCGCTGGAGGACATATTGGAAAATCACTTGGCAAAGCTTGGCCACAAATTAAAAAAGGTGCTTCTAAGGCAGCTAAAGGTATTGGCAAGTTATTTCAAGCACCATTTAAGTGGGCTTATGGTCAAGGACAAAAGTTTGGCAAGTGGTTAAGTAAACAATTCAGCTCTAAAAATCGTAAAAGCTCAAAACGTAGTAATTTCTCTACTAAAGACCTTAAACTCATCCAACAGATGACTAAAGCAGTAAACGGATACACACGTTCGTTGAAGAATCTTCAAAAAATTAAGATGAAGAATTACTTTAACTCAATGGCTAAAGATATTCGAAAGTCAAAAATTAATAAAGAGCTTTCTTCAATGGATAAGAGTACCCGTCAAGCAGCTCGTAATTGGAAAAATCTTGCTAAGCCAATTCGAAATGTAGCTTCTTCTTTTAGAGTATTGCAAAAATCAATTAGGACTTTAGCAGGTAAGCGTAATGGTCTAACTTCCGTTGATAGGGATATTCGCAATCTCTACCGTACCATTCGTAAGAATCCGTTTGGTAGACTCATTGCTCAACAGGCAAATGTTGCTAACAAGGCGATGAGCGGTAAGAAATCTGGTTTTGTTAATGAATTTAATCGTCAAACACGTTCAATGGATCGTGCATTGCGTTCATTTAAGCGTGAATTTGATCGCGATTGGAGAAGTACCTGGTCTGGACTAGATCGTCCAGTAAGTCGAAATTTAGGATCTGCTAGTCGTTCGGTAGATAGGTATCTTGATGATATTCAAAGTACTCGTTCTAAGTTTAGTAGTTCATTTCTTAAAGGCTGGGATAGTTGGATTGACGATGTTGTAAGTAATTTCCGTAAAGGATTTGATAAACTCCCTGGATATGCTCAATCATCAATGAAAGATATTATTAGTCGCTTAAATAAAGGGATTAGCGGTATCAACTCAACCATCAGCAACTTTGGTGGTGACAAGAAATTATCTACTATTTCTTATGCTAACGGTACTAACGGCGGACATCCGGGTGGTCATATGCTTGTTAATGACTCGGTTCGTCCTCATTGGAAAGAACTTGTACTATTCCCTAATGGTCAAGCGTTACTTCCCCAACATAGAAATACCCTCATTCCAAACGCTCCACGCGGCACACAAGTATTGAGCGGTGAAAGTACTTATAAATTTATGAATTCAATTGGGGTTCATAAATATGCTAATGGGACATTATCCGACGAGGAAATGGAAAAGCTTTCTGAAAAGTTTGAAAAGAATCCTAATGAGGCAGCTAAAGAATTAGTTCTTAAATTTACTAATTGGAGTTCTAAGACACCTATAGTTGCTAATTTAGGTGAAGCAAGTGCTGTTGGTTTTGCTAGAGGTATTGCGAATGTTTTAAAAGATCAAATGGCAGAAATGTCTAATCCTCCTGGGAGTGGTGTTGCGCGCTGGCGTCCAGTTGTATTACGCGCTTTGTCAATGCTGGGGCTTAGTTCTGGCTTAGTAGATAAAGTTTTACGTCAGATTGACACTGAGTCTAAAGGAGATCCTCATGCTCATCAACCAGGAGCCGATCCGGATGGGGATGGTTCTGGTCCAGCACTTGGGTTAATGCAAACTAAACGTGGTACATTTAATGCTAATGCAGTTGGCAATCATAGAGATATTTGGAACGGTTTTGATAATATCCTAGCCGGTTTGAATTATGCTATGAAACGTTATGGTAAAGGTTTATCTGCTCTTGGTAACGGTCATGGATATGCAAATGGTGGTCTAGTTGTACAACACGGTTTATACGAGATTGCCGAGCAAGGACTTCCAGAAGCTATTATTCCACTAGATATTAATAAACGTCCGCGTGCTTTATCTTTGATTGATCATACCCTTGATAAGATGGAACAAGATGGCGGCGGAACTGGTGGTTTACGTAGTCGGAGAGCGCAAAGCCAGTCTAGTGATGAAACTACTGCTTATCTTAAACAAGCTGTTACTTTCTTAGCGCAGATTGTTGGTCTAAATAAACAACAAATCGATGCTATTTTGGCTAATGGTAGCGATAATATAAGCGCGCGGCGTAAACGAGCGCAATTTTATAGTAGTTATGGTAAAGATCAGAAGTTAAATGATTATATGAGCTATTAGGAGGTGGATTATCTGGTGCAAAATCCTCAATTATATCTAAAAATTGGTGATGGAAATGAATTTAATATTGCTGATAAGGTACAAGGCCTAAGATATCTAGGAGATAATTCAACTCCAGTAATTAATAATTCATTTCTTGATATTGCTGGAGTAGATGGAAGTCAATTTCAATACTCAACGTTTTCTCGATATCAGATCGTTGCAAATTTCTTTTTAAGATTTTCTGATTGGCAAGACTTCAAACTTGCTAAACATCAATTTTATCGAATCTTTAGTCAACGTAAATTAATAAGAATGCGAACGGACGTGGAATCTTCCATTGTCCGTTTTGTTTACCCAAATTTGCCTGAAATAAAACCTAGTCAAGATTATGCTCATGATGCGTTAATTACAATGAACTTTGACAATCCATCAGGCTATCGCTATTCCTTATATCGTAGTAACTCTTTATATGACTTTCCTTCGGGCTCTGTTCAGTTTGGAGAATTGGGGTTAGACCATGCTCCTGTTTATCACTTTACTACCAGTAATTTTCAAGTTTTTAATCCGAGTGATATTGCAATTGATCCTTATGGGCAAAAGCATGATTTACAAATTGTTTGTCACTTTAATGGAAGTTCAATGAAAATTACAAATTCAACTAACGGGAGTGAGTGGGAATATCAAAAGGCCTCTAATGGATCTGAAACAATAATTCTTAACGGAATTAATACAACGCTTAATGGACAATCAGCAAGTGCTAATACTGATTATGGAAATCTTATTTTAGATACTGGCTGGAATAATATTGCTATTACCGGTGCAAATAGCATAGACATTACTTTCAGTTTTCCTTTTATTTATCTATGAGACCTGGTATTACTCAAAAATTAACAGTAAGAGGACAAGGACGCACCGAAGTTGAACCTCTTAATTGTGTTGATCCAGATAGCTTTTACATTACATGGGAAGTTAATTCAACTTGGAGTTTACAATTTACTGCTTATCAAGACGGCTCCTTGGCCTATTCAATGTTGGATAGTCAAGCGTCCGTCTTTTTTGATGGTCAAGAATATATCATCAAACAAGCAGAACCAGACTCTAACTCTGGGCAAAACTCGTTAGATGTGGTAGCTACTCATGTTTATTTTGAAGTTGGACGAATTCGCAAGTATAAGACTTATGTGGACCCACAAGACAAAGATAAACAAACAGATGTACGAGTTAACGGCGGAACTCAGATTGACAATAGTAATGATGATAGCAGTGACGATAATGATCCTAATGCACAAAAAACGTCATCACAGTCAAAAAATGGCGATACTACCACCACAACGACTGTTACAAAAACTGATGAAACCAAAGATGATTCTGATGAAAATCAAGTTTCTTACAAAATCGATGACGTTTTGAAATATTGGCTAGATGGCAATAATCTTGGCTTTTCATATCAAGTTATTGGTGATTTTCCATCGTCGCGTATAGAACAACTTAGTGATGGTAGTGGGACAGATATGCTAAGCAAAATTACTGATCACTGGCCTAATGCGATTATTTACCCAGACAATAAAAATATTCGGGTTTACGCCCAAGATCAGTTCAATAAAGATTACGGAAATCGACTTGATTATCTTTACAACACTACTGAATTTAAGTGGACGTTTGATTCTACTAGCCTAACGAATGAAGTTATGTGTATTGGTGGTAAGTATTCAATTGAAACTGAAGTTGATACTGATACAGACAGTGACAGTGATCAACCAGCGGTAAACGTTACCAAAAGTGCACAAGGTGTTATTGATGACGCGCGTTCTTACTTGGGTGTTCCGTACGTGTATGGAGGTTCGGGTGGTGCACGAGGAGGTAATCCACGTAATGGAATGGATTGTTCTTCTTATATATCACAGGTTTATCAAGATTTTGGTATTCATGTGCCTGCTCAGACTGTCGCTATGGAACCATACTTTCATGAAGTAAGTTCTCCGCAAACTGGAGATGTTGGCTTTTATGGCGCTCATGGAAGTTCTTACCATATTTGCTTGTTTTTAGATGCAAATACTATTATCTTCGAACCACAACCTGGTGAAGTTTGTAAGGAAGAACCTGCTAGTTGGTTTTATCCAAGCTGGGTTGCCCGCAATGATCAAATGGCGGCCATTGTTGGTAGCGGTGGCTCGGCAGGAGATAGTAGTAACCAAAGTAGCAGTACTTCATCATCCATTGAGTATTATTACTTTGCGCCATTTATGTATCGTGATGAAGAATCAATTAAAAAGTATGGAGAGTTTCCAGCAGAGCCGATTGAAGACGGTCGTTTTAGTGATAAAAACGCCATGATTGAATATGCAAAAACAAAAATTCAACCTAATCCGGCATTATCTGTTGACGTAACTACTTATACAAATTTCAAGCCAATAGCTGGCGATATGATTCACATAATAGTAAGAGACCAACAAATTTCTACTAATGAAGCAGTGGTTGGTTTTAACTGGTATCCGTTTAGTGCAAGTAATCCAACCTCAGTTACATTGAACTCAAATACACAAAATATTTTAGATTATCAAAATGCCCGTAATAAGAGTTTAATGAAGGCTATTGATTCGATTAAACAAGCACCATCTTATCCGGATCAGTCAACAAATATTCTAACTATTACAAGGGAGGAGGCAGACCGAATTGAGCAATACGTCGAGCAACAAAACAAGCAAAACCAACAAACGAACAGTTAAAGTTATTGTTGGAGAAATTGGACGAGATACGAAAACTGGTATCTTAGGACGTGGATACTCATATGATAATGGAGCAACCTTTCATGTAACAGACACAATGTTTGGGCGATTATATGATAAAGACGATGGTGAAAGAATGTGGCCTAATATGGCTCACAAAGTAGCAGATGAAATCAAATCTGCCACAGCTGACTTACCAAACGTTCGTAAACAAGCCGACGAAGCTGTGAAATTTGCTGAATCCGCTATTGCTGCAAGTAAGGTCAATAGTGATGCGATTGTTGCACAGAGCTCAGCGGTGGTTGAAGCAAAGTCAGCAATGGATAGTGCTACGGCGGAAATTCAGCAATTGAAAGCTAATGCAGCTAGTGATGTTGCTCAAATTGAAGCAACTATTGCTGAGGTACAAGCCGGTGTCAACCAAGCGAAGTCCGCAAATGAGTCAGCCGTCCAAGCAGTTCAAGCCGAACTTAAATCGACAAGTGACGCAATGGATAAGGTCAAAAAGCGGTTAAATGAGGTTGGAAATAGCCTTGATACTTATGCTAAAAGTGCTGCTGAACAAGGACATGACATTACTTTAATCAAGCAGGAACAAGGACAGTTTGAAGCTGATTTTGCCTCTGCGCAGGGAAATGTTAATCAGATTCAGGTTGATATCAAAGGTTTACGTCAGAATGTCAAAGACAACCAAGGCAATATTGCCTCATTATTAACCTCTACTGATAAGTTACAAGCGTCAATGACAGATGCAGAGAAAAACATATCTAATCTGCTTTTAACTGCCAGCAAGTATGAGCAAACGTTCAAGGATCAGGATGGACGTTTAAGCAAAGTAGAACAGACTGCTACTGAACATACGAGTGAATTGGCCGACGCAAAGGGTAATATTGATAAGGTCACGCAGAAAGCAAACAATCTGCAATTATTACTTAGCGATGCACAAAAGAATATTCAAAATATTCAGCTTGACGCTAAAGGTCTGCATGACACATTAACTGGTCAAAACAATCAATTGGCTA
>PPYF01386015.1_pt1 | contig 12323 bp, 7 predicted proteins | sample 1559871 | NCBI WGS metagenome assembly PPYF01 (sample SAMN08240021, study PRJNA423297) | Human gut metagenome, whole genome shotgun sequencing project. | reverse complement strand
CGGAAATCAAGCGCAAACTGACGGAGGACTACGGCATACCGCCAAGCGAGGTGCGCTTCATTCAGGAGTGCAAGACCGACAAGGCTCGGAAGGCGGTGATAGATGCCATGAACGCCGGGACGGTGCGTGTGCTGTTCGGCTCCACCTCCATGCTCGGAACGGGTGTGAACGCACAGAAACGGTGTGTGGCAATTCATCATCTTGATACGCCGTGGCGACCGTCCGACCTGCAACAGCGTGACGGACGGGGAGTTAGAGCAGGCAACGAGATAGCCAAGCATTTCGCCGGGAACAACGTGGACGTAATAATCTACGCGGTGGAAAAATCACTGGACAGTTACAAGTTCAACCTCCTGCACTGCAAGCAGACTTTCATCAGCCAGCTTAAAAGCGGTGCTATGGAAGCGCGTACCATCGACGAGGGGGCAATGGACGAGAAATCGGGCATGAACTTCTCGGAATATATGGCGTTGCTATCCGGCAACACCGACCTGCTGGACAAGGCGAAACTTGAAAAGCGCATCGCATCGCTCGAAGGGGAACGCAAGTCGTTCAACAAGGGCAAACGTGATTCGGAATTCAAGCTGGAGTCGAAGACAAGTGAACTGCGCAACAACACGGCTTTCATTGATGCTATGACGGAGGACTGGAACCGTTTTATTTCGGTGGTGCAGACCGACAAGGAGGGCAACCGCCTTAATATAATTAAGATGGACGGTGTGGATTCCGCCGATGAGAAGGTTCTCGGAAAGCGTTTGCAGGAGATAGCCAAGAACGCCACGACAGGCGGGCTTTACACGCAGGTTGGAGAGCTTTACGGTTTCCCCATAAAGGTAGTCAGCGAAAGGATACTCAAAGAGGGATTGGAGTTCACCGACAACCGTTTCGTGGTCGAGGGGAACTACAAGTACACCTACAACAATGGGCATCTGGCGATGGCTGACCCGTTGGCCGCCGCCCGCAATTTTCTGAATGCTATTGAGAGGATACCCTCTATCATCGACCAGTATAAGGCGAAGAACGAGGTGCTGGAACGTGATATACCGCAGTTGCAGGAAATAGCGGGTAAGGTGTGGAAGAAGGAGGACGAACTGAAGCAGTTGAAGTCCGAACTTGCCGCCCTCGACCGAAAGATACAGCTGGAGCTTGCGCCGCCCACGCCCGAAGTCGCCGACAAGGAGAATGAGGGGCAACAAGTCAAGTCGGAGGTGGAATATACGCGGAACAGGCAGGCTCAATATCCCGAAAATGCACCGCCACAGATACGCAGTCCGGCAAGTGAACGAAGTCCCACGGGCAATTTCATTGCCGACCATATCATAATCGGGCGTCCGGGAATAAATAAAATTAAAATGTAATAAGCTAATTAAAAGAGGGATGCCAATTAGGGCATTCCTCTTGCTTAAAATTACTTAAAACCAAGTTATCTATATTCCCATTGCATATTTACGAGGGGAACATCCAACAGCAGCCTTGAAGTATTTTCCAAAAAATGATGGGGATGCAAAATTCAGCATATCGCTGATTTGTTGTACGGTGTAACAGTTGCTCTTTAACAGAGCTTTGGCTTCAAGAATGACATAATCCTTAATCCATTCACTTGCATATCTCCCGCTTACTTGATATACAATGCCGGAAAGGTATTTAGGTGTAACACAAAGTTTGTCAGCATAGAAACTGATTTCACGTTGTTTCAAATGATTGTCCCTTACCAGTTCCAAAAAATTATCACAAAGCCGTTGTTGCCTGCTTTCACGTTTCTGCAAGTCCATATGTTTTTTGTTGTCAGAGAGCCATTGATAACCAATAGCATACAAGACCTGCATATATCCATTCAGCACTTCGTTCTTGAATATAAAATCAGGGAGTTGCATTTTATCGCTCATCATACGATAAAGCATCAGACATTCATCAGCTTCCTTTTGGCTGATTTTTACTACCGCATTACTACTTACATATTGTTTCATCATCATTGCCATCGGTGAATTGATGGCAGTAATATCCATATTACCGGAAAAGGCAATAACGAACAAACGACAATTCTCAGTATATTCCAAGCATTCCCCGATTGATCCGGGCAGTGCAAAAAGGACTGAACACGCTTGAAGTTGGTAGTCGTGAAAATTAACACGTACTTTCAAATCACCTTCCACACAAAACAAAACCATATTGAAGTTTATTTTGAACGGACATTCTGACGAACGGAACTTTTCCAATTCCACAGCTCCGTCTTGAATGTCAATATTGTCAGTCAGCATAAATTTGTCTTCAAATATTTGAGCTTCATTTGAAATCGGGAGCATCATCATCTCAAGCCCCTTAAATATAGATGCCATAATCATTATAACCTTGTTTCATGCTGCAAAGATAAGATATATATTCCAATTATTTAGGGTTAAAAATCTTATATTAGCAAAATATTCGACTAATAGCACATTTTCATCTCCGATAAGAACGGTTGTTTCAGAAAGAATTTGCCGACCTTTGCATTATTAAAAATAAAAAATAGAAATGAAGAAAATATATGTAACTGATTGGAGTTTAATACCTCTATTCATTGGCTCTGCATTCTCCGGTGTCAGTTTGCACGTAACGGACGACGCATTGGAGCATGAAATATGGCATAATTGGGCGATAGCGCATGTAATTTTCAGTTTAGGACTTTTATATATGCTTCTGCGTCATATCAGGCAACATAAGGCATGGTATAAGAGTCTGTTGAAACAAGGAATATGGAAAAAAAGAAAAACAACCCTTATGCTAAACTTTGTTTTTATAACGCTCATTTTAACAGGTTTGGCTCTTTTGTTTGTAGAAGGTGCCAATTCCGATATAGGGATGTGGCACTATGTTTTGGGGATAATTGCAATTGCTTTATCTCTGGAGCATATTATTGTACGTATCAAAGTGTTGCGGAAATCATTGAACAATCTATGACAATAAATATAAAACTATATGAAACAGATCCTTTTATTACTTGTCCTTATGGGTATTATGACGTGTTGCAGCGACAAGCACGAAAAGCAACCGCTGCATAGTGTTGTGTTGACTTCTCCCTCAGCCATAGGAGCGAACATACAAAACAGCTACTCAGGCGTAGTACAAGAGGCGCACGAAATAGCTTTGGGCTTTAAAACTCCCGGAGAATTAGTGCGGGTAGTTGTGAAAGAAGGTCAATATGTCCATCAAGATCAGCTTATAGCCATGCTTGATGATGCTGATTATAAACTTGGAGTGGAAGCCGCCAAAGTTCAATACGAACAGATGAAGAAAGAAACTGAAAGGTTGGAAAAATTGCATAATGCTAAAAGTTTGTCGGATAATGACTATGACAAAGCTGTCAGTGGTTTGCAACAACTCAAAGTGCAACTTCAGGCAAACCAGAATAAATTGGATTATACACGACTTTACGCTCCGGTCAATGGCTATGTGAAAAGTGTGAACTTCAGTCAGGGAGAAATGGTAAATGTTGGTACTCCAGTCATTACACTTCTTGACCTGAACGGTCTGGAAGTGGAATTAAACGTGCCTTTTGCGCTTTATAAACAACGTGACCATATAAAACGCATAGTATGCCATTTTTCTGGCGACACAAAATATACCCTGGAAATGAAACTATTGAGTGTAATCCCACAATCGGACGGAACCCAGCTTTACAAGATGCGTCTTGCTTTTATGGATGCTGATGCGACGAAAGCTGTAACTGCCGGAATGAACGTATCTGTGGATGTGGAAACAAATGATAGTGAAGCGGCAGAAAAAGCATTCACGTTGCCCATGAGAGCCGTTTTTCGGGAACAAGAAAAGTCGTATGTATGGGTAATGAATGCCGACAGCACTGTAACCAAAATAGAAATCAAACTAAACGGCATGGATAATCAAGGCAAGCTGATTGTCACATCGGGTTTGAACGGCGATGAGCAAGTGGTGAGAGCCGGAGTGAACGCATTGAGCGAAGGAGAAAAAGTTACTGTGCTTGAACAGCCGTCAAAAACCAATGTAGGAGGGCTACTCTGATGAAAGTGACCGAATATTTTATCAAACGCCCGGTATTGTTCTGGTCGTTGATGGTAAGCATACTTGTGGGAGGCATACTGTCGTTCATACAAATGCCAAAAATGGAAGACCCCGTGGTAACCATGAAGCAAGCTATGGTAGCGGTTGTATATCCCGGAGCAAGCGCACACGAAGTGGAACTTAAAGTGGCACAGCCAATCGAAGACGAACTCCGAGCATTACCCGATGTGAAGAAACTCAGTAGCGAATGTCATGACGGGATGCTGACTGTAACTATAGAATTTGCTATGGGGGTGTCACTTGACGATTTGGAACAATATTTTGATCTGCTTCGCCGAAAAATGAATGACGTGCAACCCCGATTGCCACAAGGCTGTTATCCTCCACTTGTAATAGACGACATGATGGATGTCTATGGCATATTCTATGCACTTACCGGTGATGGATACACCTACCCAGAACTAAATAAATATGCACGAAAAATCAGACGCGAATTACTGGGTATAAAAGGTGTAAAGCGTATAAATATCGTGGGAAACCGCGATGAAGTCATCAATATAATCATATCCAAAGACAAGATAACCAGAAACGGCATATTGCCCACACAAATCATGCTTGCCTTGCAAAATGCGGGCAAGACGGTAAACGCCGGAGCGTATGGAAATGATGATGATGAACGTTTGCAAATCTACGTTTCAGACGCATTGAAAGACGAGAATGACATACGCAACCTTTACATCCGCACCATTCAAGGCACACAAGTGAAGTTGGGAGATGTGGCAGAGGTTGAACGTACGTATGCAGAACCGCAAAAAAACGGTTTTTTCGTGGACGGGAAACCAGCCATAGCTATTTGCCTGACTATGGAGAACGATGTAATAGTGCCTGATGTAGGGAAAGAGGTGGATGCCCGACTGAACGAAATTGTAAAAACAATGCCTGCCGGAATGCAGACTGAGAAGATTTTCTTCCAGCCTGACAAAGTGAATACGGCTATCAGTTCATTTATGATAAATCTATTGGAATCCGTTGTGGTGGTTATTCTTGTGCTTATATTCACGATGGGATTCCGTAGTGGAGCCATTATCGGATTTGGATTGGTACTTACCATAGCTGTATCGTTCCCTATATTATTGGTCGGAGGCACTACACTACAAAGAATTTCTCTTGGTGCTTTCATCGTTGCGATGGGTATGCTGGTAGATAATGCCATTGTCATTATGGACGGTATCTTAATAGACAAGAAACGCGGCTTTGGTCCCAAGACATACCTATATCGCATCGGGCGGCATACTGCGCTTCCGCTTCTCGGAGCTACAATCATAGCGGTTTCCACCTTCCTTTGTGTCTATCTTACCCAAGGTTCTGTTGGCGAATATGCCCACGACCTTTTTGTTGTATTGGGTGTCAGCTTGATAGCCAGTTGGGTATTGGCCTTGATTCAAGTACCTGTATGTGCAAAATCATGGTTGCCAACACGGGAAAAGGATATGAATGGCAATGTCCAAAGCATTATGAACTCGCCGATACACCGTTTTGTAAAACGCACCATCGCATCGCTGATTAAATACAGAAAGACAACTATTGCCGTGTCTGTATTTGTGTTGGCTATTTGTGGTTTTGGCATGACTAAGGTGAAAAATGTATTTTTCCCCGATTTTGACTACAATCAGTTTATCGTTGAATGTTACTTTCCGGCACAGACTAATCCTGACAATGTGCGTGAAGGCTTGTTGGATATGAGCCGGCTATTGAAAGAAAACAAGGACATAGCCCGTGTCGCAGCCAGTATGGGCAGTGCTCCGGCACATTATTGTCTTGTACGCCCCATGACCATAGGGGGTGATTGTTATGGCGAGTTAATGGTGGATTGCAAGGATTATGCTACCGTAATGAAGCAAATCCCGGTGGTACGTGAACTATTGCGGAAACAATATCCAGATGTCTATATTCATATACGCAAATACAATCTTTGCATCGGAACGACGCATAGCGTGGAAGTGGAGTTCTCCGGGCCCGACCCGGCTGTATTGCGTGAACTAAGCAAAAAGGCGGAAGACATCATGCGGCGTAGTCCTTATGTGGATACCCGCTCGGTACAGAACAACTGGAAACCTATCGGAAAAACATTAGTCGCAGACTATAACCGCACGGCGGCATTGCGTTCAGGCATTGAACGCGGAGATGTGGCAAACGCTCTGATGGCTGCAACCGATGGGCTTACAGTCGGAGCTTTGAACGACCAGGAAAGAGCTGTGCTTATCAACTTGAATGTACGCAATAACGATGGTAGCCGAATGGATAAGCTCAACGATATTCCGGTCTGGAGTATGGCAAATTTGCATGTGACAGATAATGACATCAAGAGCCTTATAAGCGGGAAAAAGAGAGCTTCAGAAATAGAGGACGATATATTCAAAAGTGTTCCCTTAAGCAGCGTGACTGATGGGATACACCTGTCATGGGACGAAAATGTAGTGATGCGTATGAACGGGCAGCGAGCCATTGAAGCGGAATGTGAACCGAATTCGGATATGGAGGACGCCACCCCAGCCAAACTCATGGCTTCGGTAAAGGAGGAAATTGACGCAATTCCACTACCTCCGGGGTATTATCGCCGTTGGATAGGCGAAAGCGACCTTGAAAGCGAAGCCATCGACGGATTGATGAAGTATGTTCCCATTACCTTGTTCCTCATCCTTATGGTGTTGCTCTTACTGTTCAACGATTGGCGCAAGGTTATACTCATTATTCTTTGTTTTCCCTTCGTGCTGTGTGGAATAGTGCCTTCGTTGATAGCCTTTCACCAAGCATTTACTTTTATGGCATTGGTCGGAACAATGGGACTGATGGGTATGATGGTGAAGAATGCTATCGTTTTGGTGGACGAGATTGGCCGCCTGCAAAAAGAGGAACACCTCACCCCGTACAGGGCTGTTATACAAGCTACGGTTTCTCGTGTGCGACCGGTCACTATGGCTTCACTGACTACAATTGTGGGTATGATTCCTCTAATCCCTGATCCAATGTACGGTTCTTTGGCAATTACTGTAATGGGTGGGCTTGCAATGGGCACGTTGATTACCCTTGTACTTCTTCCGGTATTCTATGCGGCATTATTCCGTATTAATATATCCGGTGAATGTTCAGAAAACTAAAATAATCTCATAATATGAAACAGATACATCATATAATAATCATAGCCATGTTGTTGTTATCCCAAACAGTCTGGGGGCAACAACAATTGGCACTTTCCGTTGAACAATGTCGTGAAATGGCACTTGCCGGAAACGAAGATATAAAAAAAGCCAATAACGATTATTTGCAATCAGAACTTGACAAAGCCATTGCGTTTACCAATTATCTGCCAAAGTTAGACGGTATGGCTCTTGGCGGGACTCTCACTCCCGGTCTTGACATAATGGGGATGAAACTTGAGATGCAAGGTGTATATATGGCAGGGATTAATCTTACACAACCCGTGTTTATGGGTGGAAAAATCATCGCAGCAAACCGTTTGGCTAAAGTCGGGCATGATTGCGCAAAAGAATCACTCCGCAAAACCCGTGCGGAAGTGATTGCAGAAGCGGAAAAGAGCTATTGGACACTGATTGCGGTACGCAGTAAGGTGAATATGCTTTATGCCTATCAGTCATTAATGGACTCTCTTTACGCTCAAATTCATACCGGACTTGAAGCAGGAATGTGTACGGAAGCCGAATTGCTACGTATAGAGGCAAAACGTAGTGAAATCAGTTATCAGCTGCAATCGGCAAAAAGCGGTGCAAACCTTTGTCGATTGGCTTTGTGCAATGTGATAGGCTGCACTTTTGATACGGAAATTGTACCCTCTGACACAATCATTACAATCACACCACCTGCCACACAGAATGAAGGCATTGAACAACGTCCCGAATATCATTTGTTGGAGAATCAGATCAGAGCATACGAACAACAAATAAAAATAGCCCGATCCGAACTTCTGCCAAAAGTGGGGTTGTCTGCGTCCTATATGTATCACGGTGGAATTGATTTGAGTGGAGCGATGCCCGACGGACAAGGTGGATATTTACCATTCAAACACGAAATTAAAGACGGGAATTGGGGCGTTTTTCTCTCTGTCAGTGTTCCATTGTTTCATTGGGGTGAAAATCAGAAGAAGGTAAAAAAGGCAAAACTTGACTTGAATAACGCCCAACTGGATTTTCAAAAAAATATAAAACTTATGACTCTGGAAATTCACCAAGCCATACAAAACGTGAATGACAGTTACACACTGGTACAGACAGCAACAACAGGACAAAAACAAGCCGATGAAAACCTGCGTGTCATGACCAGTCGATACGGTAATGGGCTGTGTACTCTCACGGACTTGCTTGAAGCTCAATCAACATGGCAACAGGCACAAAGCAATATGATAGAAGCCAAAGCACAATATAAAATACACCAAGTGGAATACCTGAAAGTTTCTGGTGTATTATATTGAATAACTTATATAATACTTTGTAAAGTATCATAATTAGAATGCAATATGCTCGAAATCTATTGACCGTAGGATATCTATTAATCACATTGCTTATCGGGAGCATAGCTTACACTTGGTATCGTGAATGGCAGGAGGTGGAAGCATTGGAGGTTAGCAATCAACAAATAGATAAATTCAGGAAAGAAGTAAACCGTATTCATATTCGACTTATAGAGCTTTCTTTGTCAGGAGAAACTGTATTGGATTGGGACGAAGCAGATTTGGAGAATTACCATGCCCAACGCATTGCATTGGACAGCACATTGTGCCTGTTCAATAAAATTCATTCGATTGAGCGGATTGACAGTGTGCGCAGTCTTTTAGAGGATAAGGAGCGACAGATGTTCCAGATTGTTCGGTTAATGGATGAGCAACAATCCATCAACAGGAAGATAGCCAATCAATCACCGGTTATTGTGCAGAAGATTGTGCAGGAACAGCCCAAGAAATCCAAGCGTAAAGGATTCTTGGGCATCTTCGGCAAGAAAGAGGAAACGAAGCCAACGACAACAACGACTACGCTTCGTTCACCCAATAGAAACATGGTTAGCGAACAAAAAGAGCAGAACCGTCGGTTGTCGGAACAAGCCGACAGTCTTGCGGCCCGTAACGCTGAACTTAACAGACAACTGCGAGGATTGATTTGCCAAATAGAAGATAAGGTACAATCTGACTTACAAAGCAGGGAAGCCGAGATAATCGCTATGCGTGAAAAATCATTTATGCAGATAGGCGGCTTGATGGGATTTGTCCTTTTGCTGTTGGTCATTTCCTATATCATCATACACCGTGATGCAAAGAGCATCAAACGATATAAACGCAAGACAACGGATTTGATAGGGCAACTGGAACAATCCGTGCAACGGAACGAGGCATTGATAGCCTCCCGGAAAAAGGCGGTGCATACCATCACCCACGAACTGCGCACACCGTTGACGGCAATAACAGGCTATGCCGGACTGATGCAGAAAGAACACAATGAGGGCAAGAGTGGGCAATATATCCAAAATATACAGCAATCTTCCAACCGTATGCGGGAGATGCTCAACACCCTGCTTGACTTCTTCCGTTTGGACAACGGCAAGGAACAGCCCCAAATGTTACCCTGCCGCATTTCCACAATCATGCACAGCCTTGAAACGGAGTTCATGCCCGTTGCCATGAACAAAGGGCTTTCCTTGACCGTAAAGAACGGAAACGATGCGGTTGTACTGACCGACAAGGAACGAATAATCCAAATCGGGAACAATCTTCTTTCAAATGCCATCAAGTTCACGGAGAAAGGTGGAATATCCCTGACTACCGGTTATTCCGATGGAGTGCTAACACTGATAATCGAGGATACGGGTACGGGCATGACCAAAGAGGAACAGCAACAAGTGTTCGGTGCGTTTGAACGCCTTTCAAACGCCGCTGCAAAAGACGGCTTCGGACTTGGGCTTGCCATTGTGAAGAATATAGTGACGATGCTTAGCGGTAAAATACGTTTGGAAAGTGAGAAAGGTAAAGGAAGCCGTTTCACGGTGGAGATGCCCATGTCGAAAGCCGAAGAAGTGCCGGAAAAAGAGATACAGACTTATATCCACCGGGAGGACAGAAACCTAAACGTTGTCGCCATCGACAATGATGAGGTACTGCTCCTAATGTTGAAAGAGATGTACGCCCAAGAGGGAATACATTGCGATACTTGCACCGATGCGGCGAAACTAATGGAAATGGTACGCCGAAAAGAGTACAACTTGTTGCTGACGGACTTGAATATGCCCGATATAAACGGTTTCGAGCTGCTGGAACTGCTCCGCTCGTCCAACGTGGGCAATTCACAAACAATCCCCGTGGTCGTGGCAACCGCTTCGGGCAGTTGCGATGCGGAGGAACTTTTGGCAAAAGGATTTGCCGGATGCCTGTTCAAACCGTTCTCAATATCAGAACTGATGGAGGTTTCCGACAGATGCGCTATAAAAGAAGCACCGGACGGAAAGCCGGACTTTTCCACCTTATTGTCATACGGTAATGAAGCTATCATGTTGGAGAGGTTGATAACGGAAACAGAGAAGGAAATGCAGGCTGTACGGGATGCGGCAACGCGAAACGACCTGCAAGAACTTGATGCCTTGACACACCACCTGCGCAGCTCGTGGGAGATACTCCGTGCCGACCAACCGCTGAGGGTACTTTATGGATTGCTTCATGGAAAGGATAAACCCAATACCGAAGCATTGAGTAATGCCGTGGCAGCCGTGTTGGACAAGGGTGCGGAAATAATCCGGTTGGCAAAAGAGGAAAGGAGAAAATACGAAAATGGATAAGACAAAAATAATAGTGGTGGAGGACAATATCGTGTATTGCGAATATGTCTGCAACCTGCTGGCACGGGAGGGATATAGTACCGTAAAGGCTTACCACCTATCGACAGCGAAGAAACATCTGCAACAGGCAACGGACAATGACATCGTGGTTGCCGACTTGCGTCTGCCGGACGGTAACGGCATAGACCTGTTGCGTTGGATGCGCAAGGAGGGAAAAACGCAACCTTTCATCATCATGACCGACTACGCCGAGGTGCATACGGCAGTGGAAAGCATGAAACTCGGTTCTTTGGATTACATACCCAAACAGCTTGTGGAAGACAAACTTGTCCCTCTTCTCCGTTCCATACAGAAAGAGCGGCAAGCTGGATACAGTCGTATGCCAGTGTTCGCCCGTGAAGGTTCCGCCTTTCAGAAAATCATGCACCGGATTAGGCTGGTGGCAGCAACCGACATGAGCGTGATAATATTCGGCGAGAACGGTACAGGTAAGGAACATATCGCCCACCACCTGCACGACAAGAGCAAACGTGCGGGCAAACCTTTCGTGGCGGTAGACTGCGGTTCACTCTCAAAAGAACTTGCGCCGTCGGCATTCTTCGGACACGTCAAAGGCGCGTTTACGGGTGCGGACAGTACCAAGAAAGGGTATTTCCATGAAGCGGAAGGCGGCACACTATTTCTGGATGAGGTGGGCAATCTTGCGTTGGAAACCCAACAGATGTTACTCCGCGCTATACAGGAAAGGCGGTATCGCCCAGTCGGTGACAAATCGGACAGGAATTTCAATGTTCGCATCATCGCCGCCACCAACGAAGATTTGGAAATAGCGGTGAGTGAAAAGCGTTTCCGGCGGGATTTACTCTACCGTCTGCATGATTTCGTAATAACCGTGCCGCCGTTGCGCGACTGTCAGGAGGATATTATGCCATTAGCGGAATTCTTCCGAGATATAGCCAACAAAGAATTGGAATACAATGTTAGCGGTTTCAGTTCCGAAGCCCGTAAAGCGTTGCTGACCCATGCGTGGCCGGGCAACGTGAGGGAACTTCGGCAAAAGATAATGGGAGCCGTATTACAAGCGCAGGAAAGCGTTGTCACGAAAGAGCATTTGGAGCTTAGGATAACTGAAACAAATTCTGTTGTCGGCTTTTCCCTGCGTAACGATGAGGAAGATAAAGAGCGGATTATACGTGCTTTGAGGCAGGCTGACGGCAACCGGAAGGTTGCCGCAGAACTGCTTGGAATAAGCAGGACAACACTTTATAATAAACTGGAAGAGTATGGACTTAAATATAAATTTGAGCAATCATAGCCCGCAATTCGCTGAAAATGGCTATCTTTGCATGAAATATTAGAAGGTAACGGCGATTGGAAGAGCCTTTTGCCGCCTATATATAACATAAGACCGCAAGGCGTTTCGAGCGAAAATCTGGTAAATTGACACTACGGAGACGATTGCGTGATGCTTA
>PPYF01370867.1_pt1 | contig 12323 bp, 10 predicted proteins | sample 1559871 | NCBI WGS metagenome assembly PPYF01 (sample SAMN08240021, study PRJNA423297) | Human gut metagenome, whole genome shotgun sequencing project. | reverse complement strand
CGCCTTTCCTGGCCGTGCTGGACGAGGCCGCCGCCGAAAAACTCGCCGCCCTGCTTCCCGCCGGATACAGGCCGCGCGTTCTGGTAGGGCGCGAGGGCTATGCGCAACTGGCGGCCCTGCCCGAAGCCTCCACCGTGCTTTCGGCCCAAGTGGGCGCGGCCGGGCTGGCCGGAACCCTGGCGGCGGCCCTGGCGGGCAAGGTCGTCTGTCTGGCCAACAAGGAATCCCTGGTCCTGGCCGGTGGTCTGGTGCGCGACATCTGCGCCCGCACCGGCGCGGTCATCCTGCCCGTGGATTCGGAACACAACGCCATTTTTCAATGCCTGGCCGGGCGCGGCCAGGAGGTCGCCAACCTGGTGCTCACCGCTTCGGGCGGCCCCTTTCGCGGCAAAAGCGCGGCGGAACTGCGCCAGGTTACGGTGGAGCAAGCCCTGAAGCACCCCAACTGGCGGATGGGCGCGAAAATCAGCATTGATTCCGCCACCCTGATGAACAAAGGGCTGGAAGTGGCCGAGGCCTTCCATCTCTACGGCGTGCCCAGCGAACGCATCCGCGTGCTGGTGCATCCCCAGTCCGTGGTCCATTCCCTGGTGGAACTGGCCGACAATTCCATGCTGGCCCAGATGGGCCCGGCGGACATGCGCATGGCTATCGCCCACTGCCTGCTCTGGCCCCATTGCGCGCCCGTGGGCGTGCCGCCGCTGGACCTGGTGGCCGCCGGGCAGCTCTCCTTCCATGAGCCTGATCTGGAAGCCTTTCCCTGTCTCGGTCTGGCCCGCAAGGCCCTGGCCCGGCGGGGCGGGCTATGCGTGGTGATGAACGCGGCCAACGAGGCCGCCGTGGAACTTTTTCTGCAAGGGAACTGCGGCTTCGCGGATATTCCCCGGCTCATCGGCGCGGTTCTGGAGGCCCATGCGGCCACCGCGCCGGGACAGGGGCCGTTCTGTCCGCCCGTGACCACTCCGGCCGACGCGGCTGATCCCCTTGCTCTTGAACGTGAAGTACATACCTTGGTAGAGCGCATAGAGCGCCTCGACCATCACAGCCGCGCGTTGGTCCGTGAACTGGCGCGTGACGTTAGAGCATTTCAAAGTTAATCTGCTCTAGACACACAAAACCCATAGGGTTTTGCGGCGGCGCAGCCGCCGAAAGCCGGCGAAAATTGAGAGCCCAACTATGCTCGAAGTTTTTGCAATCAGACAATAGATACGGAGAATCCGCGTGCTGATGACCATTATTGCCGTAATCATAGTTTTGGGCGGCCTGATCTTTTTCCACGAGCTGGGGCATTTTGCCGTGGCCCGTTGTCTGGGTATGGGCGTATCCACATTTTCCCTGGGCTTCGGCCCCAAAATTCTCAAACGCAAACTGGGCAAGACCGAATACGCCCTGTCCCTGGTGCCTCTGGGCGGTTATGTGGCCCTGGTGGGCGAAAGCAATGAATCCGAGATCCCGGAAGGCTTCAGCCCGAAAGAAAGTTTCGCCCTGCGCCCGGCCTGGCAGCGCCTGCTGGTGGTGATCGCCGGACCGGCAGCCAATATCCTGCTGGCTTGGCTGCTCTGCTGGATTCTGGCCTTCGGCTGGGGTACGCCCGTATTGCTGCCCGATGTGGGCGCGGTGGTTGAAAACAGCCCGGCGGCCAAGGCCGGTCTCAAAGCCGGCGACCGCATCCTGAGCATTGACGGCCAGGCCGTGGGGAGCTGGGACGCCATGTCCGCGGCCATCGCCCACAGCGACGGCAAACCCATGCAGCTGGAAGTGCTCCGGCCCGCTCCGGAGGCCGCCATGGAAACCGAACCCGCCGCCGACGGCACACGGGGTCAGGGCGCCACGGTCGAGGGTACGACCCTGCACCTGGAAATGACGGCGGAACGCGCCGCGCGCAAGACCATTTTCGGCGAAAATGAAACCGCTTGGCTCATCGGCGTGCGCGCCGCCAACAGCGTGGATATGCAGCCGAAAGGCTTCTGGGAGGCGGCTTCGGCGGGCGCAACCGAAACCGGGCGTATGGTTTCCCTGACATGGCTGAGCTTTGTCAAGCTGGCCGAGCGGGTGGTGCCCCTGGACCAGGTGGGCGGGCCCATCATGATCGCCCAGATGGTGGGCAAACAGGTGCACGAGGGTCTGCCGGGCCTGCTGGCGCTCACGGCCCTTATCAGCATCAACCTGGGCATCCTGAACCTGCTGCCCATTCCCATCCTGGACGGCGGCCAGGTGGTCTTCTGCCTGCTGGAAATCATCTTCCGGCGACCCGTAAACCGCAAAGTGCAGGAATACGCCATGCGCGCGGGCCTGGCCCTGCTCATCGCCCTGATGCTGCTGGCCACCTTCAACGACGTCTGGCGTCTGATCAAGTCCGCCGGGGGCGCCGGTTAAACGGGAGGCCGCCATGAACGCGCATTCCACGGGCCTGGAGCTGATTCTCAACGCCGCCGAGGGCGTGTTGCAGATCGCGGTTACGGACAATGAGTCCCTGCTCTGCGCCCAGCAGTGGCACCGCTCCGAACGGGCCACGGAAATCCTGGCTCCGGCCCTGCGGGATATCTGCGCGGGCTTGGAGGTGCGCCTGGCGGACTTCCGGCGTATCGCCTGCGTGCGCGGCCCCGGCTCCTTCACCGGCATCCGCCTGGTATTGACCACGGCGGCGGCCCTGCGCCGCACGGGGCGCGCCCAACTGGCCGGTCTGGACTATATGCAGGCCCTGGCCACCAGCACGGTGCTCCGGCGCGGCCTGCTCTACGGCGCGCCGCTCTGGGTGCTGACCCATGCCCGCCGCAACCTGGTACACTGCCAGCCCTTTGTGGCCTACGGCCCGCAGATTCCGGCCCAGCCCCTGGAGTCCGTGGAACTGCTCGCCCCCGCCGAAGCCCTGCAACGCCTGGCCGCGCGGCCGGGGCATGTCTGCGGCAGCGGCCTGGCCCGCAACGCGGCGCTCTTCACCCCGCTCCGGACCGGCTCGGGCCCGGCCGGGGCCCCGGACGCGGTCCTGATGCCGGACCTGACCAGCCCGGACATCGCTGCCCTCTGCCTGCTGGCCCGGCACGGGGATTACTTTCCCCGGGATCTGGAGCCGCTTTACGTGCGCCCCTGCGACGCCGTGGAAAACCTGCCCCACTTGGCTGGACGCCAGGGCCTGGATGCCGACGAGGCCGTCAGCGCCCTGGGCAACATGCTTGCGCGTACCCCCGAAAGCGAAATCTGATCCCCGGCCTGCCGCCGCAGTGCCCGTGCTTCCATTCTCCGGCACGTCCGGCTCCTGCCGACGCGCCCCTTATATATCGCTTTTTTCCGCTCCGCCGTGGAGCCCACAGCGGTTCTTTTTAATAACCTCATAAAATAACATCATATTATTTTATTTAGTAAAAGAACATTGTTCCGCACGGCGCTTTGGGATATATGTCGCTTATCCTGTCCACGGGTGATATCTCTTCCAGAGAAGCCGCTGTCCGTTTCCCGCCATGCGGGCCGGGGGGCCGTTTAGTTGCGGCCTGTTTCCGGTCCGCGCAGCGGAGCACGTCTGCGGCGTGTCGGTGTGTGCGCCGCCGCGCCCGAAAGGACAGTTGATGTTTCTGAAAAAATATCCGCTCCACAGGGTCGCTCTCTGCAACGCATGCATCGGCCTGCTGCTGTTTGTGATTGTCCTGGCTCTGCTGAACGCCATCAATCAGGCCATATGGCGGTCCACGGAAAGCACTATCCGCAGCCTGACCCAGGCCAGCGGGGAAGCCATCGCCAACGCCATCCGCCGCGACGTCCAGAGCCTTGAATCCTTCAAGGAGAGCCTGCTGGGGGCGGACGCCGTGACGCCTGTCGCGGCCATCGGCCTGATGCAGCGCTACGTGGCCACCAGTCCCTTCAGTCAGGTCGCGGTGGTGAATGAACAGGGCAGGGGATATTTTGCCGACGGCGGCCCGGTGGACGTCAACAATGACGAAGACTGGCATAATTTCGTCAAAGACACCTCTGTCTCGCGCACCTATCTGAACGCCCAGGGGCAGCGCCAAGTCACCATGCGGCGGCCGCTTATCGTCAACGGGCGGTACAGGGGCGCCGTCTACGGCAGCCTGTCTCTCCAAACATACGCCCAGCCCAGCGCCATGGACTTTTTTGACGGCCAGGGCTTATCCTTTATGGTTTCTGCCTGGACCGGCGAATATCTGATCGCCTCGCCGGACGCGCCGAAACAGGGGAACAAAACCGATTTTTACGCCGTCCTGGCCGCGTCGCCGGAAAACAAGCCGGAACGGATCGCCGCGCTGCGGCAGGCCATGAATGAGGGCAAGAGCGGCAGTGTGGTTATGAACGTTCAGGGCCGCCAGACCTATCTGTATTACACGCCCATCTTTCCCACGAACAACTGGGACATGGTTTCCATGGTCCCGGTTGACGCCATTCACCAGGCCGCCAACTACGTCAACGCGCTGGTGGCCGTCGTCTGCCTGCTCATTCTGGCCGGCCTGCTCGTCATGTTTTCCCTGACCCGCCGCCACCGCGCCATGGCCCTGGAAATCAAGGCACGCCATTACCGCGACTTTCTGTTCCACACGCTTTCCGGCAGCACGGACAGCGTATTCCTGATCTACAACGCCTCCCGCCGGAGCATGGAATACGTGTTCGAAAATCTGGAGCGGGTGTTCGGCATTTCCATGCGGGCCTGTCTTGAAAATCCCGCGGCCCTTTTCAAACATTGCGTCTTCAAGTCCGGCTCGCGCCTGCGCGAGGATTTTGAAACGGCCTCCATCCGCACAGCCCGCAGCGAGGACTGCCGCATCATCAATCCCGCCACCGGGGAAAAGCGCTGGGTCAAGTTTTCCCTGACTCCCAAGGAAGACGCCGACGGCCGGGCCTATTACGTCATTTCCCTCAGCGACATCACGGAAGAAAAGGCCGTGCGCCGCCTGCTCAGAGACTCGCTGGCCGCCGCGGAACAAGCCAGCCGGGCTAAAAGCAGTTTTCTTTCGGCCATGTCCCACGACATCCGCACACCCATGAACGCCGTCATCGGCATGGCGGCCATTGCCGAACGGCACGCGGGCGACCCGGCGCGCGTGCGGAACTGCCTGGACAAGATTTCCGTGGCCTCGCGGCTGCTGCTGGGCATCATCAATGAAGTGCTGGACATGTCCAAAATCGAGAGCGGCAAGCTGCTGCTGAGCAACGCGCCCTTTAATCTCAATGACCTGATCCGCGACACCCTGGACCTGATCCGCCCCATGCTGGACAGCAAGCAGCACGAATTCGAGCTGCGCATGGACGTCGTCCATCCGGAGCTGACGGGCGACACGCAACGCATCCAGCAAATTTTGCTCAACCTGCTCACCAATGCCGTTAAATACACGCCGGACAAGGGCCGCATCAGCCTTTTCATCAGCGAAAAACCGGCCCTCAACCCGTCCATGAGCCGGATCATCATTGTGGTCGAGGACAACGGTTTCGGCATGAGCCCGGAATTCCGGAAACGGATTTTCGACTCTTTCGCGCGCTCCGACGACGAGCGGGTGCACCGCATTCAGGGCACGGGCCTGGGCATGCCCATTGTGCGCAATCTGGTGCGGATGATGCACGGCAGCATTGTCATTGAAAGCGAACTGAACCAGGGCAGCCGCTTTACGGTGGATCTGGCCCTCTGCCGCAGCCGGGACGAGAGCGCCTGGGCCGACGAAGCCCCGGCCGAAAAGCCCGAGCCGCCGGAACGCCTTGAGGCGGACCAGACCTTGCTGGTCATGCCGGACGACTTCAACGGCAGGCGCATTCTGCTGGTGGAGGACAACGCGCTGAATATGGAAATCGCCCTGGAACTGATCGGCTCCATGGGCGTGGCCATCGACTGCGCCGAAACCGGGCAGCAGGCCGTGGAACGCTTCAAAGCTTCACCGGAAGGCTATTATGATCTGATTTTCATGGATATCCAGATGCCGGTCATGAACGGGCACGACGCCACCAGGGCCATCCGCGCCCTGGAGCGGGAGGACGCCCGCCAAGTGCCCATTGTCGCCATGAGCGCCAATGTCTTTGCCGAAGACATCCAGGCCGCCGAACGGGCCGGAATGGACGGACATCTGCCCAAGCCCATCGACCTGGCCCTGCTGCGGGACACGCTGCGCCGCTGGCTCTGAGAAAGGATGCCTGACGTCAGAGCATTTCAACGCTCATCCTCTCTGAACGGCATGCGCGCCGCCCGTCAGGCTCAAAAAGGCAGAAAACGCGGCTTGCGGCCCACAAAAATCACGCTTTGGGCATAGCCGAAAGAACGGGCGTACGCCGCCAGTCGGTCGAAGCCGAAGGCCACGTCCGCCGTGGCATGGGCGTCCGAGCCGAAGCTGATGTTCACGCCCAGTTCGGCGGCCAGGCGCATAATGGGCGGGGCCGGATAGGGTTCGGCGAAGTCCTTGCGCAGGCCCGCCGAGGACACTTCCAGGGCCACGCCGGTTTCACGCATGGCGGTCAGGGTTTCGCGGATCAGGTCCAGGCTGCCCGGCATGGCCAGCCAGGCGTGGAAGCTCTCCCAGCAGCGCACCTTGATGAAGTCCGGGTGGGCCACGATGTTCATCAGGCCGCTGCGGACCATGGCCGTCATCTCCCGTTAATAGGCCGCGAAACGCCTGTAACGTTCCTCCTCGCTCTCGCCCCGGCCCCAGTTTTTGGGTGACCCCACAGCCAGCATGCCCAGAAAGTGCAGACCGCCGATCACGTAGTCAAAAGGCCAGCGCGCCGCCAGCTCCCGCATATAGGGCATGCGCGAGGGGATCCAGTCCAGCTCCATGCCCAGCAGCACGCGCGGGGCTCCCGGCAGGTGGAAAAGCTCCCGCAAGGCCAGTACTTCGTCGACATAGCCCGGAAAATCCCCGGCCAGGTCGCCATGATACAGCGGGCAGGCATAACCCGGCGGCAGGGGCGAATGCTCGGAAAAGCCGTACCAGGCCAGTCCCAGACGCCGCGCGGCCTCGTACATTTGCGCCGCCGAGGCCTCGCCGTGGGAGATGAGGGTGTGATTATGCACGTCAGCGAGAATCATGCCGCGCCTCCCGTCAGGCGTCTTTCTGATTTGGGGGAATGCTGATTACTGAAAATTTTTGTTCTCCGCACAACGCCTGGAGCCTGCGTCACAACGGCCAAAGCACGGCGAACTGCGGGCAGAGGGCAAAAAGACCATTAATCGGCCTTCTCCAGAATCCGTCGGGCTTCGGCCACGTCCTCGCCGATCCGGCGGGTGAGCTCCTCCACCGAGGCGAAGCGGCGCTCGCCGCGCAGCCGGGCCACGAACTCCAGGCGCACGCGCCGTCCGTACAGATCGGCCGAGGTATCCAGCAGAAAACTTTCCACAGTCACGTCCCGCCCCCCGAAGGTGGGCTTGCGCCCCACATTGGTCACGGCCTGATGCCAGGTTTCGTCCAGACGCACGCGGGCGGCGTAGACGCCTTCGGCGGGCAGCAGGGTTTCCGGCGGCAGCAGGTTGGCCGTGGGAAAACCCAGGCCGCCGCCGCGCCCCTCGCCGTGCACCACTTCGCCGGAAAAGCCGTAGCAGCGCCCCAGCAGGCGCGCGGCCTGCCAGACGTCGCCCCGGCTGATCAGGTCGCGCAGACGGGTGGAACTGACCACCGCGTCGTCCACAATGACCGGCGGCAACTGTTCCACCGCAAAGCCCCAGTCCGCGCCCAGGCTCCGTAACACTTCGGCATGGCCGCTGCGGCCCCGGCCCAGGGAAAAATCATACCCCACCACCAGACGGCGCAGATGCATGGGCAGCAGATAGCGACGCACGAATTCCTCGGGCGTCAGGGCGGCCAGTTCCTGGGTGAAAGGCAGCTCCAGCACGTGCTCCACACCCAGGCCCGCCAGCAGTTCCAGCCGCCGTTCCCGGCTGGTCAGCGGGGCGTGGGGCTTGTGCGGGGAGACGACCAGACGCGGGTGCGGCCAGAAAGTCACCAGCACGCAGGCCAGATCATCCTGGCGGCAGACATCCAGAGTGCGGCGGATCAGGGCTTGGTGGCCTTTATGCACGCCGTCGAAGTTGCCGATGGTGACGCCGGCACCCGTCAGGGAGCCCAGGCCGTCCACGGAATGTACAAGTTGCATAGGTCGCGTCAGTTCCGAGCGTTGGAGGAAGGGAACGAATCTCCCGGGAGCAGAACCCGTTTTCCCAGCAGAATGAATCTTATTCCCTGGCAAGAAAACAGCCGATTACTGACTGGAGAGAATCCTCTTACGATACAGCCCTGGCCCATAATCGGCCGTTGGCGCAGACCAGGAGGCAAAAGCCGCTGTTGAAAACGGGCTCTAGGGGCAGTTTCTAAATGAGGATTTTCGTTCTCTGCCAAGGAAGGCGAGTCTTGGGCGGAGGGAGTATATTCAAACATATTCGACCTTCGCACGGGGCGAGCCTGACGCTGGCAGAGGGGGAAAGGACAATTTAGAAACTGCCCCTAAATCAATCTGTCGAAAATAATTTTGTACGCCCTGCGAATATGCAGCACCAGCCTGAGGGTCAGGCTGCGGGCCTGCTTTTCATCCTGCACGGAAAAAGAGCCCAGATGCCGGGCCACATCACTGAAATCCGCGTCGCCCTTGGGCTGAAGCATGCCCCAGTACTGCTGGGCGCGCTCCATGATCCGGGCGCTGAGCTTGTCCGGATGGGCAATACGGTAGGCATGCAAAAACGTGGCGAAAATATGCTCCGCATCCTGCGGGAAGGAACTGGACAGGGCCAGACGCCAGAGGGCCATGTACAGGCCGCGCCATTCCACCAGCATCTGGCGGCGGCGCATGAACTGCATGCGGCCGATGCCCATGAGTTCCAGCTCGGCCGTGAAGTCAGCGTCCTCCAACAGGGCCGCAAAATTCTCCAGAGCCTCCTGCACAACGCTCTTGTCGTCAAACACTTCCGCAACGTTTTGCATAGGCCTTCCGTTCAGCTTTCCGTCCCGGCGTCGCTGTCGCCGCCGTCCTTGCGCCTGCGCGGCGAACGCCGACGGCGTTTGCGGCTGCCGTCATGCGGCTCGGCCTCACTGCGGCCGGCGGTATCGACGCGGGAACGCGGGGCATCCCCGGCATCATTCTTTCGCCTGGCGGGCACGGGCTCGCTGTCGGGAAAGCGGTTTTCGTGCAGGCTCTGCTGATGGCAGGCGTCCAGCAGCATGGCCAGCAGCTGGACATCGTCCTCTTCCTCGCTCTGTTGGGCGAGTTCGCGCGCCAGGGCCGCGTAGCGGGCCACGCGCACGCGTTCCAGGCCGGTGAGCGTGCGGAAGCGCGCCTCCAGAATGGCGGTCAGGCGCGTGCCCGCCACCTTGGCCACGTCTTCGTCCGTGGGCAGGGGCAGTTCCATGAGCCCGATCTTGTAATGCTTGGCGATGCGCTCCAGCTCCATGCGCTGCATCACGTCCACCAGGGAAATCACCGTACCCGCGGCCCCGGCGCGCCCCGTGCGCCCGGCGCGGTGGATGTAGCTTTCATGGTCCTCCGGCGGCTCATAAAGAAAGACGTGCGACAGGGCCGGAATATCAATGCCCCGCGCGGCCACGTCCGTAGCCACCAGATATTGCAGGCGGCCCTTGCGGATTTTGTCCAGCACGGCCTCGCGCCTGTTCTGCGAAAGATCCGCCGAAAGCTCGTCGGCGCTGTAGCCGAAGCCCTGGAGCACGCCGGTCACATAGTGCACATTGGCCTTGGTGTTGCAGAAAATAATGGCTGAAGCCGGATTTTCCGTTTCCAGCAGGCGTACCAGGGCCCTGTCCTTGTCCATTGGCTTGACCTCGCAGAAGAGGTGCTGGACCTCGGCCACATGGACCTCTTTCTGGGACAGGGAAAGCAGGGCCGGTTCCGACATGAACTCGGCGGCCAGCTTGAGCACGTGCGGCGGATACGTGGCGGAAAACAGGCAGGTGTGGATGCGCTTTTTGGGCAGATAGCGCTGCACTTCCTTCATGTCCGGGTAAAAACCGATGGACAGCATGCGGTCGGCCTCGTCAAAGACCAGCACACGCAAGTCCTTGAGGTCCAGCGTGCGGCGCAGCAGGTGGTCCAGCACGCGGCCCGGCGTGCCCACAATGACCTGGGCCCCCTCGCGCAGGGCGTCCATCTGTTTTTTGTAGCCCACGCCGCCGTACACGGCCACGGTCCGGATGCCGGTATCCGCGAAAATCACGGCGGCCTCGCGTTCCACCTGCACGGCCAGCTCACGCGTGGGAGCGAGCACCAGGGCCTGCGGGGCCTTGAGTTCCGGATCCAGGCGGGGCAGCATGGGCAGCAGATAGCAGCCGGTCTTGCCGCTGCCCGTGCGCGACTGGACCATGATGTCCCGCCCTTCCAGCAGATAGGGCAAAGCCAGGGATTGCACCGGCATCAGGCTCTGCCAGCCCGCGCGGGCACAAGCCGCGCGCATGGCTTCAGGCAGGTCGGCCAAGCCGACTTTGGGCAGGGCGTTTTCCGGCTCGCTGACGGAGAGTTCCTCCGTGGCGAGGGGAGCGGCGTCTTCCGCCGGTTCCGGGGCGGAAACGTCCGCGCCGGGCATTGTGGTATCGGAGAGATCTTCTGACATATGTCATCCCGGCGGAATAAAACCGCCTTAGTATAAAGGTATTGTCAACAAGTTATAATGCCATAAACCACACTTTTCCGCAAGGTTCACCATGCGGACGGCAAAAGGGCGCATCCCCGCCGGGGAGGAGAGGCGCGCGAATAAGACGCGCGGCTTGCCTCCGCCGTCGATTGCGGATAAATTCAGCCCGCCGCGCGGGTGGGCACATCATGTGCCGTAGCCGCTCCGCAAGGATTTGTCCGCAAATCCTCGCCGCGAAATGCGAGCGGACGGGCTTTGCCGTCGTGAACGAGCATTTCAAGTGTTACATGCTCCAAGGAGAACATCCATGTCCAGTCAGCAGTCTTGCCGGCACGGGGAAGATGCCCCGGCTGACTTCGCGCCCGACTTCAGCAAGGGCCTTGTGCCCGCCATCGCCCAGGACCAGGCCACGGGCGAGGTGCTCATGCTGGCCTATATGAACGAGGAGGCCTGGCGCAAGACCTTGGAGACCGGCGAGGCCCACTACTGGAGCCGCAGCCGCAAGGAACTCTGGCACAAGGGCGGCACGTCCGGCCATGTCCAGAAGGTGCGCTCCCTGCGTCTGGACTGCGACAGCGACACCGTGCTGCTGCTCATCGAGCAGGTGGGCGGCGCGGCCTGCCACAGCGGGCGGCGCTCCTGCTTTTACCGGGAATGGGAGGACGGAGCCGTGACCGTCTGTTCGCCCCAGGTGTTCGATCCCCAAAAAGTTTACGGCGGAGAAAGGAAATCCTCATGAGCGCGCAGACGCAGCCGATCATCAAACTGGGCGTGCCCAAGGGCTCGCTGGAAGAAGCCACCATCAATCTTTTCGAACGCGCGGGCTGGAAAATCCGCAAGCACACCCGCAACTATTTCCCGGACATCAACGACCCGGAAATCGCGGCCTCGCTCTGCCGCGTGCAGGAAATCGGCGGCTATATCGAAGCCGGGGTGCTGGATGTGGGCATTACCGGCCTGGACTGGCTGTCCGAGCGCGGGCATGAGGACAAGGTGGCGCGCATCGCGGACCTGGTCTATTCCAAAACCTCCAACCGGCCCTGCCGCTGGGTGCTGGCCGTGGCCGGGGATTCGCCCTATACCCGCGCCGCCGACCTGGCCGGAAAACGCATCGCCACGGAGCTGGAAGGCCTGACCCGCCGTTATTTCGCCAAAGCGGGCGTGGATGTGGATGTCTTCTACTCCTGGGGGGCCACCGAGGCCAAGGTGGTGGAAGGCCTGGCCGACGGCATTGTGGAAGTGACCGAGACCGGCACCACCATCCGCGCGCACGGGCTCAGGATCATCGACGAGGTCATGGTCTCCTACCCGGTGCTCATTGCCAACAAGGAGGCCTGGGAGGACCCGCGCAAGCGGGCCAAGATCGAACAGCTCACCCTGCTTTTGCAGGGCGCGCTGCGCGCCGAAAACCTGGTGGCCATCAAGATGAACGCCCCCGCGGCCCATCTGGACGCCATCCTGGAAATGCTGCCCTCGCTCAATTCGCCCACGGTATCGCCTCTGCGCGACGGGCGCTGGCTGTCCGTGGAAACAGTGGTGGAGATCGGCATTGTGCGCGATCTCATCCCGCGCCTGCGCGAAGCCGGGGCCGAGGGCATTATTGAATACGCGTTGAACAAGGTCATCTAGGGTAAAATCACTTCTCAACGTCAATCTGCTCCAGAGACTGTTAACGCTATGCCTTTTTGCCCGGCCCACGACTGAAGCAAAGCCGGTTTTTCCGGAAAATCCCGCCGGACGCAATGCCGGACACTGCGAAGAAGATGCG
>PPYF01308090.1_pt1 | contig 12324 bp, 10 predicted proteins | sample 1559871 | NCBI WGS metagenome assembly PPYF01 (sample SAMN08240021, study PRJNA423297) | Human gut metagenome, whole genome shotgun sequencing project. | reverse complement strand
CTTCCCTCTTGCCCTGCGGGGCAAAGCCTTCGGCTTTAGCGTGTTACAAGAACACGCTGTAATGACACCTGTAATAAGCTTTTTTGTAGCAATGCTTATTATCAGGTATTTATCTATTCATATTTCTATAAAAAAGTAATTACCATGCCAAACAGCAGTCGAAAAACGATATTCACTACTATTTCCATAGACAAGGAAACGGCAGCTTTGGTAGAGAAGATATGCAAACGCTATTCACTGAAAAAGAGCGAAGTTATAAAGTTGGCGTTCGGGTATATAGATAAGGCACATATCAACCCATCCGAAGCCCCTGAATCCGTAAAATCGGAACTGGCGAAAATAAATAAGAGACAGGATGATATTATCCGCTTCATCCGTCACTATGAGGAAGAGCAACTGAATCCCATGATACGAGCTACAAATTCTATCGCTTTGCGCTTCGATACTATCGGCAAAACTTTGGAAACTCTTATTCTCTCTCAACTGGAAGCTAGTCAAGAGAGACAAACAGCCGTACTCAAAAAATTAAGTGAGCAGTTCTGCAATCATGCCGATGTGATAAACAACCAGTCCAAACAGATCAATGCACTCTATCAGATACATCAACGGGATTATAAGAAGCTACTTCAACTGATACAACTCTTTTCGGAACTGTCTGCTTGTGGTGTGATGGATAGCAAAAGGAAAGAGAATCTGAAAGCAGAAATAACAAACCTTATAAATACATAGAGCTATGCACATAGATTTTGCTCCACCATCGAAAGGAACATATAACAATGCTGGAACTTGCCGACAGCTAGCTAATTACATGGAGCATGAAGATTTAGAGCGAATAGAGAAAGGTATCTATACCGAAGGCTTTTTCAATCTGACGGAGAATAACATATATAAATCAGCCGTCATAAAAGATATAGATAGCAATATCGGGCAACTCCTAAAAACGGATGCTAAGTTTTATGCTATTCATGTCAGTCCATCGGAAAAAGAACTCCGAGCAATGGGTAATACGGAACAGGAACAAGCCGAAGCAATGAAGCGATATATCCGTGAAGTGTTTATTCCTGAATATGCTAAGAACTTCAACAAAGAACTATCTGCATCGAATATAAAGTTTTACGGTAAGATCCATTTTGACCGCAACCGTTCAAATAACGAACTGAATATGCATTGCCATTTGATTGTGAGCCGGAAAGACCAAGCCAATAAAAAGAAGCTATCACCACTCACCAATCATAAGAATACTAAGAACGGAATAATTAAGGGTGGTTTTCACCGTACAAACCTCTTCCAACAAGTAGAACGAGGCTTTGATGAAATGTTCAATTACAATCGCCAGTTAACAGAATCATTTAACTATTACAATATAATGAAGAATAGTTCTATGTCCGAGCAACTCAAATTACAAGAACAAGAATTACAGTCCAATGAAAGAAGAACAAAAAATAGTGAAGACAACAGTCAAAAAAACATGCTATCTTTCAATCTTGTAAACAAAGGAATAAACAGTCAGTTAGCCAATACGGACACTATTACTGCTATCAAACAAAAAAGTAACACTTCTGCCAATCCGTCTTCCAATCGCAAAAATAATCAGACATTTAGTTCCTTCATCTCAATTGTTTCATCAGAAACAGCCTCTTCAGTTACCCCTGAAGTTCAACTACCTAAGACTAAAAAGAAAAAGAAGAAAAGGTATCAAACGTAACCTTTTGAGAAGCAAATATAAAAGAGTTTCCTATATTCCTAAAAAATTAGACTCAACCTATACGAAGAAATAGAAAAAACACTATATTTGCTGTATAACAGGAAATCAGACTATAGTTTATGAGAAAAATATATCTTCCCGAATTAGCTAGTATTAGGATACGAAACTTTACCTTGTACCCAAACGGATTAAATTATGAATATAATTTTGTAAAAGGGGTGAACTTAATATTAGGTGGAAATGGTATGGGAAAAACCACATTTGTAAACATAATCAAATACGCAATCATAGGACATTATAAAAAGCCTTTTGACTATACTAGAACTTACAAGGAACGAATGATAGAAAAGCGATTGGTTTATCCAATGAACTATTTCAAAAATAGAATGGATAGTCAAATTGCATTAGATGAAAGCGCCAGAGTTCGAATTAAATTTTACATTAATAGCAAAGAGTTTGTTATTGAAAGAGATTTAGAGAATATTATTTTGTGTTCTTGTTTTATTGATGGAGAGAATGTTGATGGAAAATTAATAAATCAATTAAAATATGAAAATCTTGATGAAGATGAAAAGAAGTCTTATCTGCAATATAAATATGAAAAAATAATTGAAAAACACTCAGGTTTACAATTTGACGATTTAATTTTCTTCGTAAATGAGATTCTATTTTTTGGAGAAGATCATAAAACAATATTATGGAACGACGGACTTACAGGAGCAGACGTTCAAAATGAATTGTTTAATAAATACTTCAATAGCCCAGAACTAGATCGGGAGCGACAGGAAGCACAAAGACAAGCTAAGTATTTCGACAGTTTGGCAAGACATCGCTCTGAAGATATTAGAGCGATTAGAAAAGTTCTAGATAAGATAAGCAATAAAGATCAACATCCAAACTCAATTTCTGAAATTCTTAAAATTAAGTCTGAGATCGAAAAGATAGATAATAGGCTATCAATAATCCAAGCTTCTAGGATAAATAATGATCAACATATATCCATAATTCAAAATGATCTTAATGGACTAGTAATTAAGTCTAATGATCTAGAAAATAGAAAAAATAAGGCAGAAGCTGAATTAGCAAGTAAAACATGGGAGTCTCTACATCCACAATATGATATTTTTATCAAGAATATTAAAAATAACCATATTTGTCCTATTTGTAATAAACCTAATGAAGCTTTATTCAGTGAAGTTCTTGAAGAACCAAATCATTGTTTTACATGTGGTATGGAGTTGGAAGAAATAAAAGATGAAAATTTGAAACAAATATACAGGGAAATATCAGAAGAATACAAGAACATTCATACACAAATACAAAATAATCAAAAAGAGATAAAAGGTTACGATGATTCTAATACATCTTTAGATAATGAATTTAGAGAATTAGATTTAAAAAAGCGTAATCTACAAACGAAATTAAGAGCTATAGAGTTCTCCAAATCAAAGAGCAATGCCCCCAATGATTTACAAGCCTTCTTTGATGAAATAGAAAGACTTGAAGGAGAAAAAGAGCTAAATCAGAATAAAAGTAAACATGAGATTGCCAAAGCTGACAAAATATCTCAAGAGATAGAATATCAAATAACCCAAAATGTTACTAAATTTTCGGCACTATTTTCTTCTTTTGCAGAAAATTTCTTAGGAGTAAAATGCTCATTAACTTTCGATAGTCTTAATGGAAATCCAAATAGAAGATTTTATCCAGTCATTGATGGGCGTATCCGTCTTCTTGAAGAAGAACTATCGGAATCACAACGATTTTTTATTGACCATTCTTTCAGAATGAGTATTTTATCTTTTTTTTATACCACTCCGACTTTCTACATAGTTGAAACACCAGATAGTAGTTTGGATATATCTTACGAAAAAAATGCTGCAACTGTGTTTTTGAAATTTCTTAAACAGCCAAACTCATTAATAATAACATCGAACTTAAATAACAGTTTGTTTGTAAATTATATAGCAGATAATGAAGATAATGTAGAGGTGTCAATTATAGAACTATTGGATATTGCCAAACAATCTACAATCCAAAACACCAGTATTACTTTATTAGATATGTATAACAGTATTAAAAATAAAATAATTCAAAAAATAAAATGACAAATAAGGAATTGTATTATGCAAACGAAGATATTCTATATATTGTTGAGAATGTCAAATCCATAGGATGGAACTCTATTAAAGAGCAGTCAATACAAAGAATTGTATATCTTTCCAAAGTGTTATATACATTTACGCATTCCGGAAAAAATATTTTTGACTATTATCATTTTTCCCCATCGCTTTATGGTCCTTTCTCTGGATTAATAGAAAATAGTATCATATTTTTAAAAAGTTCTATGTTTTTATCAGACACTGAAGATGGCGCTATTAAATTCTGTCATAAAAATACTTTAATAGATAAAAATATCGAAAAAGAGAATTGGATTAAAACTATTATATTAATCTTAGGTAAATATGGAGAGAATAAAATCTTTGGATTTACAATAAATGATCCTTTGTATAAAGAGGCTGTGGAAAACAACCAAATAAGAGAATTAAATACATCTTCTCCTGAAAATAAAACAGTGAAGGTATTACATGAATTTAAACAGGCATTTGAAGAAACAATAGAAAACACTTTGTCAATTAATGCAGAAGAGTATATTGACCTTTATTTCGAATATGTATTTAGTCAAATTATCCAAAAATAACACGTGATGGAGCTAAATTTTAAAAATAACTATAATTTTCAGAATATACTAAAGCAAAAAAAAGAAGAGATATTAAGGAGAGCTGCTTCTGATATACAAGATTCATCAAAATTCAAACAGCTTCATTCTTCTTTTGTTTCTTATTTGAAAGGCAATGCTTTCTCTGACTTTAAAGCTGTACTAATATCAAAGGAGGCGATAGAAAATCTCCCAGAAGAATTTTATCCTCAACTCGAAAGTGTATTGAATTCAGACGATGGTATATTATGTAATTATCTTGTTCTTAATAATCGGTTATCAATTATTGATAAAGCAAGAGATAATAAATATAATAGTGATTCTAATGAAGCTAGAAAGTTATATATTGAACTTTCCAAAGACTATGTAGTATTTTTACTTCAACCAGATGAAACCGTCAGTTTTTTTATTGATGGCAATGACTTTATAGAAGGTATTTTCTTAAGTCTAAAAGATATGAAGTCATATACTGCTAAAAAGGACATCTCAAAAATAGCTGATTTATTCATTGAATATCAAGCATATATAGCAAATAGAAATGTGTATAGCAATTTTTTTATTTCCAAAAGCCACTTAAAATCTTTGAAGAAAGATTTAAAATCAATGGTAGGAGAGGAACAGTTTATAAAAGATCATTGTCATTTATTAAACAACAAACCAGAAGATAGACTAAGAGAAAATTTGAGACATTTTTTAAATACGAGATTAAAAGCAACTCTATTAACTAAAGAATATATATTAGCCAATTTTAATAGACTCGATATTTTTATATTGGACGAATCAGGAACAGAGCTCTATTTAATAGAAGTTAAATGGGTTGGTGAGTGTATTAGTGCAGATGGTAAAAAAATCAGCAAGACTTCATTTGATGAGACAGATATCAATCCTAAAGCAGTTATTCAGTCTGTGAAATATTTAAAGCAGCTACATTATGAAAAGCAAAATATCAAATTAGGCTTTTTAGTAGTATTTGATGCTAGAAAAAATCAGGAACTAGCAGATACTGTTGAGACTTTCAATGAAGAACTCTTGGAAGAAGATTTAAAAATACACTATAGAAAGTTCAGAAAAATAAAAGACTTCAAGGTTAAAAACATGCATCCATCCTAAGACTTCATAACGATTACACTTTCTCTGAGAGACTTGATAGAACCAGATTGTTGAGAACTAGCTTTTAAATCTCTAGCTTTCCTTATTTCCACAATCTTAAATCCTTGTTTTTCTGCAATCTGGCATATTATCTCATCCACTGCAATTTCAACCCCATAATAAGCTGAATTTGCAACATTAAAATAAATAAACTTACCAGATCTCATTTTAATTTTAAATTGAGAAAATAGAGTATTTATATCAATAAAGTACCCTTTGATCATATTTAATAAGTCAGTATTCCAAAAAACATCTGTTTTTTGTTGTATTAAATCAATACACTCTTTTAGTAAAGGTACATTCAATGTAATTAAATCACCGTGCTTAACTTGCACATGAGATCGAAGCGTCCTCTTTCTAAGACTTTGTAAATCATCATAACTAGTAATTAGTCCAAGCATCTTTAATTCTAGCATATAAATATCTGTATAATCTCTGGAATTCAGATACGGAGGAGAAGTGATTATTAAGTCAATTGAATGGTCTTCAACCAAATTTATATTTTCTCTAACATCACCGTAATAACATAAGTCAAAATTATTAACCACAGGTCTATCTTTTTTTGCAATATCAATAATATCATTCAAAAAAACATTATTAATTTTATCTACAAAAATCTCATGTACATTTCGCCTTGAATATTTCACCGATTCTAGCCATTTCTTTTTATATGACAAACATTTTCCATTCCTAAAGACATTACTGACTTCTAATAATATTGAAGCTAATGCTATTTTAAATAAATTTTGATATTTAGTGCTGGCAATATTTCGAATTGCATAATTAATATCTAATATTGCATCTAAAACTTCATCATTATAGTTCCATTTATTCAAATTTTCTTTTTTTATTAAAGTCTTTCCAAAGGGAATAGGTTCAATTTCTCTAATATTATTAGGTGAAAGATTTATTATTTCTTTTACCTGACTAAAGAAGTCCTCAAATTCTTCAAGTACGTAGTCTCGCCTCATTTTAACAGTAGATAGCAAATACATAAATGGGCTTACCTCAAAAGATATACATTTAATATTTTGATCTTGTAATTCAACAGGAGTAGTTCCGCTTCCTGCAAACGGTTCTAACACACAAGTGGGTGAATAAGGGAGTTCATCTAAAATGCTTTGAATAAATTCCTTGGAATACCCCTCAACAAAGGGATACCATTGATGTATGGGTACAGACTTATTTTTATTAAACTGCATAATAGACTTATACTCATTAGTATAATCAACTATTTTATATGCAGATTCTTTTTTAGCCATATTATTTATGCATTTTTAGCGAGGAACACTCCTCCCAATTTATTTCAGCGCAAATATAGTTAATCTTAATGGAAGTCCAAATACGAAATACATCAAAAATAGCCTGACTGCTAGATAGTAAATACATGAAAGACAATAAAGTTTCCGCAAAAGCACGTAGCAAATTAGTGGGATAATTCATGGGATATGCTTGAAGCTAAAAATATAAAGTTTTAAATATCAGCATGGTAATTCTCTAAGGAGAATCCCAGGCGGATCACCAAGAAAGGGTATTCAGCAATGAAGACCCTTTTTTTATATCTCGTAAACTGCCGCTTATAGATATTGGTGTATTCATGCTGTTAAGATAAAGCTCTTGGGGGGAGGAGGAATTTGCTGCGGTTGTCCTGGAATATTTCCCATATATGTTTTTAGGACAAGAGTACTTTTGTTTTATCCCAACATGGTTCTAAGTTAATATGTAAATTTGCGAGCACAAAATAATGAATAACATGTCTGAAATTGCACCTCTTATTTCCGACTTGGCGGTTATATTGATTGCGGCGGGAATAATTACATTGATTTTTAAATGCTTGAAACAACCTGTCGTTTTGGGGTATATTGTCGCTGGCATTCTTGCCGGGCCCGCCGTACCTTATATACCAACGGTATCCGATCCTACCAATATAAAAATATGGGCAGATATAGGCGTCATCTTTCTTTTGTTTGCTATGGGATTAGAATTCTCTTTCAAGAAGTTGATGACCGTAGGAGGTACAGCTGTTATCGCCTCTATAACCATAGTCTCCGGAATGATGTTTCTAGGCTATACTGCAGGAAACGCGCTTGGCTTCTCGCATCTAAGCAGTATATTTTTAGGCGGTATGCTTTCTATGTCATCCACCGCTATCGTATTCAAGGCGTTCGATGACATGGGACTCAGAGGGCAAAAATTTACAGGAGTAGTATTAGGCGTCTTGGTGGTCGAAGATTTAGTGGCCGTAGTTTTGATGGTCTTGCTTTCAACCTTAGCAGTCAGCAAGCAAGTCGAAGGAATGGAAATGCTGGAAAGTATTCTAAAGTTAGGAGCGTTTCTTATATTTTGGTCATTACTCGGAATCTATCTGATTCCAAGTTTTCTTAAAAAGATTAAGCCATTTCTTAACGACGAAACCTTATTAATCATAGCATTAGGCTTCTGTTTAGGTATGGTTATGATTGCGGCTAAAGCGGGATTCTCCTCTGCGTTAGGAGCTTTTGTTATGGGATCGTTATTGGCTGAAACCATTGAGGCCGAGAAGATAGAAAAATTGGTAAAACCGGTAAAAGACCTGTTTGCGGCCATATTTTTTGTTTCTGTAGGCATGATGATACAACCGGATTTATTGATTGAATACCTTGTCCCAATCTGCATCTTAACCATATTGGTTATCATTGGGCAAATCTTTTTTGGGAGTCTTGGTGTCCTCTTGTCCGGACAGCCATTAAAGATAGCTCTACAATCAGGATTCTCTCTGACCCAAATAGGTGAATTTGCGTTTATTATCGCTTCATTGGGAGTTAGCTTAAAGGTAACAGACGATTATCTGTATCCTGTTATTGTCGCTGTATCAGTCGTTACAACATTTCTTACTCCTTATATGATTCGCATGGCGACCCCGGTCTATCAATTGATTGACAATTATTTGCCTTCATCTATAAAACTAATGTTGAACCGTTATTCTTCCGGATCCAACACGGTCAAACATAAAAGTACATGGAATAAGCTGTTGAAATCTATGTTACTAGATGTAATACTATATACAGTATTGACAATATTCAGTATTATCATATTTTTCACTTATGTAAATCCAATTATTCGCGAGAACATATTAGGCTTCAAAGGGGCTCTATTGAGCTTATCTATTATTTTGGCCATTATATTACCTTTTCTTTGGGCTATCATTATGAAGAAGAATCATTCTCCTGAATTCCTGAAATTATGGAATGATAGTAAATTCAACCGGGGACCATTGGTTTCTTTGATAGCGATAAAGCTGCTCCTTTGCGCAAGTATTCTAATGCCAGTCATAGTCCATATATTTAATGTAGCATCTGGTGTTGGATTTATTATCACCCTGTTGATATTGCTAATGATTATTTTATCCAAAAAACTGAAAAAGCGTTCTCTCTCGATCGAGAAAAGATTTATTGACAACTTCAACGGGAAAACAACGGACTCAAACATTGGAAGTCCTTTGACTGATAATATCTTGAAATCTTTGCCTTTCAATGATTTGCACTTGATGGATTTCGTTGTTGGCCAAGAATCCTCCATTGTCGGCCGGAGTTTGAAAGAGATCAACTTCCGTCAAAAATATGGAATAAATATCGTTTCCATCATTCGAGGTGAACGACAAATCAATATACCTAGAGGAGAGGAACGCCTTTATCCTTTTGATAAGATTATAATTGTTGGTACGGATGAGGAATTGGATCTTTTCCAGGAGATAATACAAAAACAGGACAAAGAATATAGAGATCAGTTGGCGCAAAGCTTTAATAATAATATCAAAATAGAGCAATTTAATATTGAACCAGACTCTCCGTTGATCGGGCGATCTATTCAACAGTCTGACATTCGGGATAAGAACGCTTGTCTGATCTTGGGTATTGAACGAGACGGAAAGTCAATGATGAATCCTCCATCCCAAACCGTATTCAAGGAAAACGACAACGTATGGGTTGCTGGAGAATATCGTCAAATTGTTCAATTGAGCGAAGGTTTAAGTTATAATTAAGTGTTTCAGCCAAAGTGTAAAATATATTTTTCATTAGGGAAGCCATCTCTTAAATTCTACATTTAAGACTTAGGGGATTAGGATATTAGGATATATTTGATAGCTTTGCGAAGAAATGGGGGGCGTGCCCCTTTCTCGAATAAATGATAACAATAAAAGTAAATGATAATGAATGAAAAAATGAATGCTACATTGGGCAACGCTTTTCCCAAGGAACGGATTCGTTATGCGATGCTTTCTTTCTTTTTAGCGCAAGGTCTTTGTTTCTCTAGTTGGGCTAGCCGTATTCCGGACGTGAAGGATATTTTTGAGGTGAATTACGCTTTCTATTGGGGCTTGGTCTTGTTCCTGATCCCGGTAGGTAAGTTTGTGGCGATACCGTTAGCGGGTTATTTGGTGTCGAAGTTGGGGAGTCGTATTATGGCGCAGGTCAGTGTGTTGGGGTATGCCTTGGCCTTATTCGCGATAGGTACGGCACATAATATTTATCTGCTGGGTGTTTATTTGTTCTGTTTTGGGGTGTTCTGGAATCTTTGCGATATATCCTTGAATACGCAAGGAATTGGTATCGAGCGACTCTATGGGCGTACGATTATGGCCTCATTTCATGGAGGTTGGAGTCTGGCGGCTTGTTTAGGGGCTTTGATCGGGTTTATCATGATCGTATCCGGTGTTACTCCGTTCTGGCATTTTACGTTGATTGCATTATTGATTGGAGTGACTGTTTTGGTAAGCCGGAAGTATTTGCAGGAAGACGTGGCGGTTGAGTCACCGGAGGAAGAGAAGGAAGCGGAGAAGAAAGAAGCTCCGGCATTGTTGAGCTTTATCCGTAAGCCGGAAATGCTGTTGATCCAGTTAGGTATCGTCGGGCTGTTTGCCTTGGTGGTGGAAAGCGCGATGTTTGATTGGAGTGGACTTTACTTCGAATCGGTATTGCAGGTTCCTAAGTCCTTACAGATTGGTTTCTTGGTGTTCATGGTGATGATGACGGTAGGCCGTTTTCTTACGAACTCCGCCTATAGTGTTTTAGGAAAGCAGAAGGTGTTGCAATTAGCGGGTTTCTTTATTTTAGCAGGTTTTTTTATCTCAGCCATGTTGGGTGGAATGTTCGAATCGATGACGGTAAAGGTGATCGTGAATTCCTTAGGCTTTATGTTGGTAGGCTTGGGCATCTCGTGTATGGTGCCTACTATTTATAGCTTAGTGGGCGCTAAATCGAGAACTCCGGTGGGAATTGCCTTGACGATCCTTTCCAGTATCAGCTTTATCGGCTCGTTGATCGCACCTTTGTTGATCGGAGCGATCTCGCAGGCTTTCAATATGAAATACGCTTATATCGTGGTCGGCTTGTTAGGGCTTTGTATCTTGCTAATGACTACATTCTGCAAAGCATTCAAGAATAATTAAAGATAGAGACTTGAGAATTGAAAATTAGGAGAGAGCGAATAATTTTCAATTCTCAATTTTCAACTACTCAGGCATTCGTTGTTCCGCTGTCTTTAAACATCGCAACACATCTTCCTTAGTGCCGTTGAATGGGCCTATTCCTTCGATTTTCAATGTTGTCATAGCTGCCGCGAAACGTCCGGCTTCTTCTATGCTTGCGCCTTTGGCACGTTTATAGAGATATCCTGTCATATAAGTATCACCCGCTCCGGTAGCGTTTACTACTTCTTTCGGTATGTAAGCGGGGATTTTATGGAAAGTGGAACCGTCGTAAATGATAGATCCCATGCTTCCGAAAGTCAGCAATACCTCTTTCACGCCCCAATCGTAGATAACTTTTCCTGCGTTCACGGCATCGGTATATCCGGTTAACACCTCCATCTCATGTTCGTTAGCCTTGAGGAAGTGCACGTATTTAAGTACTTCTTTTTTCTCTGGCCAATCCACGGCAAATACATCCTTGTCTCTTACTTCCCGTAGATACCCTTGCGAGTCAATCGATACTAAGCCTTTCCCCGCTAAATACTTTACCACTTCCAAAGAGAAATCATCGGCAAGCAAACTACCAAGGTGGAAGATTTTAGAGTTGATGTTCTCCAGATATTCCACGGTGAAAGGATCTGCTTTCGCCAATACACGTTGCGTACGGTTATCTTGGTTCTCTCCATAAATATTCTCGAAATAAACGGTGTGCTTACTTGGCATCACGGCAACGTCGATACCTTCAGCTCGTAGTTCCTCCACCGTTTTCATCTCAGATTCAGCCAAGGCTGTCACTAGAGTATAGTCGATATCATCGAAATGTTTTATCGCATGCGAGAAATAAAAGGAGGTTCCTCCCGGCATATGGACGGTGTTCTTAGGTGTTACTACCTTATCCAAGGTGATGTGTCCTACGCAGCAAAGTTCGTGTGTATTCATTTTTTACTCAGTTTATTATAAAGCGACAAATTTATGAAAAAAGCTTTCAAATACATAGATTACTCTCTTTTTTGACCAATAAAAGCATGAAAGAGGCGTTTTGCCCTTGTGACTTTAGTTGCATCGGCATCAAGCTATAGTTTTAAGCTTATGGAACTAAAGTTACTTCATAGGTGAACAAAAGTTTCATTATTATAAGACTTGAAGGAATAAGGAATATTTGTTGATTGCTTGATAATTATATTATATATGTACGCTCGTACATATATAATATATGATAAAAGGGTAAATTCTATTGAAAATATAGTATATGCTATTGATCGTATGAAGATAGGTTTATAAAACGACTAGTTTAAACGATCG
>PPYF01103392.1_pt1 | contig 12325 bp, 14 predicted proteins | sample 1559871 | NCBI WGS metagenome assembly PPYF01 (sample SAMN08240021, study PRJNA423297) | Human gut metagenome, whole genome shotgun sequencing project. | reverse complement strand
GTAAATCAATGCCAGCCAGTAAAGAGAGCGTTCCCAGACGTTTGTATTCTGCATCACGATATACTTCCCCATGTTCTGAGGTTGGGCGTAAATCCGGTGCCGTATTGGAGATTGTCTGAATGTCCGAATTCTCATTATACGATACCGCAATCGTCAGTTTATAATCGTCTGGAATAATGAGAACACCATTTTTATTAAACTGCATTTTAATCTGCTTATAAACTAACAGAATCTCATGCATTTTTGATTCAAAATCAGGATCCCGTTTTTCGTAGTAATATTCGATTTTAAAGGGTTTCATATCCTGTTCCTTAAGAAATTTCTGGATATACGGTTTGGTAACTGTTAAAAGCCTGGGATATCCCGCTTCTTCTGCATGTTTCTGAATGTATTTGTGGAGAGAGGTCAACATCCACAGTTCCTGTGCATAACCGAGTGCTGTCGGCCTCTGACAAGCAATATGGATCATCCATGCTTTCGCATCATCGGTAATTTCCAACGGATGTCCAGGACGCTGAACATCAAACAGCGCAGCATCTAAACCGCCTTTCTGAAACTTTGAAACACAAAGGCGTACCGTTGCGGTACTGATTGCAAGTTTATCAGCAATTTGCTGGAATGTCATTCCATCGGCTTTATATAAAAGGATTCTGGCATGATCCACAACTTGCGCCTGAATGGTTCTCTTTTTGTATAATAATTTTTCACAAATCTCTGGCTTCATTTGACAGAGGAAGATATGTTTTTCTCATAGTGTTCATCCTTTCTTAGATAACACTATTTGACCACACATTATCCTTGAAATATATAGCAGAAATTTAATTTATTTCATACTAGTATCAAATGTTGATACAGGGTCTGGAAATCGTTGCCAGACATCCTATAGAAGAAGTTCCTGATACTGAATTCTCGTTGTGATTTTGTGCAAAACATAGAAAATAAAATCCTTTTCATACATTGCGTGTTTTATTTTGGATTTATAATGATTTTTCTGAGGAAAGACGTTATAATAGAAGCAGCAGTTATTATCATAAAAACAAAGGAGAAGTTTATTATGAAACAGGACATGATTGTAATTCTTGACCTGGGAAGTACCGAAAATACGGTAATTGCCCGTGATATCCGCAGCCTTGGTGTATACAGCGAGATTCATCCCCATGATATTACCCCGGACGAGCTGAAAGCTCTTGATAATGTAAAAGGAATTATTCTCAATGGTGGCGAGAACAGAATTGTAGATGGAAAGCCGGTAGTGATCCGTCCGGAGCTTTATGATCTGGGATATCCTATGATTTCTGTAGATTATCCGGAGTCCCAGTGCGATGTGAAGTTTGATAAGCTTCCGGATCAGGATACGCTGAAAAAATTTGTTTTTGAAACCTGTAAGGCAGAGCCGAACTGGAACATGAAGAACTTTATCGAAGATCAGGTAGAGCTGATCCGCAGACAGGTGGGCGATAAAAAAGTTCTTCTGGCTTTGTCAGGAGGCGTAGATTCTTCAGTTGTTGCAGCCCTTCTGATTAAAGCTATCGGTCAGCAGCTTGTATGCGTTCATGTAAACCATGGACTGATGCGTAAAAACGAGTCAGAAAGTGTTGTTCAGGTATTTCGTGATCAGCTTCACGCAAATCTTGTCTATGTAGATGCATCAGAACGTTTCCTTGGAAAACTGGAAAATGTTGCAGATCCTGAGGAAAAAAGAAAAATCATCGGTGGAGAATTTATCCGCGTATTTGAAGAAGAAGCAAGAAAGCTGGAAGGAATCGAATTCCTTGGACAGGGAACTATTTATCCGGATATCATCGAGAGCGGAACAAAGACAGCTAAATGCGTAAAATCTCATCACAATGTAGGAGGACTTCCGGAAGATCTTCAGTTTGAACTGGTAGAGCCGCTTGCACAGCTGTTTAAAGATGAGGTTCGCGCATGTGGATTAGAACTTGGACTGCCGGCAGAGATGGTTTACCGTCAGCCGTTCCCGGGACCGGGACTTGGCGTAAGATGCCTCGGTGCAATTACCCGTGACCGTCTGGAAGCACTGCGTGAATCTGATGCGATTCTTCGCGAAGAATTTGCCAAAACAGGACTGGATAAGAAAGTATGGCAGTATTTTACTGTAGTGCCGGATTTCAAGGCCGTTGGTGTAAGAGACAACGCAAGAAGCATGGGTTACATGGTTGTGATCAGAGCTGTCAATACCATTGATGCCATGACTGCATCCATTGAAAGAATCGATTATGATATTCTGGAAAGAATCTGCGCCAGAATTACAGCAGAGGTTCCAAGCGTCAGCAGAGTATGCTATGAGATTACACCGAAGCCGGTGGCAACGATAGAGTTTGAGTGATGAAATGAGTTTAAAAAACCCAGTGTTTATAAGGATTGCAAGCAAATTTGTTTAAGTGTTGGCAACGATTTGGCAACATTTCGGGTATCACTCACTGAATAACAGAATACTTCAATAACAGAAAACCTTACTGATTTTCAGAAATGAAGCTGAAAGTCGGTAAGGTTTTTTGCGTCTGTAATGAAATTATTATTTGTCTGGTTTTAGCCTGTCTTTGAAGGCTTCTACGAGATAATCGCTGAGTTCCTTTGAAGGCGAAACTTTATGCCATTGTCCGGATGTATCCAGCGCCGGATAATTATACCGCCATTGGTCATATTCGTTTTTTGTGATTTCTCCCCGTTCCAGACGAGCAGCCTGTTCCTGCCATGCATGGAACATATCAAACATGGTGGAGTAAGTGGAGCCGGTGGATTTGTCCAACCGCAGACACACTTCTCCGTCAATCTCTCCGATTTTCAGCCCGTACATATCTTCCAGAGCAAAGAGGGTGTGCATAAGACCAAGGTAGCTGTCTATATCCGGCACGTCGAGTGCCCGTGGACTGACATCAAAGACGTGAGCCATTTCTTTGACGAGATCGAGTTTGGGTTTTCTGGCTTCGGATTCGTATTGCGCTACACGGACATCAGAGGTCTTTCCGAGAAAGCCGAGAATTTCACCGAGTTGTTTTTGTGTCATGCTTTTCCGATTACGGAAAAAGCGGATTCGCTTGCCGATTGCCATAATAAAACCTCCGTTGCAGTTATAGTAATACAATCATTTTGACTTAAACAAATTTGTTGAATCTAGTATAGCATGACACAAGAGGAATAGCAAGAAAAAACTTAAATAAAAAAAGTTAATATTTTTCTGTAAGCCACTTGACTTAACGGAATTTATTTAGTATTATACATATAGGCATTAAACAAAAATAGTTAAGAAAGGGAGATGACAGTATGGCAGAAAGATCATTTATGACAGTGGAAGAAGTGGCAGAGGAATTGCGTGTGTCAAAGTCAAAAGCCTACCAGATTGTGCGAGAACTGAATGCAGAATTACAGAAACAGGGCTATCTGACAGTGGCGGGACGTGTGAGCGCTACATTTTTTCATAAAAAGGTTTGTTACAGCGATTGACGGAAAGGAGATGATGAAATGGCTGTATACAAAGATAACGCTACGGGAACGTGGCGGGTAATCTATCGTTTCACGAACTGGAAAGGGGAGCGGAAGCAGACACAGAAACGGGGATTTGCTACAAAGAGAGAAGCACTAGCGTGGGAGCATGAGGTAATGCTGAAACAGGGAGCGAAACTGGATATGACGTTTGCCAGTTTCTTTGAGATTTATGAAGCTGACAAAAAGCAGCGGGTGAAAGAAAGCACATGGGAATCCAAAAGCCATGTAATCCGCACAAAAATTTTACCGTATTTCGGGAATCGAAAGATAGCAGAGATTGAAGCAAAGGACGTTATTGCATGGCAGAATGAACTGATGGCATACCGGGACGAGAAAGGAAAGCCTTATTCAGCGGATTATCTGAAAACGATACACGCCCAACTGACAGCGATTTTCAACCATGCGGTAAACTTCTATAATCTGCCCTACAATCCGGCAAGGAGAGCAGGAACAATGGGAAATGAGGTTCCGAAAGAAATGAACTTCTGGACGAAAGAAGAATATCTGAAATTTTCCGAAGCCATGATGGATAAGCCCCGTTCCTATTATGCCTTTGAAATGCTTTACTGGTGTGGAATCCGTTCTGGCGAGCTTCTGGCTCTTACGCCTGCTGATTTTGATTTTGAGAAACAGACGGTCACGATCAGCAAGACGTATCACCGTTCCAAAGGACGGGACATTATCACAAGCCCAAAAACGAAAAAGAGTAACCGTACAATTAAAATGCCGCCATTTCTCTGCGAAGAAATGCAGGAATATATCAAAATGCTGTATGATATTCAGCCGGACGAGAGAATGTTTACGGTCACAAAATCCTATCTCAACCACGAAATGGAGCGAGGGGCGAAGCAGGCAGGTGTAAAGAAGATACGGGTGCATGATATTCGTCACAGCGCAGTTTCTCTGTTAATTAACATGGGATTTTCTGTGCTGGCGATTGGGGAGCGCATGGGGCATGAGGCAGAGAAAATCACCTACCGCTATGCTCATCTGTTCCCTACGGTGCAGACGCAAATGGCGGAGAAACTGGAAATGGAGAGAATGACAAAGGAGAACACAAATGGAAAGAACACTTGATTACAAAGGGCGATGGCGCAATCATACAGTAGCGTTCCGGGTATCGGACGAGGAAGCAAAGCTGATTAACGATTTGGTTGCACTGTCCGGTCTGACAAAGCAGGATTATATCACAAGGCGTCTGCTGTGCCGGGACGTAGTAGTACAGGGTAATCCGAGGGTGTATAAGGCTCTGAAAAATCAGATGGCTGCTATCTATGAAGAATTAAAGCGGCTGAAAACATTAAGCCCTGACAATGATGAGCTGCTCTACACGCTGCAGGTAATCGCAATCACATTATACGGTTTGAAAGGAGAAGATGAATGACAGAAAAAATGAAAACGACTGCTCCCGTATCATCTGTTGGCGCAGATGGGGCGCAGCCGAATATAAAAAAACACAATGAAATTATAGCAAATGAAACAGCACAAATCAATCTGCAAGCCGCACAAAACCTGGAGAAATCCGGGAACGGCAGGCTTCAGACCATTTCCATGACGGAACTGTATGATACGGTCTACCCACCGAGAACACCCATTGTAGAAGGATTCCTTTATGGTGGTACTTATCTCTTTGTAGGGGCACCGAAAGTAGGAAAATCATTTTTTATGGGGCAGCTTGCCTACCATGTGGCAATGGGGATCTCTTTATGGGATTATCCCGTCCGAAAAGGGACGGTGCTGTATCTGGCGTTGGAAGACGATTACGCAAGGCTTCAGCGGCGGCTCTCCGGCATGTTTGGTGTGGAATGTGCGGATAATCTGTATTTTGCGACACAGGCAAAAACCTTGAATGAGGGCTTAGACAGGCAATTAGAGGAATTCCTGAAAGAACATACTGACGCAAGGCTGATTATCATTGACACGCTCCAGAAAGTACGTGAGGTCGGCGGGGACAGGTACAGCTATTCCAGCGATTATGAGATTGTGACAAAGCTAAAATCTTTCAGCGACAAATACGGTATCTGCCTGTTAGTGGTACATCATACACGTAAGCTGGAATCTGAGGATAGCTTTGAGATGATCTCCGGCACAAACGGGCTTCTTGGAGCGGCAGATGGGGCGTTCATTATGCACAAGAAAAAGCGCACTGACAATCTCGCAGTGCTGGATGTTGTGGGACGTGACCAGCCGGATCAGGAACTGACCATAGAGTTTGACCGGGAGCATTGTGTCTGGAAATTTAAGAAGGCAGAGACGGAGTTGTGGAAACAGCCGCCGAATCCATTGCTGGAAGCAATCAACAACTTTCTGACAGAAGACAAGCCGGAATGGGAGGGAACAGCAACGGAACTTGCAGGTCAGCTGACAGATATACAGATACAGGCGAATGTCTTGTCCAGAAAGCTGAATGTAGCTAACAGCCAACTGCTCAACGATTATGGGATTTTTTATAATAACAAGCGGGGGCATGAAAGGAAAATTATTCTTAAACGGCTTGAGTCGAAAGAGTAAAAGCGACGATATGCGACGGTTGCGACGGTATTTTTTATAGCAGGTTGGTATGGAAAATATCGACGCTACCGACGCAAACCGACGCAGAAAGGATGAAGTGATGAAGAACGTGCAAATCCCTTATGAATTATTTGTATCTCTGCTCCGCTATCATCTAATGGAAGATAATGATTGTCTGAATGAAATACGGCAAGGCTTGGAGCAGAAATTGGATTCACTGGTGCGCCATGAATTATATGCAAAATATAAGACTGCGCCCACACAGGAAGATCGGGAAAAAGCCAGACAGGAATATCTGGATAAACGTGGAGTGCCGGACAGTTTCCGCTGGTAGTTTTCCTTTGAGGATAATAAACAGGAGCGTGCCACGCTCCTGTGGATAGCAGACAACGAGAAAGGTATGATTCGATGATATTCAGCCGGAATGGGGAACCCGGAACGTGAACAATTTTTTTTTACGAAAGTGAAGCCTGGAGGATTGCCGCACTTAATGAAATTTTTGGGGAAATGGAACTGACGGCGGCAGAAGAAAAGCGGCGGGAACAATCGCTCCGTCCGTAGGACAGAAAAGCTCCCGGCAGGGCGCAAAGGCAGCTTTTTATGGACGGAACGGCTGTCGAAAGTGCTTTTGCGTTACTTTCGGCGAAAGTAACAAAGACTATGCGCCGTATCCGGCGCTGATTACTGCCCGAAAAGGGAGAGAGGAGAGTTATTGAAGAGAACGATCAGTTTTATGACAGGGAAAGGCTCTGTCAACCATAACAGCAGGAAATTCCATGCGAAGAATACAGATCCAGAGAGAAGCCATCTGAATGTGGAGTACTGCAACGAAAATATCAAAGATGTTTATCACGAATTATTTGATGAAGCGTTAGCTCGTTACAATGAAAAACAGACAAGGAATGACCGCAGGATTGACGATTATTACGAAAAAATCCGTTCGGGAAAACAGGAGAAGCCATTTCATGAGATTATCCTGCAGATCGGCGACAGGGAGACAATGGGGGCCGAAACAGAAGAAGGACGGCTGGCGGCAAAGATACTGGACGAATATATGCAGGGGTTCCAGAGAAGAAATCCCACATTAAGAGTGTTTTCTGCTCATCTTCATATGGATGAGGCAACGCCACATTTGCATATAGATTTTGTGCCATATACGACAGGAAGCAAACGAGGGCTGGATACAAGAGTATCTCTGAAACAGGCCTTAATGGCTCTCGGATTTAAAGGAGGCACCAGACAGGAAACAGAATTAAATCAGTGGGTGATGGCTGAAAAGCAACAACTTGCCGCAATTATGCTGGAACACGGAATTGAGTGGGAACAGAAAGGCACACATGAAAAGCATTTGTCCTTGTTGGATTTTGAAAAAAAGGAGAGGGCAAAGGAAGTTTCTATGCTTGAAAAACAGAAATCAGAGTTGGAAGAGCATAATGCCATCATGCAGGAAGTCAACGAAAAATATCTTGATCAGTTGGAGAGGGTTGAGAAGGATATATTTTCAGCACAGGAAAGCCGGAAAGAGGTTGATAAGCAGGCAGAACAGGCAAAGAAAAAGGCAGCGCAATATGAGAAAAAGCTGACGGAGATTGCCCCTATGGTAAAAGAGATGGAGATGTTTGCAGAGAAATATTCTGCTGATCCAGAAGAGGTACTGCCAGAGGCAGGAACGTTGGAAACGGGAAAATCTTACCGTGAGAAAAAGGCAAAGCCGCTGATAAAGAAGATTGTGACGGTGCTGCGGTCAGTTTATCGGGCTTATCTGGATCTTTCCAGAAGATTCAGCGATCTGCAAAGATCATATGAGAGGGCGTGGGACAAGGTTAATTCTCTTACTGCCCGTGTAGAGGAACTTTGGAATGAGAATAGAACACTGAAGGAAAGAATGGGAGATTTTAATCGGGTAGAACGGGCTTTGGGACGAGATACAGTTGAAACCATTGTTCTAAGAGAAAAAAGGCTGGAAGAAGAACAAAGAGTGCAGAGACGAAAACAAAAAAGAAAGATGGATAGGGATGCAAGATAATGAAAGCAACTATAAAATACAAAGGGAACGGATTAAAACCGCTCCCTTTTTCCATTATTATAATACCACAAAATTGCTCTGAAAACAAGACTACCAATGTCTCAAAGACGGTGCTATAATCTCTTTCCAAATACGAAGATGGGGAGGGGTTCTTTTGGACAAGGACTGGATGGTTTTATTAAAGGGACAAAATCAACTGAGCAATGTGATTAAAACAAACGAGACAACCGAACAGTTTGGACTTTCCTTAACAGAGCAAGATGCTAAATTGATTTTAGCGGAACGGAAAAACGCACTGGCGGAACAAAAAAGAATTGAGTTTGGTGAAGGAATTGCGACAAAAATCATTTATGAATTTTGCGATTCTGAGTACATTCATCAAAGCAATTATGTAGAAACAATTATTCGATTGCAGGAAATATTTTATCTATATAAAAATGAAATGCATGATGAAATTACAGATGATGAACTTCTCCATTTAATGAAAGAACAGTTTGAAAATATATGTTTTGGCGATTTGGATTATTTAGAGAGTACCTGCCTTGCTAATTTTGCAGAAGCAATCCGGGCTGGCTACGAAGGATATAAAAGTTCGGACGGCTATGGAGAATATTCAAAATTTGATGATGTAAAGAGATGGGATTATGACTTGTATCTTGAAACCCTGAAAGAACTCTGTTGGAGGTAAATCTGATGGACTATGAAATGGAAGAATTAGTGCCGATCGTGGGCAAGCTGGCTGAGAAATATACATCACATGAAAGTACATCCATAACCTACGAAAAAGCAGAACAGCTTATGGGGGCTGTCTTATATTGTATTCACGAATTATGGGAAAGCAGTGGAAATGCGCCGTCCCTAAATGAAAAAATACCAGCGCAGAGAGCGTATGAAATAGGTGCGGAATATGTTGAGAAAAAGACAGAAGAAGCACTGGATTTATATAACAGGATTCTGCCGGAATTTTGTCACTATGAAAATAAATGTCTGTATGATACTTTTGTTAAAGGGATACCAGAATTTTTCAAGTGGTATGATATCCAATTTGAACCGCAAAATACAATTTTGACTCTTGATTATCCTATACTGAAAGATATTTCAGAGTATACAGGAATAGATAAGATTTTTGAATTTATTAAGTCTATCGGTCTGGAACAAAAATTTTTGAAATTATTTCCTGCGGGTTACGTAATAAATATCTTGTCAAAGGATAACAGGAATTGGAAAGAGTCAATGGATAATATATGTGAAATAGTTTTTATCCATGTAATAGGACATATAATGCTGGGAAAATCCTTGACAGTAATTGAGTTGGAAGAAAACGATTATTTTTATATGCAGGAGATGTTTGAACAGACTGCTTTGGAGGATATAAAAAAACACTTAGAGGCTGCACTTGAAATTTTTATAAAGAATTACTATGAAAATGACAGAGAACTTTTGAATTATCTTTCAGGCGCTATCAGTGGTATTGTTGTCCGTTTAAAAAATGCTGCCGATAATAAAGTGCTTGGCAATATAATTTAACATTGCCAGCTATGCAATATTGTTTTATATCTGTCGTTCCGAAAAAGGAATTCTACTGTGTAACATTCGAACAATAGGTTGTCAATCTTTGCGGATTTGTTATAATAGGGGTGTGACAACATGTTGGGAATAGAAGATCAGTAAAGTAAAATAAATGATGTAATTTAAGTAAAAATCTGTGTGGGTTTGCATAAAACTTAAGCGAATATAGTTAACAAAAACGAAGGACATGACGAGAAATGAAGAATTAATTGAAGAAAGTGTATTGGAAATGGGATATTTCTGACAATACATGTAAGAAGTGATGATGAAAATATTAGATAATTTTCAAAAGGAATAGTAAAAATGCAAGAAAAATACTGGAAATATATGGTACAAATTAAGGCATGGATATTTTATTTGGATTTATATGCGGAAGATTCTTATAAATGGGATAAAAGAATTAATGTTTTAGGAGCCATTGCTTCCTCAAGCAGTATTGCGGCATGGGCTATATGGCAGCAATTGTCGTTTGTTTGGTCTGTAATTATAGCCATTTCTCAAGTGTTGACTGCAATAAAAGGTTTTTTACCATATAGTAAAAGATTGAAAATTTTAGTTCCTTTTATGGAAGATTTAAAATTTCTTTATAATAAAATTGAGTATAATTGGTTTAAGGTGGCATCAGGGGAATTAACAGAAGAAGAAATAAATAATTTATTGTATTCGTTTAAAGACGAGTTTACCAATATAGAAAATAAAAATTTGAAAGAAGAAACACTTCTGGAAAATGAAGATTTTAAGAAAATCGCAGATGAAAAAACAGATTCATATTTTGTAAATAATTTTTAGTGGAGGTTTAATAATGGGTATGGATAAAAATGGAAACAGCAGTACAAACAGACCGAATCAAAATGGAAGTGATAAAAGAGGATTCTCATTGCCTTCTACATCTTCAAAACCGCCTATGCCTCCTGTAAAACCGCCTAAAAAGCAAGGAAAATGACTTTTATTGTTTTATCATATTGGAGTATATTTTTTATACAATATAAATGATCGGAGGTAATCAATGAGAAAAGCTTTATGTGTAGGGATTGATAGCTATGAAGAAGTTGATGATTTACATGGCTGCGTGAATGATGCAAATTCAGTTAAAGCTGCATTAGAAAGAAACGGTGATGGCACATTGAATTTTGATGTAAAAATTATGTGTGCGACTAGTGAAGCATCATATATAACTAGAACTGAATTGAAAGACGCCGTAGAAGAACTTTTTAAAAGTGAATCGGAAATAGCACTTTTTTATTATTCAGGGCATGGTTCAATTGATATTTCGGGTGGATATTTATGTACAAGTGAAGTTAAACGACCTGATGAGGGGCTTTCGCTTAATGATGTTATGGCGTTGGTATCACAGTCCAGGGCACAGAATAAGATTATTATTCTTGATAGTTGCTTTAGTGGAAACATTGCTAATCCAACAGAAATGCCTCATTATTCTTTACTACATAATGGAACGACTATACTTGCTGCTTGTGGTGAAGATGAATATGCCACGGAAGAACATAGTCATGGAGTTTATACGTCTTTATTAGTTGAAGCATTATATGGAGGTGCAATGAATTTGCTAGGAGAAGTTTCTCCAGGTAGTATTTATTCATATATAGATAGATCGCTAGGGGCTTGGGAGCAAAGACCAGTTTTTAAAGCAAATATTAAGAGTTTTGTTTCTCTACGAAAAAATGCTCCTCCTATTTCGATTGCAGAGTTGAGAAGAATAACAGAATTTTTTTCTACGCCGTATGAAGAATATAAGCTGGATCCAACATATGAACCTGATAAACATGAGGCAGATATCAAAGAAATAAATAAGGAACACGAAAATATTTTTTCAATTCTACAGAGATATGTGAAACTGAATTTAGTTGTTCCAGTTGGTGAGGAGCATATGTATTATGCGGCAATTCATCATAAGTCTTGTAAATTGACCGCTCAAGGTCAACATTATTGGAATCTTGTGAAGAAAAATACAATATAAGAATATATTTTGAGGAGGAAAATAAAATGATTAATGTATTTATACCGCATCGGTGGAATAATAATGATTATGCAGAGATTAGTGCATTACTGGATAGAACCAAATATAAAGTTAGAGATTATTCAGTACCAAGCAGTTCTCCATTTGATAGTATTGATAGACGTTACAATGTTGACCCGCAAATAAAAAGGCAGATTCGTTATGCTAGCGTGGTGGTATGTTCAAACCGACCAGCAAATAACTGGGGAATGTCTATTGAAGAGATTCGATTTGCCGTTGATATTGGAAAACCCGTTGTTGCAGTTAAAATAACTGATAGTACAAGCAGCCAAATATCAGAATTGAATATTCCGGTTATTCCGAAAAGAAAAGATTCATTGGAGACATGGATTTCTTTGAATGTGTAATATTAGCGGCAACATTTTGGCAACAGAAAATCAGCAAGTTAGAATAAATGACGTAATTGAAGTAAAAAACGGCGTGCATTTGTACAAAACTTAAACAAATGAAGTTAACAACAACGAAGAACACGCCGAGTTTGAATAATTAAAAATTTCTGGAAAGCCTTATAAACAGGGCGTTTCTGAGCGAATAAAGTTCTATTTGATAACAAAATGATAACACTGGATATTTTTGTATTATTTATCAGGTATCCTGCGGTTATCGAGTAATATGTGTGAAACCGACAAAAAAGGTCTTACTGAATTGAGTGAAATCAATTTGGTAAGGCCTTTTTT
>PPYF01305878.1_pt1 | contig 12326 bp, 15 predicted proteins | sample 1559871 | NCBI WGS metagenome assembly PPYF01 (sample SAMN08240021, study PRJNA423297) | Human gut metagenome, whole genome shotgun sequencing project. | reverse complement strand
TTAAAATACTTCTACCTCATATATATTATGCGCTCTTTCTTATCATTATAATCATTCTTATCACAATTGTCAAGCATGGTAAGAAGAAAACAGACAGTAACCGTAATTACTGCCTGTTTTGACTTAAATATCAACTGCACTTTGCAAATTGTTCCACCCCTCGCAGAACTGCTCATAGTCCATATTCAGCTCCAGATGTATCTTATACCCCTTGCTAATTTCAATTCTGCTGACAAGCTGTGAAATAATCATCTTTTTACGCTCTGTGGAAGCAAGCATAAATTCATTTGCCCAGCCGGTAAATCTTTCGTATGACGGCTTCACCTTTTCCATCGAAGCTTTCTTGTTCGCCATTTCATTCTGTAAAGCTTCAAGCTGTAACTTTCTGTCCTCAAACTTCTGATTTAAAGCGTTTATAGCCGCCGATAACTGTTCGGGAGAATAAACGCTGTCCCCAGTCAGACTGTCGGCAATCTCAGCATTCAGCTTTTCAAGCTGATTTGTGTATTTCCGCAACTCCATATTCAATTTTGTCTGCTTTGCTTTACAGCCTGCAATTTCCTTGTCAAATTTTCTTTTCAACACCATTTCATCGGGAGCGTCCGTTATTTTTCCGAATATGTCCATCATTACCCCGCATACCGCTGCGTCAACTTTTTTAGCTGTGTATGTAGATTGCCCGTCGCATTGGCACAGCTTCCTGCTTTTATGATAACAAATATATCTGAGGTACTCACCCGTCCTGACCGTTCCGTCAGCTCTTGTATAGGTATCATGGTATACGTTTGAAGTCAGTCTGCCTCCGCAATGGGCGCAGAACATAATACCCGACAGCATAGTCTGACTTTTCGTTGTCATCGCAATACGGCGTTCATCATCATTTTTCTTTGCTCGCTGGTCGAGTATATACTGTGCCTGTTCAAAAAGCTCCTTGCTTACAATCTGAAGCTCCTGCATATGAGGAGATACTGCCTCACCCGATACAATATATCCACAGAAAAGCTTATTACGCAGTATTCTGATTATTGTTGTACTTTGAAATTTTGCTCCGCTGTGAGTACGAATACCATTATTATTGAGATAACTTGCAACCCTATATGAACCGTAACCGTCCTTTACTGTTTTTTCAAACACCTGCACAACCCATTCGGCTTCAACAGGATTAACAGCCAAGTCGTATATTTCCTTTCCCCTCCTATTAAGCCGTCCCCGCTTTTCAAGCTGATATCCAAATGGAACGGGACCGCCTGTGTAGCTTCCCTCCGCGGTAAGCTGCTGCATACGGGTTTTAATTCGCATTGAGGTTTTCTCCGATTCACCCGAAGCCTGCCAAAATCGAATGTAATTCATCAGCTTATCAACGTGACTCTCAAACCTTTGCTCTCCCTCCTGAACGCTCCATACTTTTATACCATGCTTTACAAACCACTCCACCACAAAAGGCGTTTCATCGTCAATACGTCCGATACGGTCAAACATAAATACAAGTAATATCTGGAACTCTCCCTTGAGAGCAGCATTTTTCAAATCCTGAATAGCGTCACGGTCATTAGCCGATACCTTAAACCCTGATACCCCCTTTTCAAGGAACTCTTTTCCGATAGTCCAGCCCATACGCTCCGCAAAATCTCTGCAAGCCTCTCTCTGCATTGGTATATCGTCCTTCTGCTTATCAACCTGCTTCTTGGTTGAAACTCTATATAATGTATAAGCTGTATCCATAATTGACCTCCTCAAAAGTTTCACTTCATCGCTTTAAAGCATTATATCAGAATGTTTATCCTTTGTCAAGAGAATTTGAAAAAAATAATTTTATGCTGCTCTTAAATTATCTGATGTATTGTTATCAGCAGTCATTTCAATATTAACCCTATCGCAATAGCTTTTAATTAAGAGCCATTTTATTTTTTCGGGCAGCTCAACAGACTTTTCTTTAAAGGTAATTGTAATCTCGCATCCGCCATATTCTTTGATTATCTTCTTTTCCACTATATATCATCCTCCTTGACTATTAACAATGTTCCAAATCCGCCGATTTCAACCTCATCATTTTGCAGTAGTACAATGCGTATGGTGTCCATTACACCGTTTACATATTTATATGCTGTTTCATGGCTCAAGCCTTTTCTTTTTGCGACCTCATCAAAAATCATTTTCGTCACCCCTCTTTGAAGCAACAAGCAAAGCAGTTGTAAATAAACCGACAGTACCTCCGATTACTAATCCTGCAATAAACTGTAACATATAATAACCTCCGTTTCATATAGCTTTTCTTTTTACAGAACGCTGATTGGCGGCGAACTTTTCAACACGTTCCTTTATCTGTTCAATTTCCTCTTGACTTAAATCAAACAGTTCTTTCTTTTCCTCCGGCGTACCTCTTGTTATCAAGTCATAAAGGTATTCCATATAATCGGTTTTATGCAGACTTTCCACAAACAACGAATGAAGTTCCTCTGTCTGATTTTTAGGTGCATATGCTTTACGCCATCTATTCAAAAGAAATAAATACTCTGTAATTGTTTGTTCCGCTTCTTTCAGCCATATCCGATATTCATTTTCAGACTTCACTATTCTATTGACAGGAACGGCGATTTCCCCATTAAAAAGGTGCAGTCCAAAATCATAACTGATTTTCTTTGCAGCTTGAATCTGCGTAAGCCCGAAAAGTTTTGCAGTAAAACCCGTGCAATCTCCAGTAGCTCCACAGCCGAAACAGTAAAAATGGTCATCATAGACTTTCAGGCTTGGTGTTCGGTCATCGTGAAAGGGACAACAAGCCATACCGGAGTGGCTCATATTCAAGCCGTAGAATTTCGCTACATCCTCTATTGATACTCTGTTGCGTATTTCATCAAAAATATTCTCAGGCATAATAACCCCTTTCATTTTTTTAATTTGAAAGGGGCTGAATTTTTGGCGAGGTTCAGAATAATGCGGCGAAGTATCATTCTGAAAATCAGACCCTTTCATAAGTACCTACAAAAACGGCACTTTTTTTAAGTCTGATTTTACATATTTTTTGAAGTTCTATATTTTGCACAATCAGAAGCAGGCTAATCGCCTATTCATTTAAAACATCCTACAAACTTTTTCAGGCACACTTAAATTTTCGGAATTATTTGTAGGTACTTATGAGAGGGGATAAATTTCTGCTATTCGCCGCAGCAGAAATAAAAATAAGGGAGCATGCCCTTACGGGCAAAACAATGAGAAACGGAGTATCCGTATTCTTTTTTTATTTTGTATGTATAGCAAGCCATAGAAAGTACCGTATACTTTCGTGTTTCGCTGAAATTCAAAGGCGTACCCCTTGAATTTCAGTAATCAGCCGCCGCCTGATTACTACGCTTACCCCCTCTTTTTTAGGTTGCACCTAAGACCGCCGATAAAAATTGGAGGTGTCAATTTTATGAGAAAGTACAAACAAGTAAAACGGAAGGAGGTCATATTCAGCCTTGATGAATGGAAACAGATAGAGGAAAAAGCAGCTTCACTATCCCTGAAAACAGGAACGTTTGTAAGGCGTATGGCTATTGACGGACAGATTACTTATTATAACTTAGAAAAAGCCGCCCCTGTTATGAATGCTCTGCGTATTATCGGCAGCAATATCAATCAACTTGCTAAGAAAGCCAATGAAATCAACAGCATTTATGCAGATGATATTGAAGCACTGAAAAAGGAGTACGATGAAATATGCCATACGTTAAATCAGTTTCTATCCACTCTACCGTCAAACGCAGCATAGCCTATATACTAAATCCCGACAAAACAGAGGACTTGCTTTACACCACCTCGCTGAACTGTATGTGTAATGCGGAGGACGCATATCTTGCAATGAAAACTGTCTACGAGCATTTTTCGGGAGAAAAATTTAACGCCCCCTTGCCTTTGAATGGCAAGGGCAGCGTCAAAGCAATCCACTATATTCAATCCTTCGACCCGAAGGACAACATCACTCCTGAACAGGCTCACAGAATTGCAAAGGCTTTTGCAAGAAAAACTTTCGGTGATGATTGTCAGATTGTTATTGCAACCCACCTCGACAAAGGACATATCCATTCACACTTCATCATAAACACCTACTCTTTGACAGGTGAAAAATTCAATGCCAACAAAACAACGCTTAACAAAATCAAGGAGTATTCTGATAGAGTATGCCTTGCTTTCGGCATACAACCCTATGACAAAAGCAAAGGCAAAGGAAAAACTGTTGCTTACAATGAATGGGAACATAAGAAGCGTGGCACATCTTGGAAGCAACAAATCAGGCTTGAAATTGACAGGCTTATTGCCACAGCAAAAAACATTGATGACCTGCTATATCAGTTGGAGCTGTCTGGGTATTCTGTGAAACGTGGCAAATATATTTCTGTCAAAGCTCCCGAACAGCAAAGATTTGTGCGAACAAAAACAATAGGGGAGGACTACACCGAGGAAAGTATTGCCTCCCGTATTCTGTGGCGTGACGTAGGCTCTGACATTACGTTGTCGGGAGAGCCTGCACCAATACGCTCCGACTATCTCAAAGCTATTGATGAAGTCAGCGTGCTTGCAAGGACAGGGCAAAAGGTTCAGCGAAAGCGTATCGGCTCTATGCCATATACCCCTGAGAACGATATGGACGTATACAAGTTATCCGCCCAGCTCACTGTCATCAACCGTGACAATATTCATTCCATAGGTGAACTGGAGGGCAAAATCGAAGAACTGAAAGCAGAATATGAAAACGCAAGGCAAGAGCTGAACGCTCTTACTGCTAAACAGGAGAGTATGAACAGCCTTATACAGCAGGCTGACCGTTACTTTGAACTTTCGGACAAGCCTTCTCTTACACTAAGCGAAAAGCTGAAACTTAACATTTGCAGACAGGCTATACACGGCAGTAATATAAAGAGCCGTTCAGACCTTGAACGTATAAAAGCTGTTGCACGGGAAACGGACAAAAAAATTGCAACTCTCAAAAACAGCTTTGAGAACTGCAAACAGCTTTATGAGGTTTATGCTGATATTGCCAAAACCTATAATGAGATTTCTAAGGGGGATTATGTTTCTAAGCTTGTGGAGGAAGAGAGAAAAAAGAGGGTGAAAAGCATAGAATGTAAAAGATAATTATAGTAGAAAAGGCAGTATCTCACTGCCTTTTCTATTTAGATTTTCACCTTAACATCGTCTGACCTGGTTCCTTCAATTGTATAGTATTCAGGATATATAATATATTCATCGGATACTTCATCTTCAACCGCCTTTATATTTGCCGTTGCTTTAACTGCAAATACATATTCCTTGTTATTCTTAAGTTTGTTTATTCTGCATTTTGACGATGTCGTCTTTTTCAGCAGCTTATAGCTTCCGTCGCTCATCTTCTGATATACCTCATAGTATGAAGCTTCCGGTATTTTCTCCCATTCCAGCCTGCATGAAGTATCAGATAAATAATTAACGGTTACATCCGGCTTTACATAGCTGTACAGCTTAATATTTTCCATAACCTTACCACTGCTGAAATATCCGAAAGCGTCATTGCTGATTTCAATTTCAAACGAGGGTAACGTCAATTCGCTGATACCTGAATCTTTAAAGAATTCATCCTATCTTTCTTAGTTTTGAATCTTCAGGTATATACACTTCTTTTAATTTATGACAATTTGTAAATGTTCCATGCAATACTTCTACCTTTGACGGAATACTGTTTACCTTTTCCAAAGCGTCCATTGTAGCAAACGAATAGCTTTGTATTTCCTTCACACTGTCGTAGATTATTAATTCTTTAATATTATCACAGTATGCTATCGCATGGTCTCCTATAACTTCAGTCCCATCAGGAATAACATACGATGTTCTCTCATCGTACTGAGCATAGGACATAAGTATCTTTCCGTCCTTGCTGAATACTACTTATCTACAAGCTTCATGTATTTATTTTTAGGATTCAGGTCGAATTCCTTAATACTGCAGCTTCCGCTTATTGAAGTAACATACCTTTTACCGTATTTTTTATCGGTTAAGCTGTCAGGTACCTTCTCTCTGCCTTGGCTGTAATCAAATTTACATTCCAGTGTAATCTCACCGTTTTTTTCACTATTATAGAAATACCAGCTATCATTATAAGGATCTATCTCGTATTTCTCTGAACAATACACATCGTATGTATTATCTTCATAATAAATTTCCGAGCCTATAAACTCATACGCATATGCTATTATTCCGCCAAACGCCACAATACTCAATATAACTGCCGCCAACACTACTGCTGATAAACGTTTCATTTATTTCCCTCCGTTTAATTGGCTTATAATATACAGCTTATTTAAATACTAATATAAATAAATTCTTAAAAAGTATAGAACTGATAAATTAATATTTTTCATGACGCAGCACAGTGCATTCATCAAAGCCATCAAATCTGAATGTTAACATTTCATATTCATTTCCGGGTTCAAGTTTAAAAGATATTACAACAGGCCACCTAAAATATGTATCCTCCTTTTCCAATTCAGCAGATATCTCATCACGAAAGCATTCAAACCATTCGTCGGCAATATCTTTCAAAAATTCTGCATCAGATTTACCTGAAACATTATACTTGTTTTCAAACCATGTACTGTTCTTATAAATGATAGATATACTGCCTCTGGAAACGCTTACAACCTCCAAATCATTTCCGAATTTTTCATTAATATTCGACATTGAATTTGGAAAACGAATCTCCCAAGCAGCTAATGCTGCGTTATTTTCACGTTTCCAGAAGCGCCCCGACGCTTTATTGATTCCATACAACAGCGAGCCGGTAATCAAAAGAAATATTAGTAAGACTATCAGTATCTTGCGTTTGCTTTTTATAACTCTGTTTTTCATAAACACAGCTTCCCTTGTTATGATTATAGCAGCACGGTGTTATTTGTTAAACCGTCATTATACCAATCATCATATTTTATAATCAATTCTTTTCCCCATGAAGAAATGTGAAATATTTTTTCTCCTGTCACATCATCTCTTTCAATTCCTGTTATAGTTACCCAATGATAACTTACGCCTGAATCATATACAGTCATGTTCGTATTATAAAATGGAATTGTTGTAAACATCTCAATAAACATTGGCACGGGGTAGCCGTTTTCAATTCTATTTTCTATTTTTTTAAACAGTTTGTCAGGGTCAGAAAATACGGCATTTGCTGTATAAGGCAATATGTGCGAATTATTTAAATTGAGCAACATATGTGTGTTAAATGCCTTATAATACATAGACGGAGTGGTGCCCCATGTTCCGGTTCCTTCAGACATAAACCCCGGTACTTTAATTGGCATCAAAGTCTTACTGTATATTGTATCAATGTATGCCATATAATCAACTTGAGAAATAGTTCCAGTTGTGTTAAGAGAAGTAATTCCGGGACATTTACCGCTTCGATCAAGATAAGCAAGGACATCACAAAATGAGATAAGGCCGCACCCGCCATTGTAGATTACATTATTGAATGCTGAACTTTGAGGACCATACCAACTTTGATTACCTCCATAAGCCTGATTCCCATCAGTTTCCATAATGGGTACAAAGTCAGGCTGTAATGAATACTTGAATACATCACATTTTAATGGTCTCGGGTCATTGGTTTTGCCATCACCATTAATATCTTTAGCTCCGTCTACATATCCGTCACCATCGCCGTCCTCGCTTGTCGGATCCGACTTAATCGGAAGTACCCTGATAATATCAAGCTGCCTCAGCACGCTTTCATCGGAGCTTTTCTTAAATCTTTCCAGCCCCGACTGCACGTAAGTGTTCCCCGCCTTAACGCACTCGTTAAAGCTCGGCAGTTCGACAGTTCCGTCCGCGTTCACAGTAACAAGCCTGCTTCCGTCGTTGCCTGCCGCTTCAAAATATATTTCGTCTGCGTCGGAAATACCGTCCTTGTCATAGTCCTGCCCGCTGTTCGCTGAAATCTCCCCGAAGTCATCCGGCAGCTTCGTCAGCCCTGCAGACGATATTATCTGTAGCGGTTCGACCGATTCATCAAATAACTGATTGACTACAAAATCGCAGAAATAAAAGCCGCTTGCAATGTCGAGCTGACGGCACGGCAATCCGTTTGCCATTGATATATACTTGTTCTTATTTTCATTATTATTATCATATATAAATTGCAGCTTTACGCCGGCATTTTGTATTTCAGTCACAGAGCCTATTGGAAGCGTGCATTCAGGATAACAAAATTCATCAATTACAAAGCAATATTGTGAGCTGTTTTCACGAAATTCACCAAGCAGATTCTTATAGATATAATTCATTGACCTGTAAAATTCATAGTATTTTGTATCCGCCTTTGTTCCGGGCGCGCGTTTTATTATTGCCTCGGAATCCTCGGTGTTTTCAGCGTAATTCGTATTATTGTTTAAATTGGGTATAGGCGTTCCCAAATAGCTTATATAATATATTCTCGTATTAATATTTCTTTGCTTTGATTCAGTGAATATTTTTTCTGAGGTATTCAACAAATCTGTTTTTGTATTGCTGAGGAATCCATTACTGGTATAAATAACGAACACAATATCCAAATCGCTTCCCTTTGGAACCGAACTCAGCATATCCTCAGAATTACTCAATGACATTATCCGCGCCTGCGGTTTTTTTTCCTGCGGTTCGATTCCAAGACTGTCAAGCCAAATTTCCATATCAACAAGGCAGTATGTGCCAAGCTCGCCGGTATTGGCGTAAACCCTGTTGTTTGCAGTATCGTGAAACGTTTCGATCGGCAGAAGCATGTTGCTTTCTTCAAAATATCTGAAAACATTAAAGCGCTTGATTCCTGCAAATTCGTCCGATATGCCCGCATATTTTCCGTTTGTATTAGCCGCTGCGCTTTCGTCAAGAGCAAAGTTTACCGTTACGCTGTCTATTTTAAGATTTTCCGGATACTCAAATTCCGGCGCTGTTCCAAGTATGGCTTCGTTTCTCATGGCATACGAATAGCCGCTGACTCCGGCCTCAAGGTTGTTTGTCAGCACTCCGGCTGCCTTTACTTCAAGGGAAACCTTATACGGATTATCCTCCGTATTGATAAACGTAAACGCAGGGTCGTCCGGCTCTATTGTCTGTTCAAAGGTTCTTTCGTTATCAGGAATACCGTTTGTTGCGGCGGCATTTGGATTTAATCCTAAAGCAATTTCATCTCCGTCAGAAACTTCATCGCCGTCCGTATCTGAATTTACCGGGTCTGTTCCATAAGTGTTTACTTCGTCAAAATCCGCCAGCCCGTCATAATCTGTATCCTTATTAAGCGGGTCTGTTCCAATCTCAAACTCCTGTATATTCGTCAGTCCGTCCCCGTCGAAATCCTCGTCCGCGTCGGATATTCCGTTATCGTCCGAATCGGTTTTCAGTGGGTCTGTATTCAGGCTGAAAACCTCGCAGCCGTCGGGCAAGCCGTCGCCGTCCGTATCAGGATTTACCGGGTCTGTGCAGTAATAGTAAAGCTCGTATACGTCGGGAAGTCCGTCCTCGTCGGTATCTGTCGTATCATTCCAGTCGATTTCTTCTTCCGTTTTTGCCAACGTCAGCATTTCGCTTTCGGCAGTCTGTTCTTCGAATGTTTCTCTTATTTTAAAGTACAAGGTTTCAAACTCGGCAGGAGCATATGTATAGCTTTCAGCATTTTCAAGCACATCAATTACATTGAAGCTTTCTCCGTCCTCCGACGTTAAAATTTCAAATGTCCCGGTCGGTTCAGTTGTTTTCCATGTCAGATATATATTTCCGCTTTCAATATCATACTCCGCCTCTGCTGTTATGAATTTCGGCTCATCAGGCTCAACCGGATGATCGGTTTTCTCTCCCTCTCCGATTATTACGGCAGTCAGTGTAAAGTTGCTGAGAACGGCTTCTGTATTATCTTTTGTACCTACAAAGCCTATCGTTGTTGAAGCGTTAGGCTGAATCGGATTTGTCCACATCTGACTTGCAGCGGTATAATGTCCGTCGGAACCGCTTAAAATCCGTCCGTTCCATAGGTTATCAATGGCAAAGCTGCTGTCAAAGGATAGGGTCCAAGCATCTATCGGAGTATCGGAAGTATTGGATATAACAATTTCACCCTGAACACCCGTATTCCATTCATTTGTTATAATATATTGTACATCATAACCATTTGTCACGTCAACACTTTTTGAATATATTTCAAAGCTTTCCGGCTTTGACAAATCCCCGCCATTCAGGGTTTAGCCGTACATAACGCTTTGATACGGAGCTATTTCATAGTTCCAGTTTGCATTTTTGATTATGTATTCCGTTTCGTCATGACTGTAAACATTTCCGTTCCAAAGACTGCTGATTTCTCCAACAGTATCGTATTTCAGCGCCCAGTTGAGAATCGGCTCATCACCTGTGTTTGTAATTTTCACTTCCACAGACTGACCGCCGTTCCATTCATTTGTTACCGAATAGTCAACGGAATAACCTTCATAGCTGTATGTGTCTGTTCCGGTTTCCGCAGAAGCGGGAATTGCAGGCACAAACGACAGCGCCATTGCCGCCATTATCGCTCCGGACAGTATTATTTTTAATTTCTCTTTGATTTTCATACATTCCTCCCTAATCATTGCTTAAATTATCAATATATTTTATCATGGTTCCTCTGCATAAGAAAATATTATTATAAAATATATTAATTTTATCATTATTCACTCGACTGGTGTCCTGCTGCCCTTTTGGTAAAAAGTATAAATTGCACTCACAATATTCTTCATTCCATATCACCGAATCAACAGTAACGCATATCATATTGGATTGTGGTTTATTTTCTTTATCAACAAAGCATATGGTAACAATTTTATCGCTTGTTAATAATAATCTGTACTTCTTTTTTTCCTTTTTGCTGTTATAAAGTATATGAATCTTAATTCCGTTTAAAGTAATGAACTTATCAAAGTCTCTTTTAAATGGTACAAGAATAATTAATAACGAATGTATAATAAATATTGTCAAAACACCATATTCAAATCTGGCAAGAAAAAAATTCGCAACAAGTATTAGTACGAGCGATATTATATAAAAAATATTATTAATACTCATTTTATATTTACCACCGCAATAGATACATTTTCCTAAAAATATATTATGTGTGGACATAGCTTTTATTTGTTCCCCACACCAAGGACATCTATGCTCTTTTACTTTCATTTTTTCCCTCATCTATATGATTGCAATAAGTCATTGAAATAAATTCAATGACTTATTGCATTTAAATTATACGGCGAAGTAATAATAATGTATCTTGCCATATCGGCACCTATATACAGTATTCTCATATGTCAAGGTTAATGTGATATTATTTAAATTCAGGATTTAGCCATAATGCAATCATTTTTTTATCCTTTATTGTTGCAATCACATTATTTAAAATTTTAACAGATGTACTATTTAGTTTGTTAGTTCCTATGCATAACCATCCAGTTTTACTGTCATAAAAGGTTTGGTAAGTACATATAGGTGCAAGTCTTTTTACGTCACCGCTCTCATAATTGCCATTCACTATTAGTTTACCTTCTTGGCACTTTGGTATTATAAGTTCTTTATCAATCCAACATGTTTTTGGATGATATCCATCTATTGAATATACAGTATTATCATCGGAACTTATATTAATACATAAGTTTTCAAATAATAACGATACATCGGTAGGTAATTTTGGAATTGTTTGAAATGCATATTCATTGCTTATATATACTATTTTACTTTGAATTACAAAATCGGACATTTTAATATTAAATTCCATCGTTTAATCTCCTCATTTTGAGTTAAATTAAAAATGAATAACTTGGTTTTTTTCTGCATTTATAACCAATTCCCGGGTACCAGGTGTATTGTTAAGATATCCAGGTATATCCCATCTTAATGCTCCTTGCGACATCCCACACCGGACATCTGTGTTCTTTTACTTTCATCTTCTGCCTTTCTATTAAAATAAAAGTCATAAATATGTAAACGTACAATTTCTATCATTATTTTTTATAAGCAGTTTTAAAAAGGTGTTTGCGTCATCCGGTATTTTTTCTTTCATAAACATAAAATTTATAAATTTTATTTCTTTAATATTTGACAAGTCAATTATATCATTAAATGCGTCCCAATTCATACCATACCATTCAGGTAGCTTAAAAACTTTTTTAATTCTGCTATGAAGTTTACTTTTATTGTCAATTCCAGTACAATCAAATATAACTATTGGTTGCATTTCGTTATGTTTCTTTACTAACAATTTTAATTTTTTATCAGCCGTACTTATAAAATCACTATAAGTAATTAAGTCAAAACAATCCTTATAC
>PPYF01028460.1_pt1 | contig 12327 bp, 13 predicted proteins | sample 1559871 | NCBI WGS metagenome assembly PPYF01 (sample SAMN08240021, study PRJNA423297) | Human gut metagenome, whole genome shotgun sequencing project. | reverse complement strand
CAGCGCGTGGTGGTCGGCGATCTTTTCGTTGTCCACGCTTCGGCGGGAGAGAGATGCGGTATCCATCCTGCCCGCGTATTCCGCGAAACGGGGATAGCGTGTCATGTTCCCGATGAGTGCCGGAATCTCCTCGGCCACATCTTCCGATATATAGCGTGAGCCGGTACGGGGATAAGTGATGAACTTCTTCTCGTAAAGCGACTGGGCGATGTCGAGCGTTTTTTCTGCCGAAAAACCATACCGGCTGTTGGCCTCTTTTTGGAGTGTCGTCAGGTCGTACAAGAGAGGCGGCTGTTCCCTGGCCTCCTTGCGCTCCACGTTCACGACGCGTACCGTTCGGACGCCGATAACTTCGGCGCGGGCTGCTTCCGCCTTCTCCCTGCCGTCGAATTTCTCCGTGGAGAGGACGGTGAACTCCGTGCCCTCCTTTGCCGTGGAGAGCTTCAGCCGGAAATAGGTGGCGGGCTTGAACGCCTTGTTCTCCAGGTAACGGGAGCAGATGATCGCCAGCGTGGGGGTCTGCACCCGTCCGAGCGACCAGACGCCCCGCCCGGCAGCCACGGCAAGCGCTTGCGAGGCGTTGATACCGACGATCCAGTCGGCTTCGCTGCGGGCTTTGGCCGAGAGGTAAAGGTTGTCGTATTCGTTGCCGGGGCGGAGGTGTTGTAACCCCTCGCGGATGGCCCGGTCGGTCAGGCTGCTGATCCATAACCGCACGAAAGGGGTGCGGCATTCCAGGTAAGAGTAGATGTAGCGGAAGATCAGCTCACCTTCACGCCCCGCGTCGGTCGCGACGATGATGCGCTCGGCCATGCCGAACAATTCCCGGAGAATACCGAGCTGCTTCACGACACCCGGGTCGGCCTTATACTCTTTACCCTCCCGAACCTGCCGGGGCAGGAGGATGAACGATGATGGCAGGATAGGCAGGTTTTCCCGGCGGAAACCCGCGATGCCGTACTGTTGGGGCATTGCCAGCCCGACCAGGTGGCCGAAGGCCCAGGTTACGGCGTAGCCGTTTCCCTCGATAAAACCGTCTTTACGGTTCGTGGCTCCCACGATGGCGGCGATCTCACGCGCCACCGAGGGCTTTTCTGCGATAATTACTTGCATGATGATTCGGATTTTTCAGTGGTTGTTTTCTTGTAGTTCTTCTTCTTTCTCTTTTTCCGGACGGGCGATCAGCCGGCGGTCGTAATAGACATGGTTGCCGTTCCCGTCGTAATACTGCCGTCCGTCGTCCGCCTCCTCCGGGGGGCTGCGTTTACCCGGCCGGAGGTACAAGGCGGCCAGCGCCGCGATCAGGAGCGGCATGGCTCCGGCCTGCATGTAGAACCATTTCATACGTTATACCTTGACACCTTTGGAGTTGCTCTTTTTGCTGCTGCGGTAATTTTTCTTCTGCGTCGGGGTGGCTTCCTGCTGTCCCTGCTTGAGCGGCTCTTTCACACCTTTGACCGCTTCGACGGTCTTGCCCTCGGAATTGACGGCGACCTGGGTACGGCTTTCAACGGCGGGTTTGACCTCCGCTCCCTGCCGTTTCGCACGGTCGGGATTCCAGCGGAAGAAGTCCATCTTGTTACGCTCGAAGTTGGGCTTGACCCAGGCGTTGAACGGCTCACCCTGCCCGTCCTTGACCATGCCCTTGATGTAGAAAGCCTTGACATCCGCCCGCTTGGAGGGATCATTCACCGCTTCCGTCCACTGGTCATAAGCCTCTTTGGGCACGGAGGCTTTGAGGATTGTCCGGTGAATCGTGAGCGTGGGCTGTCGTTCGGAGGCCGTAGTTTCCTGCCGTCCGTTTTTCTCGGCGGCCTTCTGACGGTAAATCTCCTTGTTCTCCTGGGCGTAGCGGTTGCGATCCAAACCGTCGTAGGTAAAGGAATAGTTACGTTCGGCCGCGTCGATTTGGATATAGGCATCCCGCTTATAACCCGCGCGGGTGGTATATCCTTCGAGCAACACCTTGCCGCCGCCGTAGAAATCCATCTGCTTGCCTTCCGAGAGGTCGGCCTCCTTGATGCGGGCACGTTTTTCGAGTAGCGAAACGGGCATGGGTTCCAGCGTGTTCGTCCATTTGTCTATCGACACGTAGCAGGGCGTGAGCTTGCCCGGCTCCAGCTCCAGGTCGATCACTTTCCCGGCGTGGCGGGTGTTCATCAGGTTCGTTTTCGCCTCCTCGTCGAGCAGCACCCCGTGGAAGGGGGCGTCGAGGTCGGGCCGTTCCTGCCAGTAATGCGGCACGACGCGCAGCGAGCCGTCCGCCTGCTCTTCGAGCGACACGCGCCCTTTGGTGGAAACACGCATCCCGTTCTCCAGTTCGGGGTTCATCTCCACCAGCCCGTTGGATTTATGTCCGTAAGACATGGCTTTCAGGTGCGGCTCGATGTCCTCCATGCGGATACCTTTCTTCTCCATATCCGCCAGGTCTATCTTCGTGACGTCCAGCGGCTCGAACTGCCGCTGCTCCTGCGTCTGGAGCCGTTCGGAGGGGTCGATACGGTAATTTTCCAGAATCTCCGGGTCGAAGTCGATGCGGATAAGTTTGTTCAGGGCATTCTCCGTCATGACGAAGATACCCGTGTGGACGGGGTTCTGGGCCTGTTCCATGAACTTTTTGAAGAAGGCTTCGAGGGCTGAATCCTGCGTGTTCACGTTCAGCAGGCTCGCCACGTTCTGATCCGTGGGGTCGGCGGTCTGGATATTGCCGTCCCGATCCACGCCGGTAACGGCTTGCAGTCGTCCGTCGTCGGCATTCTGAACGAGCATGACTTGTTTAGCGTCGTTCTTTACGTTTTCGTCCATAATTACGAGTGTTTTTAGTTAGCACCAATAGCGATGCGGGAACGAAAGTAAGGGGAACCGGCTGAACGTAAAAGAGTTGGAAAGGCAATGGAAGCATCGGGCACAGAAGTGGCCGCTTGTGGCGCAGGGCAGAGGAAATCGGAGAAACGGAGTGCCGGGAAGGACGGATTTGGCAGAGGGTATTTTCGTGGCTCCTCACCTTATTGTCAGGTAGTCGGGATCTATTGTTAAATGTCAATAAAGCGCATGGATAACCCGTGTTTTTTTATAAATTTGCGAAAACGGGTTTCAATATCCGACAAAACGTGAGGCATGGAAATATATACCCCAAAAACCAAGATCAAACTTTCTCCGGTGATAAGAAACGGGAGAGAATTTGTCGAAGTGACTTTCGGTAATGACAATGACATCCGCTTGTCGCTGTCGAAGGAAGAAAACGTACTGCTTGTCGGCGGCAGGGCTTATCTGCCGGCAGAAGATTTCGTGCTTGCCGAGTTCTTCGACCGCTATGTGAAAATGGCGTTTATAGACTATTCTGCCATCAAGGAAACCGCACCCCGTAAAGAGGAAGACAAACGGCCGCCACTGCCGGAAGGCTATCTGGAAAAACTTCAGCAAGTGCGTTACAGTGACCATACCGTAAGGGTATATACCTCCTATTTCCGCGATTTCCAACAGCATTTCGAGGGGCGTAAGATTGAAACGGTTACTCCCGGCGAGATAAACGACTACCTGCTGTATCTCATCCACGAGAAAAACATATCCTCCTGCCAGCAAAACCAGCGTATCAACGCCATCAAGTTCTATTACGAGAAAGTTCTCGGTCAGGAACGGCGGTGTTACAAGGTGAACCGTGCCAAACGGGAGAAGACACTGCCCGACGTGTTGAGCAAGGAGGAAATAAAGAAAATACTCGATGTGACGGTGACAGACCTGCGTTTCTTCTGCATGTTCTCCATACTCTATTCCGCAGGATTGCGCATCAGCGAACTGCTGGAACTGAAACCCGGCGACATCAACGAATCCCGCTCCCTGATACGGGTGCGGCAGGGTAAAGGAAAAAAAGACCGCTACACCCTGCTGTCAAAACCGTTGATGAAAAAGCTGACGGAATATAACAGACTATACAAACCGAAAGTGTGGCTCTTTGAACACAGACCGGGAGAACCTTTCACCGAGAGTATCGTATCGAAACGGTTGAAGGCCGCGGCTTGGGAAGCGGGAATCACGAAACGGATTTACCCGCACCTGCTACGCCATTCGTTCGCCACTCACCTGCTGGAGCAGGGAACCGACATCAAGATAGTGAAAGAGCTTATGGGACATAACAATATCAAGACGACAGAAAGGTATGTCCACATAGCAGACACTTTCAAAAGCAATATCAAAAGCCCGTTGGACGATCTACTATTGGAGGAAAACGAGGCTTGATACTTGAAGAAAATAACAGCCAAATCGGCTGATAGTATAACATTATAAACTCAATAGATGAATAATAAAGAAATTTATATAAAACTGGAAAAAGCAGTTGGCGATAACAACGTGCAGGAAGTATCGAATATACTCGACCAACATTCAGATCTGGATTTGAATGATGAGAATTTATATACGCTTCATCCACCTTTATGCCGAGCTGCAAAGAAAGGTTTTTATGAAATTTGCAAGACTTTAATTCAATATGGAGCCGATGTAAATTGTATTAAAGATAGATTATTTTCTCCTTTATGGGGTGCTTCGTCTGGAAACCATTTAGAAATAGTCAAATTATTGATAGAAAATGGCGCAGATATAAATGCTTATGAAAGTTCTACAACAGCAGCTTTGAATGAAGCTGCCGCTAAAGGGCATTTTGAGATTGTTCGCTACCTTATAGAGAAAGGTGCGGATATAAATAGGCTTACTACAACTCTACTTTTTTCTCCTCTTGATTGGTCTATTAGTAGTGGACATAACGAAATAAGCCTTTTTCTGAAGGAAAAGGGTGCGTCGTCCAATATCAACCACGATTATGTATGGTCTGAAGTCGGTGGTGGCATATCCCAACATATAGACTGGAATATTGGCAGAGTTATTCCTAACAAATTCAATGAAACGGAAAATGGTGTATTCAATAGGCTTGCGGTTGTTAATAGAGGCAACAATTCGTTATTGTTCAGTGTAGGAAATTTCCAATATACCCAGCCTTATGTGGAGTTTGTTATTGTGCTTCCGTTTGGCTGGAATCCATACTCTAAAATGGAGAAGACACAGTTCCCTTATATGGTAATGAAAGAATTAACGAACCAAGTCCGTAACGGAAGAACATTCTCTGATGGAGATTTTATATCCAAAACAGAGAAAGGGTTCAACGCAATCTCTTGGTCGGAGAAATTGGCTGGATTCTATGTCGTAGATTATAACTACTCTGATACAGCGAATCAATATGATAACAAAGAGGATATGGTTACTCTTTATACGCTTATTCCTGTAAAAGCTACTAAAAAGGGATATAGCGAACACTCTTTAGAAAAATTGAAGTCTAAGAAATGGAAAGCGATTGAATTGAGTTTATAACAAGCGGATTAATCTTCTAAAAACTCGATTATCCGCCAGACATTATGTGCCACAAAAAAAGAAAATGAGAATATGAAACAAGAATTTGAAGGTTTTGATTTTACAAACTTTTGGGATGATAATTACTATGCCCGCAAGGAGTATATCAGTGATGCCCCAACTGATGAATTGATAGCTGATGTAGAGAAAGAATTAGGATACAAGTTGCCAGCTTCCTATATATGGCTGATGAAGCAGCATAATGGAGGCATCCCTTTCAATACATGCTTCCCTACTGATTCACCCACAAATTGGGCTGAAGACCATATTGCTATAACTGGCATTTACGGTATAGGTAGGGAAAAGGACTATTCACTATGTGGAGAAATTGGCAGTCAGTTTATGATTGATGAATGGGGATATCCGGAAATAGGTGTGGCTATTTGTGACTGTCCGAGTGCTGGGCATGATATGATTTTCTTGGATTATCGAGAATGTGGTCCATTCGGAGAACCAAAAGTTGTGCATATCGATCAAGAATCAGATTTCAAAATAACTACATTAGCAGAAAATTTTGAGGATTTTATACGAGGGCTTGAAAATGCTGAGAAATATGAGGAATAGTAAGTAAGGCACATAACAAGCGGAAGAATCTCCCTAAATGGTCGATTATCCGCCGAACATTAGCAACCCAAAATAAATGGAAATGATTGAAGAGACTTTAAGAACTGAATTTGAAGCATTGAAAAATGACTTTGAAATCATAAGACAACAAATAGAAAGCGATGTTGTCAGGACTGAGTTGTATAAGGGCGAGTTTTATGAGCTTACCCCATATTCCTATCAGCGTCATGGTTTCAGACAAGGAAAACCTGTAAAGCGTCCTGATACAGTAAAAAACACCAAAAATCTTTGTATCTACGGGTTTAATAATCAAAATCAAATAGTCGAAGTTAAGGTTGGTTGTTCGATTGAAAATCAGTTTTATCACACTTTTCTATATTATACAGACAATCTTGTGAAAAGTATTCTATATGATAATGGTAAACATTTGATGAATGTATGCCATAACTTTTTCGAGGGCGGAAAGTTGAAACGGTTACAGTTATGTGGTAGTCATGGTAGCCGTGAAGAGAATTATATCTATAAAGAAAACGCTTTGACACATATTGAAATCAAACAATATGATATTGATGGTAAAAGTGGTAGTGATTTAGTTCACATATTCCAATATCAAGACGATGGGACTTTAGAAACTATTACCAAATCATTTCCAAATGGATATTCTGAAATAATCTATAAAACGAAAAGAAGTTGCTAACAAGCGGATTAATCTCTCCTAAAAGGTCGATTATCCGCCGAACATTACTAATAAAGAAAAAATAATATGTGTCAATACAAATCAATATGCAATCCTATAATGGAGCTTACAACACTTTTACAGAGTTATGGCTTCACAATAGAAAAACAAGAACTCAAAGATTGGCATTTCAATGAGTTTGAGATTGTGATGAAAGGAAAGAAATCACAACTCCCAATGATAGATATAGAAGGAATAGAACAGCATAGCGATAATATTTATTGTTGCAAATGTCATTGGTCTGTTGTAAAACTAATAATGAATTGACACAATAAAAAAATTAGTAACAAGCGGCTCAATCTCCCCTGAAAGGTCGGTTAGCCACCAAACATTACTAACGATAACAAATTTGTATGAAAGTTTTTATTGGAGGTGAATTGGAACATAGTATTTCTGATAAGTTTCGTAAAGCAAGAAACTCTGTAATAGAATATATGGATTGTCTATGTGATATTTCATATATTAATGAACTAAGTTTCTATGTATTCTGCTTAAAAGGATTTACTACAAATCCATTAAGTAGATATTCGAAAAAACGTAATCGGATAGAATTGGAAATTCTACTCCCATTTGATAAATTTGAAACAGCAAATGATTCTCAATGTGTTGAGATATTGAAACAAAGTATTCTTGATGCTATTGAGAACTATAAAAATAAAAACATTCCACAACAATATATTGATGTAATTGTAGAAAAAATGAAAGCATCAATTAATGAATTCGTTAGTAACAAACAGCACTACTGCTTAAAGCGGAACGCTGCCGAACATTAAACATTAGAAAATGAGAACACCAGTCATAATCCTGTTATTTGTAATCCTGCTTGCCGTAAGCTGCGGAGAGCCGCCCATGCCGCCGTCGGACGAGGAAATGATACGCCACTTCGCCACGCACGAGGCGGCGTTCCGTAAGGTGTACGAAATCATGGCAGAGAGTTCAGAAGGTAGTTTTCACTATCCGCCACTATCTCCGGGAGAGGTCATTATACTTGATTCAACAGAACAAAGCGATACATTCCATGAAACGAATGACGAACAAGACATTCCGGTATATGGACTGTTGAAGCCGGAGCGAATCCTACTCGACTCCTTGTTATCAGAGATTGGATGCGGTTTTATCCTTGTTGATCGCAGGGAATGGGGAACGGCAGATTCGGTATATGTGAGCCTTGTTATGCCGTACTACTCCCACGGCATCGTGGATGCGGGAACGTCCAAGAGTTTCGTTTACGATCCCGGATTGAGAAGCCGTCGGAATATCCGTATCACCGAATATGGCGACCTGAACGAGATCTACCGCAGGACGTACAACGACACCACGCTTTACAAACCCATCAAGGGAAACTGGTACATCGAGTTAGACCATTCGATATAACGGCCCGGAGTTCGTATCAAAGCTTGTTTCACTTTTTGTCAAGAAGATACATCATAAAGCAGATAATGGCTATCGCAAGGAAAAATAACAGAACCGCAAGGAGTTCGTTAAACCTGCACTTGGCATAGTGAGACATCACTGCTTTGCCTCGCCATTTGTAAATCCTGCTGACGAGCGACATAACGGCAAATGTGACAATGCTAAAAACGACACATGGCAACAATGCCGACACACCTGGAAAAAGCCGGATAGTAACAGTCATCATAGGGAATATCAAAAGAGCGAAGCTATAAATCGAGAGCATCATTTCGCCATCGACCCTGCCTGTTCGTCTTGCCTGCTTCCATTTCTCCCCCATCCACCAAAGGTAGTCCCAGAGATAAAAGCGCCGTTTATGTTCCTGTGGTTTCATCATGGCTTATGTATAAATCCGAGGTGGAACATCAGCGCTACATTTGCCACGATCAGGGCGATAGCGATAAGAACTATTTTGGCGAGCTTCCTGCCGGGATGTTTCATCTTCCCGTAATGTTCACGGAGCGCTTCACGCCGTCCGGCTGTATAGCGTAGCTTGCAGAATAAATCGGGAAGAAAGCATAGAGGAATCACTATGGCCAAACCAATCATCCAGCCGAAAAGGCGCAATATCGGTGGAAACCCAAGCGGTATGAGTAGGACGAAGAGCCAGCACCAAAACAGTAGCATACGTCCGTTGAGATTGGTACGCTCCCTTTCGTGCCATATCTCGGCTACATACCACATATAGTCGATGAAGCAGATCCGGTATTTGCGATTGTCCTTTTCCATACCGTTATCTCCATACAAAGAAATCGACCAATATAAGTATAATCAGAACGCTGACCAACACAATCTGAACCCTGCGGCGTGTTTCAGGCTTGCAATCGTCAAATAACCACAGTTTGCTGTTAAACTGCCAATGACATGCCCATTTCCAACGGAACAGCAACCCTGCAAGCCATAGGGCAAGCAACCCGACACCAAACAGCAACCCGTATTTCGGGTGAGCCTGCAACCACTCGAAAAACGCTTCCGCCTTGCTGTTCATTGCTTCGTATATATCGGTAACTGTCATACTTATAATTAAAAGGATTCCGAACACAAAAATAATGTTTTCCGTTCACATAATCACTACTTTATGCTCCAAAACACCGGCTGTGCGGTTATAAAATCAGGAAACAGCCCCCGTTAAGGTCACGGAGGTTGTTTGCGGGGGTGTTTGTGTTCATTTAGTTCTGTTCCGGCAGGAGCTTGCAAAGCACCGGGTCGTTCTTGATACGTTCCAGTTCCTCGGCGACGATGCGGCCGGCCTCTGCCTTGATACGTTCGTAGTTTTCCTGCACGACCTGTTTCATGTGATCCGTCCCGTTCTCGTCCGTGAAGTCGGTAATTTGTGGTATCTTCTTGTGCCGGGCCGTTTCCGCTTTCACTTTTTCGTTGTCCACGACAATCTCGCAGTGGAAAATCTTCTGCTCGATACGTTCGTCGAAATTGTCCGCCACGGCCCCGACGAACATTCCCTGCGTGAGCGTCGAGATCTTCGAGGCCGGGATCAGGCTGTCCAGCTGCGTGGATATGGATGTCGATTTGTCGCTGCGGCTCAACGTCATGCTCTGCCGCTTCTGCAATACCTTACCGAACCGTTCCGAGAGTGTCTTGGCCGTTTCACCTACGACCTGCCCGGAGAAGATGTTGCCCACCGTGTTCATCACGACGGCGGCCTCCTTGTCCCCGTAGTCCCTCTTCAACTGTGAAAAATCCTGGAAGCACAGCAGCACGGCGACCTTGTTGCTTCTGGCCGTGGCGATCAGGTTGTCGAGTCCCTTGAAGTAGATTGTCGGCAGCTCGTCGATGATGATGCCCGATTTGAGCTGGCCTTTCTTATTTATGAGCTTGACAATCCGGGAATTATACAATCCCAAAGCCGCTCCGTAAATGTTTTGCCTGTCGGGATTGTTCCCCACGCAGAGTATCTTGGGATCGTCCGGGTTATTGATGTCGAGCGTGAAATCGTCGCCCGACATGACCCAATATAGCTGGGGCGAAATCATGCGGGAAAGCGGAATTTTGGCCGATGCTATCTGGCCCTGGAGCTGGTCTTGAGCGCCTCCGAGCCAGGCATCCATAAAGGGGCTGAGGTAGTTTTCGAGTTCCGGGTAGGATGTCAGAATCGGGAAAATATCCTCGTACCGCTTGTTCAGGAACTCGATGGCGTGCGGGAAGGTACAATACCGCCCGTTGTCGTAGATGCGCAGGAACCAGATCACGGCCGCGAAAAGGATAATGGGGCTTTCCACAAAAAAATCGCCCTGCTTCTGCACCCAGCTTCGGTTCAGGTTGAGCATGATGGTATAGGCGCTCTCGTAGGCGTCCGAAATATCGGTCATGAAGTCCGGGTGAATGGGGTTACAGCGGTGCGAGCGGCGCGGGTCGTCGAAATTTATGACGTAGAAAGTCGGGATTTTCTTGTAACCGTTCTGGTGATTCAGCAGGTGGTTGTAGGCGATTTCCGAAAGATCGGGAAACTTGTAGTCATAGATGTATTGGGTATAGCCCTTTTCGATTTGCTGTTTAATAAACTGGTTTACAACACAATAACTCTTCCCGCTGCCCGGGCTTCCCATGCAGATGCAAGCCCTTTGCGGGTTTACGACATTGGCGAACCCGTTGTTCCACTGTTTGTTATAGTAAAATTTCGTCGGCAGATTTATGGAGTACTCGTTCTCGATCAGGCGTGTTTCCTGCTGGAATGATTCGTTCTCGTTGTTGAAAGGGTCATCCATGAGATTGTTCTTCAGCAGGCGGGACATCCACACGCCGCCCATCAAGAGGCAGATATACCCGGCCGATAGGGTCAGTATGTAGAAAGCCGCGTTCGCCATCGCCGGCAGCGGCAAGTCCAGCAGCCACCAGTTGAAGAAGAACAGCACGCCTCCCGTGGCCAGCGATGCCGTGATTTTCCGCCAGGTAATTTTCTCCTCTTTTACTCCTTTTGTCCCGAGGCATGAAAGGGCGAGGAACACGACGGCGAAAAGTTTCGTCCATAGTATATTCCGGAACAGCCCCGCAGTGCGGTCGAAGTTCAGCAGAATCCTATCGACCACGCCGATATTGATTCCCCATTCCCGTATCTGCCCGTAGCAGAACCAGTAGATGTTGATAACCACGAACAAGATACTCAATGCCCGCATGAAATCCATTGTTTTTGCAAGACCCCGAAGGTCGTCTTCCTGTTGCATAACCGTAAAATTTAATAAATGAATGATAATTGAGATGTTATACTTTCCTCCGTCGTGAGGTATTCCGCTTCCGTTGCCCGTCCCGTCCGGCAGGCGCTTGTTTCGAGGACAAGCCCCTTGTGTTTTCCCCGGGATTCCGTTTCCCGCCGAAGCGCAGCTCGAAGGCGTTGGCCGAGTATGCCTTTCCCAGCCGTGATCCGTTCACGACCGTCCGTGTTTCGTGGTCAATGAAGGTCACACCCACGATGCGGCCGTTTTCGTTGCGTCGTATGTAGAGATCCACCCGGGCTCCCCGCAGGCGTTCGCGCAGTTCTTCCTCCGTGGGTTCTCCCCGAAGCGCTTTATCGACCCGGCCACGGATTTGCCTCCTCGTGTCGTCCTTCCCGAACCGTTCGGCGCTGCGCTCCATGTGCCGTTCCAGCCCGTCATACCCGACCTCTTTACCGAACAGTGAGGATTTGAGCGGCGCGGCCACTGCCTTGTCCCCGTTCTCGTCCAGCAGCGTGTAGAGCAATCCCCGGTAGGGGGTTCCGTTCCGCTCTCCCCGGACTTCCTCTATACCTATATTATATAGGGACAGCAATGCCCGGAACTCGCCGAGGGTCTGGAAGCGGTATGTCGCCACGGCCGGTTTTATTACCGCTGCCACCTGGCGTTTCAGGTCGCCCCGCGTGTAATCGGCGGGGACGATCCCTTGCCCTTTCTCCCGCCTTCTCCCTTTGGCGGGATGCAGTCCGTACTCCCGTTCCAGTTCCTCGGTAACGGCCACGCTGCGTTCATTGCGCCTGCTGTCGTTTATCTTGCGCCCGTCCTGGGCCACCTGCACCGACACGATATGGATATGCTCCCGTCCGATGTCGGTATGCTTGAATACGATATAAGGTTGTCCTCCCCAGCCCATGCGCTCCATGTAGGCCCCGGCTATCTCCGCGAGTTGCCCGTCGTCGAGGCGGTCTTCGGGAGCCGGGTTGAGCGATACGTGCACGACGGGTTTTTCCG